>ERZ773061.707-NODE-707-length-13119-cov-2.953077_pt1 | contig 13119 bp, 17 predicted proteins | sample MGYA00580627_ERZ773061 | MGnify/ENA primary metagenome ERZ773061 (study PRJEB29015, sample SAMEA2738119) | human oral metagenome | biome: human oral; feature: human-associated habitat; material: saliva | place: China | collected 2223 ...
TTTTAATGCGGGAACGATTGTGCGCTCGGCAAATAACTTTAATGTGAGTAAGGTACATATTGTAGGGCGACGTAAATATAATCGTCGAGGGGCGATGTGTACGGACAAATATCTAGAGATCATATATTGGCCATCGATGGAAGAGTTTATGGCGGATCAGAGAGCGCGCAAAAGGGAAGTGGTAGCAATTGAAAACAATGTGGAGCGTGCCAAACCTTTGGGTCTTAAACGCTTTGAGAGCCACTCTACGCTAGTTTTCGGTAGTGAGGGTAATGGAATTAGTCTAGAATTGGTAAATGCGGCAGACGATGTGCGCTATATCGAGTCTTTTGGTTCGACTAGGTCGGTAAATGTAGGGGTGGCAGCGGGAATTGCAATGTACGAATGGGTGCGGCAAAACGTATTTTAGCGCTTAAAAACTGCTTGCACGAAGAGAGTAAGAAGAAAAATATGAAGGTTCGACATCACAATCAATCCGAGAAGAATGGCAATGAGGCCCCAAAATTTGACGCGTTCATAAGAAGAAACGCCACTTAAGAAACTGGTGGAGATTTCTTGGTACTTAGCAACCATAATGCCGCCGATAATAACGATAATGAGGCCGATAAAAACCCAAGTAAAACTAAAATTCCAATTCATATGCAATAATTATAACAGAATTAACGGGGATTTTTATTGCATTTTTGAGTTTTATGGGGTAAAATAAGTGGTATTGGGGATATAGCTCAGCTGGTTAGAGCGCGTCACTGATAATGACGAGGTCTGTGGTTCAAGTCCACATATCCCCACCAAATTAGAAATGATTAATTCGGCGCAAGGCCGATTTTTTGTGCTTGGATTTTGTGCTTGAAATAAATAGGAATCAGGTATAAGTGGTTAGAAAGAATGATTAGTAGGGGGAGGATAGATGATTTTTGCTATAAAAACTAGGGCATAGAGAATTAAAACATAAAAAAAGACCCGCGAGGGTATTTTTTGGTGGAGTGTTCAGCGGGGGGACGCTAAACACCCCATGTATGGTGGAGCAACAGGGATTCAAACCCTGGACCTCTGCCTTGCAAAGGCAGCGCTCTAATCAGCTGAGCTATTGCCCCATACGCAAGAATTTTAGCAAAAAGCAGAAAAAATGTCAATAAAATCAAAGGGGATTCGAAGAGGCGGAGAGGCGAGATGTATGTAATTAAGGGTATTTTACAGAGAGGATATATCATGAGATGAATATCGTGACTTGGAAGTATATCATGGGATGAATATGAACGGTGTGAGCGGAATATATATTATGACATATTTTTTAACTTTAGCGTATTGACAAAATGCTTCTGTTATTATATAATGCTAATCATTAACCTTTGAGCGGGAGGCTTAAGGTAAATAAGAGAATTAAAAAATGGTGGGCAGAAGGATTTTAAATGGCTGGAACTAAAGCTGGTGGTTTGAAAGCTGCTGCAACAAATCGCGAAAAATATGGTAAGGAGTTTTACGCTCGCATTGGTCAAAAAGGTGGACGCTTAGGTCGTACCGGTGGCTTTGCAGCTAACCCTGCTCTTGCGAAAATTGCTGGTGCTAAAGGTGGTCGTTTGTCAAAACGCGGTCCTGCAAAAGCAAAAACTGTAACTGAATAATTTATTTATTCGCCTAGAATTAAGAAAAAATAAATCTGCTTCGGTGGATTTATTTTTTGTGTAACTAAAATCTAAATGGTGGGGAATTGATCAAAATAAGTGATCACAGTGCGGGCAATGCCAGTGGCCGTGATCATCTTGAAAACGCGTGAGAGTACATTTTTTACAGAGAGATTGAGTATGTAGCCAGTCTCGATAGGTATCCAGATGAGCTTCGGCGTATTCGGGATCATATTTTAAGTATTCAATATTCTTGAAATGCTGATGTTTTTCAATGAGGGATTTGGCGGTTTGCCAGGCTTCAGATTCGAGCTTAAGGCGATCAATCGCGGTGTCATAATTTTGGTGTTCATTAAGGGCGTGGCCGAGTTCGTGGAGGGTTTGAAGGGCAAAATCAGCAAAAGGCGTATCATTAGTGAGGGCGGACTGGTCGAGATTAATCATTTTAGGATAACGAAAAGAGAAGCGGGATTTGAGGTGAAAATGATAATCGGGATACTGGGAGCGCAAAAAATCGAGAAATTGCTGCTTTTTATGATTAACATCGCTTTTCATAAGTTTATTGTAATCTTGGTAGGAGAAAAAATAAAGCAGAAGCGGAGAGGGGTAACACTTTACAAACAGAGGTGATTTTGATATATTAGGGAATAGATTCGGGTTCGTTCAAGTGATTTTTTGTGGAAGAAAATCAGCTGAACGGGCCTGAAGGAAGGAAAAATATAAGAATGGCTGATGCCAAAAAAGTAACAATGGATGAATTGCTAGCTAACGCTGGTGACTCTATCAAAAAAGCAGCAACTGGAGACGTGGTCTCAGGTACTGTTTTATCAGTAAAAAAGCACGAAATCTTAATTGATCTCGGTGCACAAGGTGTAGGCTTGGTGCCTCGCCGCGAAGCTTCTTTCGCACGTAACCTCGAAGAAGGTGCAGAAGTGACCGCTTCTGTGATTGATTCTGAGATGGAAGACGGCATGGTGCTTCTTTCACTCCGCAAGGCTGTGAAGGACAAGGGTTGGGATGAAATCCAAGCTAAGCTCGATGCTTCTGAAATCGTGGAAGTTACCCCATTTGATGCAAATCGTGGTGGTCTTCTCGTGGAATACGAAGGAATTCGTGGTTTCTTGCCAGTTTCACAACTTTCTGCTGAACACTACCCACGTGTAGGTTCTGCTGATAAGGATGAAATTTTGCAACGCCTCAATTCTCTTGTTGGTAAGGGAATCAAGGTTCGCATTCTTGATGCAAGCAAGAAAGATAATAAGCTTATCTTCTCTGAAAAGGAAGCTGTCAAAGACGGCCTCGCTGCTCGTTTTGCTGAACTTCATGTCGGTGACACCGTCGAAGGTGTAGTAACCGGTGTAGTAGACTTCGGTGTATTCGTAAATGTAGAAGGTATCGAAGGTTTGGTGCACATCTCAGAAATCTCTTGGGAACGCGTCAATAATCCATCTGACTACGTTAAGGTTGGCGACACTATCAAGGCAAAAATTATTGCGATTGATAAGGAACGTCTCAGTCTCTCCATCAAGCAACTCGTGGCTGATCCATGGCTATCAGAGGTAGAAAACTTGAAGAAGGGTTCAAAGGTGGAAGGTACGGTTACTCGTATCACCCCATTTGGTGCTTTTGTTCAGATTTCTCCAGCTGTTGAGGCTTTGGTTCACGTTTCTGAACTTGGTGAAGGTAACGACGTCGATCCAGAAAAGATCTTTACTTTGAATGAACGTAAGAACTTCAAGGTTCTAGATATTGATCGTGAAGGTCGCAAGATCTCACTCTCTGTTGCAAAATAAGACAGAAGCTAAAAATAAGCCCCGCGAGGGCTTATTTTTTTGTGTGTTGATTCTGGGGATAGTAATGGATTGATTGGTGTGGGGGATAAAACAAACTTGGGATTTTGATGTACGGAATTAAAATAAGCTCGGGGTTCGAGCTTATTTTTTTGATTATTGATTATTGTTTGAGTAGAAATTTTGGTCGAGGACCCGAACTTTAGCGACGCTACCTTTGAGATTGAACTGAGAATTATCGAGATAGGTGAGATCGCCCATATTAACAGCGGTAGGATTGGCTTCTTTTAGTCGATTATAATCGACGAGGAATTCGACCACACTGCGATCGTTTTTGTGAACGGTGTGAGTGGTGGGGGCGGTGTCACCGGCATCTTTTTGGTCGCCAATCACGCAACGTAAGGTGTTTTGATGACCTTGATGATCAAGAGTGACCTCGATGAGTTGGCCAATTTTATCGGAGATGCCACTACCGACCGCGACGACAGGGTAGGTGTTTTCGCCGTCTTGGTAGTAGGTAAGTCCGGATTTACCAACATGAAAATTGGAATTTTCGTGGGTAAAATTGTAATTAGGGGTAGTTTTGTCGGTGATAGCCTTGTAGTCCATAAAGGATTTGAATTGGCCGATGCCGGCAGGGAAATTAACGGTTTTTAGAATGGTTTTTTCGGCGATATGAGCGAGTTTTTCGTCTTGTAAGGTGATAGCGGTGCGGTGTTCAATTGGGGTGGCGTTAGTATTTATGGAAGTAATATCGTCAGCTATTTTTTCTTCTGGAATGGTCAAATTATTATCGGGAGTGAATTTTTGCATATCATCATCTAGCTGGATGGAATACGCGGAATTTTCGGTGTCGCTAGCTTGTGAGGTTTCAATTAGTGGATTGAATTGATTTTGGTATTCAATTGGGCCATTTTCTGGAGTGTAATCTGGTTCGAGGCCTTTTTGGGCGCGAAGAGCATTGTGATGGTTCATGTAATCTTCATAACCAGTGAAGGTGTGGTCATAATCGTCTTCTTCGTCATCTTCGAGGGGGACGCCGAGTTCTCCCATGTCTTTTTGGTGCTGCTCGATGGATTGATTAGAGAGGTGATCGGCGAGCATGGAAGCGCCCTTAAATACAAGAGTAGCACCGATAGCAAGCAGGGCGGCGCGGCCAAGAGTAGGAGCGGTCATGGCAGCAAGATAAGTGAGTTTTTCGCCAACAGTATCGAGGGCGGGTTCATTTTCGCGTTTTTTATTAAGTTCAGATTGGAGATGCCTCTGGAATTGACGTTCCTGATAAGCGGCGGAGCGACTTAATTGAGGAATTTCAGGACCTTGATTACGATTTTGGACGTGAAGTTCTGGTTCCTGTTGAAATTGATTAAAATTCTTGCGTGTTTCGTGCTCCATAATGCTTATATTATACCGCAAAAATAAGCTGAGCGGGATGAGAAAAGAGGAAGGGGCGGATGAAAATAAGCAGAGCGGGATGAGAAATAGGGCAAGAGTGAAGAGATTTAAGTATGGCGGAATACTAAAAAGGAAGATCCATGGTGGGGTATAACAGGGGTGAAATATTGACAAAAATGACTGTTTGTATTATAATATTGGTGTGATTTTGTGTTCGGACAATTTTGTCCCAAAATAGTTCTTTAGAAATGAGGTGAAATTATGCAAGCTTAGATCCTAATTAATTTTAATTGAATTTGGAAAATTGAAACTATTTTTGGTTCACTTCGGTGATACGACAAGGAGGGAAAAATGGAGGGAAATTTTGTGGAATTGATTAAATTAAGTGAAGTAGTGAATGGCCTTGAAGGCGAAAAAATCACATCAGTGGTACAGGAGAAAAATCGACGTACCAGAGTATTAAACGGAATTATGCTGTTAGAGGTGGTAATTAGTTTAACGGTGTTATTTTTTGGATTTTCGGTGATAAATGGCTATAAGATGGCGATTTTGATGATCGGACTTCCGGTGATGGTTTTGCCGAGCCTGCTCACGAATGCGTATTGGTTAGACCCATATATGCGAGTAAATAACAAGTGGGTGAAATTCCTGTCAGAAGAGCTAAGCTTGAATCGAAAATTCTGTAATAATATGCATGCATGGATTTTTTTAACCTATAGCGTGTATATTTTTATTCCGGGAACAGAGAAGTTGACGACGGTTTTTGCACTAATATTGGTGAGTTTGGCGACAGCTTTTTATGGTCTGCAGATTTTTTGGCCAGCGGAATTTGAGAAAAGTTTTCTGAAACTGAATCGAATTCTATCAAGTGCGATTTATTTGATCTTGAGTTACGTGTTAATTATGGCTGCGGTTTTGACTTATTTGGCCTGCGTAGGGGCATTAAACCACTAAAAACACAGACAGTGTGGAAAATGGAGGGGGGAAAAATGAAACAATTGTTTAAACTTAGCAATAGAAATTTAATGAGAATTCTGTTATGTTTAATTTCGACGATTATCTGTTTGAGTGATCCTCAGGTAGGTGTCGGTATTAGCATATTAGGGTTCGCGGTTGTAATGATAGACTATTTTCGGCAGGCAATTTTCAGGAAACAGGAATGTGATTTTTGGATGCTAGGAGAGACACTACTCGAAGGTCGGGTGTCATTAGCAGATTTTGTTTATGGAATTTTGGTAATGCTCATGGTCTTTTATGTATGTGGAAACTCAATACCAACAATTGTATTTTTCATGGTAGGATTTTTATTCTGTTATTGTCTGATTATTTGGGTTTTTACACATGACAAATATTCGGAGCAAATGCGGAAGAGTCTTTCAAATGTCTGGTTCTTTTCGATGATGTTAATTCCATTATGGGGATTAACGATTATGGCTTGTCGAAATTTGGCAGAACTTTTAGTGTGTATAGCGATAAACATAACGTTATTCGCAATGGGGGTTTGGCCGTTAGTTTCAGATGATGACGACTTCCAATTCTATGAAGAACAGGAAGAATGTGAGCCCGAAGAGGAGAAAGAAAAATAAAAATACTTCGGAATCTCATGCTGAATAATTTCACTAGTTTTAAAATCCCCTCGATGAGGGGATTTTTGGTGTACAATATAAGCATGAAAATTTTACAATTGAACGTATGGATGGGAAAAGTGGAGGGGGAATTAAAACGCTTTTTAGAAAATAATAAATTTGATGTAATCTGTATGCAGGAAGTGATGAGCTCAGAAAATTGTCAGGTGCACTTGGCAAGGCTTTGTTTTGATGCGGAAGCAATTAAGCAGGCGACGGGGATGCCGTATGCTTATTTTTCGCCAAACTGGAGTAGTGACTTGGCGAACGGAAGTTTTGATCTAGGAAATATGATTTTAAGTAGAATTCCGTTTTGTTCGACGATGAACACTTTTGTGAACGGGGAATATACGGAACATACGATTTTGGAAAAAATGTGTTCAAACAATCTAAATGTGCAGGTGGTGGAATTAGAAAATGGTGTGGTGATCGCAAATCATCATGGATTTTGGCGTTCGCAGCCACTCGGGGACGAGGATACAGTGAAGGCATTTAAGCATTTGGCGGAGATTATTCAACCGTATCAGGATAAGCCATTTGTGCTTTGTGGTGATTTGAATGTGAGACACGAGGCGCCAGCGATGAGGGAATTGGATTTCTTGCGTGATTTGACGTATGAAAACGGGGTGAAAAATACACTTTCGGGCTTGAAATTCAATGGTGAGGTGCCATGCGACCATATTATGCCAAACGATAAGTTGGAAGCGAAAAATTTTGTGGTACATGAAGGCTATGCTTCAGACCACTTAGGAATTTCAGCTGAAATCGAGATCAAATAAGCAGTTAAATTTTTAAAAAAGAGGGAGCCCCAATTGTGAGATTGGGGTTTTGGGTTTTTGTTTGCTATTTTTTAATAAATGTGAGATAATATAAGAGTAACTAATTTACTGGCCTTGGTCAGTAAATTTCATTTGAGGCCCTAGTGGCCTGGTATTTTTACAAGGAGGTGCGTATGCACAAAATAAATACAATTGTAACTTGTTGGTTGAAGATTTTTGGATGTATTATCTTCATGTTGCTTTGCTTGAATGGTTATCGTTATGGACTGCAGATTGCAGCCGTAGGATTTATAATTTTGGCGATTAAATTCTATGACGATTCACTGACCCTCAATGATGAACTCAAGAAAAAGGGTATTGACTTAAGACAAATTTATGTATGCGGAATTGTCTGCGGATTAACTTCTTGGATTTCATTTTTTTATTTAAAGAAATCTGATGGGTTTATGTCGATCGTATATTTTGCTATTATTGTTTTGGTTATAAATGCAATCGGCGATTGGTTAGCATACAAGAAAAATATTAAAAATGCTAAGGATGAAGATATGAAAGAAAATTTTATATCAAGTTCTCTGATATTTTTAGAGTTAATGCCAGCTTTGATGTTGATTATTATGGCATTTGGTCCTTATGTATTTGTGCTAGTATCGATCGTGTCCATAATTATACTGTTTGTTCGGGCAAAACAACGCTGTATGATGGAATATACTTGGTAACTTCGAAGCACCCCTTTAATTATAAATCCCCTCGAGAGAGGGGATTTTTGTGACTAGAAAAAATGAGTTTTCTGAGTGGATGAAAGTAAAGGATAAAAAAATACCTCCCATCTTTTTTTTAAAAATGGGAGAACGATTAATTGTCGAATATGGTTTAAATATAGTACTTTAATTATACTTTAGGGCCTGATTTTTTCATATGGCTCCCCCGGTCAGGCTAAGCTTTTGCAGGCAAAAGCTTTCCATAACTGCCTCGTTCGGTATAAATAACATAAATGTCATTTATACGCTCACTTCGTTGTATGGTAAGTTTTTTGTTGCATATAAAAATCTTTCCATAGCTGCCTCACTCGGTATAAGTAGAATAAATTCTACTTATACACTCGTTTCGTTGCATGGTCGAACTACGTTTTCGCCTAACCGGCGGTAGCGAGAATAAAAAATAATCCCAAAATTTGGGATTATTCAATAATTTTGGCTCCCCCGGTCAGGCTCGAACTGACAACCTCGAAGTTAACAGCTTCTTGCTCCACCATTGAGCTACAGGGGATTGTTCTTTAATTATAACGCAGATAATTCATTCTATCAAGAGACAATGTTATAATTTAATAAAGAAGAGATTGAGGTGCAATGTTCAGAGTTTCAGATTTGACGGTGGCAATTAAGAAAAATCAGCAAGTGGTGCTTCGGGGGGTGAATTTTGAGATTTTGCCGGGAGAAACTTTGGTACTTAAAGGGAAAAACGGTTCTGGTAAATCGACACTGTTAGGAGCGATTATGGGGGATCCACGATATGAAATTTTGAAGGGAGAAATTGAATTTTGTGGAGAGAAAATTCAGAGTTTAAGTACTGAGAAACGAAGTCTTCTCGAGATGTTTTTGAGTTTTCAGACGCCGCCGGAAGTAAATGGAGTTTCTACGACAGAAGTTGTGCGAACTGGATTAATGGAACGTGGTGAAAAAATGCGGCTCGATGAGGTGCGTAATGGCTTGATGGCAAATCAAAAGCTTTTGGGGCTTCCGATGTTTTTTATGGAGCGTGAATGTGGGGTGGGAATGTCTGGAGGAGAAAAGAAAAAGAACGAGATTTTACAGATGTTGGCTTTGAAGCCAAAATTTTGTATGTTGGATGAACTGGATTCGGGATTAGATATGGAGTCGGCGGGAAAAATCTCGCAAATTTTGGCGGATTATCAGCAAGAAACAAACGCGAGTTTTTTGATTACTTCACATAATTTGAGAATTTTAGAAAAATTGAAGGTAGATAGAAAATTAGAGCTAATAAATGGAGAGCTCGTCGAGGTGAAAAAAGCGAATAGTGACGGGAGAGTGACGCAGGATTTGCATGAAGGGGGGATAAGATGAAAAAAGAGGTAGTGCGTCGGGCAGCGGAGGCGATTCATCGACAAAAAAGAGAGCCGGAATGGGTACTTCGATGTAGGCTTCGGGGGGTGCGAGCTTGGCAAAAACAGAATCTAGGGAAGATGTTGCCAGGGGTAGAGGAACTAATTTCGCAGATTAATGCGGGGGGAATTCGATTCTATAAAGAGGCGGGCGAGGCCGAGATTAAAACTTCTTGGGATGAGGTACCGGCGGAAATTCGAGAGACTTTCGAGGCTTTGGGTATTCCAGAAGCGGAAAAACAGGGCTTAGCGGGCGTGGGGGCGCAGTATGATTCAGAGGTGGTTTATCACCGGATGCGAGAAAAATTAGCACAGTCTGGGGTGGTGTTTTTACCACTAGAGGAAGCAATCTTGGCGACGGAGAAGAGCTCAGAGGAAGATTTGGCAAAATATGGGGCGCCAGTGGGTGAAATCTTTTTAGAGCATTTTATGAAGTTGATACCAGAAAATGATCATAAATTTGCGGGGTTACACGCGGCAATGTTTAGTGGCGGGTCATTTATTTATGTACCTAAGGGGGTGGCGGCGGAGCTACTAATTCAGAGTTATTATCGAATGAATGAACCGGGGATTGGGCAATTCGAACATACCTTAATCGTGGTAGATGAGGGAAGCGAACTGCATTTTATTGAGGGATGTTCAGCGCCAAAGTATGAAAAAAATAATCTACACGTGGGATCGGTAGAGATTTTTGTAAAAAAGGGGGCAAAAATGCGTTTTTCGACGGTAGAAAGTTGGTCAAAAAATGTGTTCAACTTGAATACTAAGCGAGCGCTTGTGGAAACGGGCGGGGAAATGGAGTGGGTCTCAGGGACTTTTGGCTCGAAGGTGACAATGTTGTATCCGACGACGATCTTAAAGGGAGAGGGGGCGAAAATGGAATATTTAGGGATGAGTTTGGCTTCAGGTGAACAAATTTTGGATTCCGGAGCAAAAGCAATTTGCTTAGCAGACAATACCTCGGCAATTATCCGGAGTAAGTCGGTGTCGAAAAATGGGGGTGTGAGTATGACGAAAACTCTGGCGAAAGTAGGGAAGGGGATAAAAGGAGTGAAGGCTTACATTGACTGTAAATCGTTAATTTTAGATAGTGAGTCGCGATCTTATGCGGAGCCGATGGTGGATGTGAATTCTGGGGAGGCAGAAGTAACGCATGAGGCTTCGGTGGGGAAATTATCAGAAGAGATTTTATATTATCTTGCGACACGCGGAATTGGCGAGGAAAAAGCGAAGGAGATTTTAATTCGAGGATTTTCGGAAGAAATTACGAAAGCTTTGCCACTAGAATATGCGATGGAAATGAATAACTTAATTAAGTTAGAAATGCAGAATATGTAGCATGAATACAAGATTTAAGCATAAGTAAATTAAACTGTGAGTGGCGTACTAAATTGAATAGAAGATGTGCCAAAAATTGAATAAAAAAGTTAAGGATAAACGAAATGTACAGAGAAGAATTTGAGATATTTGAGAAAAATGAGTTGGATGAAACCCTGCCTTTTGTTTACCTAGATAACGCGGCTACCATGCAGAGATTATCGGTTGGGCTTTTGGCTGAACAAGATTTTTATACAAAGAAAAATGCGAATCCTTTGCGCGGAGTCTATGAGTTGTCGGAACTTGCGACGGCGGAACTTTGGCAGGCACGTGAGATGACTGCTAAGTTTTTAGGTTGTGAACCACTAGAAGTGATTTTTGTGAAAAATGCGACGGAGGGATTAAATTTGCTAGCTAACGGAATAGAGGGGTGGCTAGACAAGGATGGGGGTCACGAGGCGGAGATTTTAGTGGATTTGGAATCTCATCACAGTAACCTTTTGGCTTTTTCTGAGCGTTACGGGGAGAAAGTACGGATTACGGAAGATCTCGTGAGTGAGGTGAAGCTAGATCTTGAACGTGCAGATACTTCGGGGGTGGAGCCAAAAATTAAGATTGTGGCGATAACGGGAATGAGCAATGTGACGGGGATGGGTCGTAGTGATATCGCGAAAGAATTGAGGAGCTTAGGCTTTCAGGGGCTAATTTTGATGGATGCGGCGCAATTAGTGGCGCATAAAAAGATTGACGTGAAGGAATTAGAGGTGGATGGCTTAGTATTCTCGGGACATAAGATTGGAGCGCCGATGGGGGTGGGGGTAGTATATTTGAGATACGATTTGATGAAAAAGTTTAAGCCTCTAAATTATGGTGGAGAAATGGTGGAATCGGTGAAGCTGGTGGATGGAAAAGTGAAGATGAGTTTTGCGCCGGGGCCGAGTAAATTTGAAGGTGGGACGCTAAATATGGGAGCGATTGCTGGACTTTCTGCGACGGAAGAATTTTGGCTGGAGCATTCGGAAGTTTATGGTGTAGAAGAAAAATTAACCGAAAAAATCCGGGAGGAGTTAGGGAAAGAAGAAAATATTGAACTATATTTTGCAGAAAATGGAATTATTAGTTTCAACGTAAGGGGAGTGCATGCGCATGATACGGCGCAGATTTTGGCGGATTTTGGCGTGATGGTGCGGGCGGGAATGATGTGTGCAGAACCATTTTTAACAGAGAAGAAAATTGGTGCGGTAGTGCGAGCAAGTTTGGCTTTTTATAATACAAATATAGATGTTAAATATTTCTTAGCTTGCCTTAGGAGAGTGCGCGGAGTGATGGGGCTGGAGTAATGATCGACGGGGGAAAATGTTGGCGAAAATGAATGAAATTTGGCGAAATTAGAGAAGAAATCAATGCGAGAAATTCAGAGTAAATATAGAGAAGAATTACTGGAGCGGAATTTAAATCCGTTGAATTTTGAGCGAAAAATTGAGGCGAATTTGACCAAAACTTTGGTGAATCACAGTTGTGGCGATGAACTTGTGGTGAGTTTGGAGATTAAGGATGGAAGAATTTCAGAAGGCAGTTTTTCGGGGGTAGGCTGTGCGATTTCGAAGGTTTCTGCGGATATGATGATTGATGTGATTCGGGGAAAAACTTTGGAAGAGGCGCGAGAACTGATGCAGGGGTTCTTTGATTTGGTGATGGGGGTTTCAAGTGAAAAAGCGCAGAAGATTAGGGGTGAGTTAGAAGTTTTTTCGATGATCCAAAATATGCCAGCGAGGGTGAAATGTGTGAAATTGGCTTGGCGGATTTTAGAAGAGGGAGAGGATTAGGATTTGGATTGGAGGGGTAATGATTGTGACTAGAGTAACGCTTATGACCGGGAATAATGATTCGTAATCGGAATAATGCTTGTGGTTGACTGAAAAAAGCGTTATAATGGGGTAAATTAGGAGATAATATGATTCGGGTGGATGAAAATTTTTTGAGAGAAACGGGGCTAGGTGATCTTGATGAGATGCAAAGAACCGCTTTTATCGAAGAAGCACAGAGACTGCTAGAAAACCGTATCGGCGAAAAATTAAGTGAAGGCTTGAGCTTGGAGCAGCTTGAAGAGTTCGACGGTATTATGAAAAAAGACAAAAATGTGATGATTAAAGCCTTGGCGAAACTAGGTGATTATCGCATAGATGAGGTTTATCAAAATCTCTTGAAACACTACGGTGTAACAGAGGGGACTGTAGATATTTTAAGTGAATATTTGAGCGTAAAATGGATTCAAACCAATCGTCCAAATTACGCAGAGGTTTCTCGTCAAGTATTTGAGGAATTGAAACAAGAAGTACGCGCTTCAAGTGAAGAAATTCGTAAATCGATGACTTTATAGATTAAAAATACTTTGAACACAAAATTTAAATCCCTCGAAAGAGGGATTTTTTGATGGCAAAGTAGAATTTTAATCCCTCGGAAGAGGTATTT
>ERZ773061.713-NODE-713-length-12999-cov-4.127858_pt1 | contig 12999 bp, 11 predicted proteins | sample MGYA00580627_ERZ773061 | MGnify/ENA primary metagenome ERZ773061 (study PRJEB29015, sample SAMEA2738119) | human oral metagenome | biome: human oral; feature: human-associated habitat; material: saliva | place: China | collected 2223 ...
TTTATTCATTATAAAATAAAAAAAACGAGGAGCAAATGCTCCTCTTCAGAGTGTGATTTTCGCCAAGTGTTGATAATATTGAAAAGCCTGTAAAATAAAGGCTTCCTGCTCATTGAGTTTATCAAAATTTATCAAAAATCTATGTGTATCTATTAAATATAATGGATAGATAATAGGTGAAAATTATGGTGACAATAATGACGTTATGACATTACTTTGTGAGACTCATGCACAAGCATCATTGTTGTCATTTTTTTATGCATTTATTCACAATTTTCATATTCACTTTCTATATTCTGCTTTATCTTATCTAACATATCATAACATGAACTATTCTTATATTCAGTACAATAATATTTAATTTTATCAATTAGATTGATATAAAACTCTTTATCATCAATTGCTTCATAATAATATATATACAAAACAACCCTAATAACAATTTCTAAATATTCATAGTATAAAAAACTCGTACTAAATATGTTATTGATAATTTCTATTAATGTTTGTTGATATTCTTTATTAAGTAATGAATATAAAGTAATTTTTAATAAAGACAATTTGCTAATACAATATAAATATTTACCTTTAGATAGTGTATTAACTAATTTTATATATTCACCCATACTAGAACATAGAAGTTCCGACACAGCTAAGAAATTAGTACTATTAACAATTTGATTGTTAAAAGCGTATGCAACTTTCTTTAAAAACAAATCTTCAGAAACTAAAGTACAATTATTTTTTATAGAGAAATCAATTGTATCAATCTGACAACTTTCTAAATTTATTTTATCCATAGATGATTCATGATTAATAACATTTAACTCATATGAAACTTCTAAAATATTTCTCCAAAATTCTTGAAGTACTTTATAATCATCTTTAGACATTTTTTGTTTTCTTAATTCATTATTTCCATCAACAAAAACTGATAAAGTATCTCTTTTGTTTTTTAAATAATAATTAAAAGTTTTCATAATAGTATTTATTGTAGACTGTGTTATATAAACATTATCTTTTATTTCGATTAATTTATTTAGTAAATCAAATTGTTCTAACATAACTAAACTTGTTATATCTATTACAAATTTATCACTATTTATTGGATTAACCTCACCAGCATACAACTTATAATCATCATTTTTAAATAATAAAGCTAAAAGTATATCTCTATATGTCTTATTCTCATTATTTACAAAGAAAGATAATGGTAATCCGTTATCCTCAGTTTTTTCCAAATCATATGCTTCAAAAAGTTTTTCACGTGTTTTTCTATCTTTTATTAAAAACTCTCTTATTCCTTTTAATGGGTCTGAATCATCATTTGTTATTGTTTTAAAATATTGGCCATCTTTTATCTTAGGAAATATTAATTTAAGGAAATAGTCATATTTATGTGTTATACTGTCTACCTTAAAATTTTCTCCATTGTAACATACAATATCTCCAATACATTTACCAATTGCATTTAATTCAAAAATTTTATATTCATTAAATCTCACATCGTAAAAACTATTAATATTAAATCTATTCGGAATATTCCTATCCATACAAATTTTTAAAGATTTTTTGTGGTTTGACATTTCTATAACACTTTCATTTGTTATGTTTTTTAAAGACTTATCTTTTGATTCACATTCTGTATAAACAGCCCAAAATCTCATAAAATAATCAGTATTATTTTGCGAAAGTATAGTACCAATATAAGCGTTTTCTAAAGTTAAATTGAGATTGCCTAATAATAAATATGCAGAAGAAATAAGCATAAAATCACTTGCTCTTGTTGTGGCAGTTAAAGTATCTATATAATCCTGTATTTTATTTATATTCCTTACATCATTATTTTTTAATACCAAATTTAATAAATTAGAAGCAACATACATTGTTTTATTTTTTTCATAAGACTTATTAAAAAAATCTATTGCTTCTAATTCTTTATGCGAATTTATTGATAATATTGCATTTATATTATCAACATTAACTAAATCTGTGTTTCCTACTTCATTTAAAATATTTTTAATTTTTTCTATTTCATCATCCGTTTTATCTTCCTTATAAACCAATAAATTTAAAATTCTACTCTCAATTAATATTGAATTGTATTTTTTATCATTAACTAACTTGAGTAAATAATCCTCTTGTTTTACTATAGTGGATGTATCTATAAGTTTCATTATTAGCAATAAATTATTATCTTCTATATTAGCAAATGCCAGTTTAAGATTATCCTTAATTTCTTGTTCCTGACTACAATCAATTTCATAAATAATTTCAGCCATCCTTAGATGATATAAAGGTTTATTTTTATATTTTCTATTCATTTTTTTTAATGACTTTATTTTTTTATCTTTAAGATATAATGTTTCTAATTCAAATACTCCATAAAAACCATTACTATCATTCTTTATGATTTTTTTTGCTAATACTCTCTTTAAATCTTGAATTTTACCATCAATAAATAAAAAGTAACATTTTTGAATAAAATACTTATCATCATTACTTACTGAAATTATTTCATCAATAATTTTTATAGCATCATCTTTTCTACCAAGTTTGTAAAGTAAAGATGAGTATAAACATTTATTATTTAAATCGTTTTTTACGTAATCTGGTGAGTTATCATATTTTTCAATAAATAAGTTTGCATCAAGACGTAATAATAGAACAAATAGATTATTATAATAATTTTTTCCATTTTCAGATTCGTTTTTGAAATCTTCTTCAAAAACTTTCATTTTCTCAACACAAAATTTTAACTTTTCAGTATTATCTTTTGAGATATAAAATATGGAATCAAAGGTATTAACGATTTCACCAAATTCCTGATATAACTTATTAAGTTTATCAGCATCGTTATATACAATTTGAACATCAGAATTCATGAATTGTTTCAAGGTTGTTGCCAATACTTGTGCACTTTCTTTATCTGTTATACTAATTTGGTTAATTGTACTATTAATATTATTACTAGCTTCTTGATGCATACTATCCCACCTTACTTCATATTTTGCATAATTTGCGAACTACTATTATTGTCAGCTGTTTGTATTTTGTTTATTTCTCCTATTTTTATTTTATTAACTTGCTTAATAGCATAGTTACTTTTAACTAATGAAATTATTGATATTACAATAGATAATATTGGACATACTATCGACACCACTTTTTCTAAAATTTCTAGAATTTTCATAAAAATCTCCTTAATATTTATTTTAAATTTTCCAAAGCACCATTATCTAAATCATCAATGTTATAAATTGTTTCTAATTCATTAAAAGTTTCTTCAAGATTTCTTCTAGCACTTCTCCAACCAAGGCCATCAGTGAACCATATAAATGTTAAACCATCAACTTTTTTTGACTCTTCAGCAAGCATTTTATAGCTCCTTGCAGTCTCATTTAATTTAGAACCACATGATGCATAGAAATTAGTTTCAATAGCATATACTTGATTATCCGTCTTAATTACAAAGTCAAATCTTTTAGTAGATGTATTATTCCCTGACATTGCTGATAAATCTAAATTCCATTTTTTCTCTATATCAGATAAATATATTTCCTTAAAATAATTAACACCTTTTTCATAGCCTGCTTTAATTATATATTCTTCGACTAAATCTTCCATTAAATGTCCACCACGATTTTTTCTTCCATTAGAATCTAATCCTACTTCAACACCTAATAGATAATCATATAGGTTATTTATAATATGATTTTGTAATAGTTCAAATAATCCTGTTTCTCTCATAAATTTTATATAATCACCAACAGAATAGACCATTTTATTAAAGTTAAATAAATATTCATCTGTTGTATCTTTTATATAAATTTCATTTGATCTGACCGCCAATAACAAAGGAATAATCTCCAATGTTTCTGGATATTTTATAATTATTGTTTCAAAATCTTTTTCTATATTTTTACTTCCAATTAAAGAATTTAAAATATTAAGTTCTACTTTATATTTTTCGGCAGATCTATATATTTTTTCAAAATCTACATAGTAGCTATAAGTAGAAATGCTTGATTTAAATTTGTTTAGCCATTGATTAAAATCTCTATTCATTATTATCACTTTCCTTTCTTTTAATTGTAATATCTAAATATTCTTTTTCTAAATCAATACCAATATATTTTCTATTTAATTTATTTGCTACTATTCCAGTAGTACCACTTCCATTAAAAGGATCTAATATTAGAGCTCCTTCATCAGTAGAAGCTAGTATTAATTTTTCTAATATTACCATAGGTTTTTGTGTTGGATGCTTTCCAAATTTTTTTTCACTTGGTTTTGTCAATGATGACTCCCACACATCTTTTGCCTGTTTACCACCATTTAACTTTCTCATTAAATTATAATTAAATTTATGCTTAGCTTTTTTTAAATCCTTCTTTGCCCACAATATTGTTTCAGTTGAATGGACAAAGAATCTACAACTTATATTTGGTGGTGGATTTAATTTTTTCCAAGTAATATTATTTATAATTTTAAATCCTTCTTGTTCTAGAGCCATACCTATTGAATAAATATTATGCATCGTTCCACTTATCCAAATAGTCCCATCATTTTTTAGAACTTGATAACATTGTTTTATCCACTTCCTATTAAATTTGTGTTTCTCATCAATGTTTATTTTTTTGTCCCAAGCTCCTTTATTTACTGAAACCATTTTTCCGCCACTACAAGATATTCCATCTCCAGATAAAAAGTAAGGAGGATCTGCAAATATCATATCAATGCTTTTAGGTTCTATCTTCTTTAACTCTTTTAATGAATCACCTAAAATCAATTTAAAGTTGTCAGTATCATAATAATATTTCTTTTTCATTGATTTAACCATCCTATATTAATTATTATCTTTTTATTCAGAAAATCCTTCATTATTTTTAAAATTTGTAATAATTACTTCTTCAACAATACCTCTGTCCTTTGCTTTAGCACCTATATTTCTTTGTGCTTCAATATAATTAAAATTATAATCTTTATATAATTCTTTTATTAAAGAAGTATTATAGTTTGATAGCATTACATAGCAACCTCTTTTATCTAAATCTTTAAATACTTCTGATAATCTCTTTTGTTCTTCTTTACTAAAGCCATTTTCAGTATAACTATTAAAAGTTGAGGTATCAGAATCATAAGGAGGATCAAAATATACGAAATCCCCTTTTTTTGCATCTTTTACTGACTCTTCAAAATCAGTAGACAAAATCTTAATATCATTAAGATTTAGAAATGAATATATTATACCTAAATTTATACCATCATAAGTATTTACTTTTGTTTTCTTTCCTGATGGTACATTAAATTCATTTTTACTATTAACCCTATATAGTCCATTAAAACAAGCTTTATTAAGATAAATAGTTCTAGCAGCTCTCTTATAATCAACAAGCTTATTAAATTTCTTTTTATCTTTGTCTAAATCTCTTATTTGATAATAATATTCTTCTGAATGATTAGTTTCATGTTTATTCAATTCATTACACATAGACGTAAATTTATTCTCATTCTTTATACAATTGTAAACATTTATTAATTCTGTATTATAATCATTTATTACTGCTTTTTTGGGAGATAGTTCAAATAACATAGCACCTCCACCAACAAAAGGTTCATAATATGTATCAAATTCATCAGGAGATAGTTTTATCAATTTATCTATTATAGATCTTTTGCCACCAGCCCATTTAACAAATGGTTTTCCTTTTAACATATATAAAACCTCCTATGTTACTTAACATCCTTATTAAGTAATTCAATTAACCCATTTACTTTTTCAGTTTGTTCTTTAACTAGTTTATTTTTTTCTTTTAATTGATTCTTTATAAACTTTTCAACATCTATTTGTCCATCATTTTTTTTATCAGTAATAGATAATTTAATTTCACCCTTTGCCATTTTATCGAACATATCTCTTTCTTTAATTAACTTATCTAATTCTTTTTGCTCTATCTCAACAACTTTGTTCAATAATAAGCAAGAACCTTCTATATACATAAATGTTTGATTAGTAGCAACATTTATTTCAGATTGCTCATAACCTGCTTTTTTCATTAAAAACTCAAGATCAATTGCTAATATCATAGATAACTTTTTTAAAATTAAGACACTAGGCTTTTTTCTTTCGCCTTTTTCAATTTTAGCTAATCCACTGTTATCAATATTAACTTTTCTTGAAACTTCTCTTTGAGATAAATTAATAGATTCTCTTCTATATTTTATTATTTCACCTAAAGTTTTATCTTTATTATCCTTATTTTCATCCAGAAATCCTTTTATCTTAGGCATAAAAATTTCACCTCAATATAACAATAACATTTTTAGTGGACAAAAACAACATTCCATATTGACTTTGTTTAAAAAGTTATATTGTCATTTTATTGTGGACAATAACCTTGCAAAAATGAAGGTGTATTTGTGACTGCTAAAGAAACTTTAGAATTAGTATCTAAGCAATAATGTTCAGTATCTAATTTAATGCTGCTTGCTAATGTTGGTTGTAATAGTGCTTTAAGAATAAAGAAAACTATTAAAGGTAATGGGTGAATAATAGGTAGAAGTCTTTGAAAATCTTCTGAAACCTTTATAAAAAAACGAGGAGCTAATGCTCCTCTTCAGGGGGTTCGGTTGAATATACTCTCATATATAAGAAACATGAGAGAATATCGGCACGATTAATACCATCGTGCATATTAATTATCCTTATTGCTATAATTATCAAATTCTTTTTGTGCGTCTATATATTCATTTTTCGAAAATGCACATAGCTTAACATATATATCATAATCTTTATTATCAACAATAAATTTATTATATGCTTTTAAACATTGTTCTGTAGATTCTCCTGCAGGATTATCTAATCCATAGCCAAATATACCTGAACTTATTAATGGAAATGATATAGAATGTAAATTATTATCCTTTAATAGTTGTAGTGAACTATAATATGCTTCATATAACTCTTTAAATGCATTGGGAGTTGCTCCAAAGTTTGGTCCTACAGCATGAATTATATATTTAGCATTTGTTATATTAAATGCAGGCGTAATAACAGATTCTCCATCTTTTAAAGGTGTTTTAATTTTACGACATGCATCTGTCAATTCTGTATATCCTGCCTTTTTAAAAATAACACCACATATTCCGCCACCAGACCATAAGTTTCTATTGGCTGCATTAACAATGGCATCAACCTCCTGGTCAGCACATGAACCATTTATTAATTCTATCTTACTCATATTCCCTACTAAAATGTGTAAATTGTTGGAGAAGCCCATCCTTTCTTTCTATATTCATCAGGTATCCTTTTATTTAAATACTTAGATTCAATCTCAGTACCTTCAAATGCATATCTACCCCTTTCAGGAACATAATACCATTTATCAACTTTATATACTTTTCTTATTACACCATTAACTACTGCTGCAACCATTTTAATATCATTAACTCTATTCTTACTTAATGACCATGCATATCTAACAGTACTATATATATCATTATCATTATTCTTAATATAGTCTTCACGTATCTTAATTAATAATAATTTATCAGATTTATCAATATCATCTATTGTTAATTTTTCTAATCCATATATATTTTCAACTTGATTAACATTTATTGGACCATAATCATTACTATTATGTCCACCTTGTATATTAGTAAGATTATTATACTCATCTATTAAAGCAGCTTCTATTTGATATGCGGTATTCTCATCATCAATACCATGTCTATGAATAATTGCAATTACATCAAGGCCATCATTCTTTATTCCTCTAATTAAAGCTATTTTATCATATTCCTTTTCATCGCTAGATTCATATTTTAAAGATAAATTAATATGAGAAAACACCCTATTTCCTTTACCCTTACCTATATAAAATACCTTACCATCCCTAGGATCAATTAATTTATATACATAGTACTTTAAATTATCTATTGCTTCCTTTGAAAACTCTTTTACCATTATTACACCTCATATGGATTATATCATATAATTAGGAATTTAATCACATATTACTCAAAACAAAACATATTTTTTTGTATTATTTTTCGCTTTCTTCAAGTAGTTCTTTATTTTTAGATACAAATTAGATACAAAGAACGTATGTAAATTTGTATACAAATTCACCTTTTATTAGTTTATTGTAATTGCTTAAACCTTTGTAAACACTAACTATATATGGCATAACACAAAAAAACAAGGAGCTAATGCTCCTCTTCAGGTGGTCCAAAAATTAGACGAGTCATCTCTTATACAAAAGTTTAAAATCTATATAAAATAAGGCTTTGCGAGGTTCTAATATTTATTATAGTTTATTAAAATTTATATAGGTGTTAATGTGAAAGTTAATGTAAAAATAAAAACCAGGTATGATTTTCATATCTGGTTCATTTTTTATTTGAATAATTTTTCTTCTTTCATATATGAGATAAATGTTTCAATTATATCATTATTCCTTGTAATCAAATCACTTTCAGTAAAGTCATCATTATTATTTGATAATTGAATTAAGTCATAAATAACAGTCTTTTCCTTAACAACTCCTTTATCGGTTGTATAACCATTATAATATTTGTATTTATCTGCAAATCTATAATCTGCTGCTCTAATATTAATTCTAGTTTCTAATAATGATTTATTACCTAATTTTTCGATATTATTAGATTTTTTTAATCCTTTTTCATTTTCTTGTCTATTCTTAGCATAAATGTGTTCAATATCAAACACAGTATCTATTGCTATAAGATCTTGCTTAGGATTAGTAAACGCCCACCAAGCTAACATTGATTTAGTAATTGGTCGTCTATTATAAAACAAATAGTTATCAAACATATTTTTAACTTGAACTTCTTCAAATTTATAATCACTAAAATCAACAGATTTATTGTTAACAATATTAACCATTTCAGCATAAACTGGTGTACGTAATGCATTAACACCTGGATTTACAACAGCATAAGCCCAAATAAATGGAATCATTTTGTCTAAGAAAATAAATAATTTTTCATCATCTAATTTCCCTTTATTATCTTTGTATTGCATAAAATAAACTGATAAGAAATAGTTCCACATACCATTTGGAGCATAGTTTAAAACAAATAATTTCTTTAACACTCTATCAGAGAATCTTTCTAAATTTTGAACAGAAATATCATTCCAAAATTCTGCTAAATCTTCAAGATTTTTTAATGTATTATCATTCTTTAATAAGGAATAAGAATCTTTTTCATAAAATCTTCTTAATGCCTCAGTAGTAGAAGATTTAATTCCTAATTTAGCTCTTTCATAATACATATATCTTGTAAATAATTCATCCATAGGTGTCCCATTCATTGGATGGAATATCTTTTCACATATTTCCTCAAGAGATTTCCATCTCTTTATAAAATCAATCTTTTCACCCTTTTCAGAATAATACTTATAAAATTGTGCTTTAAAAATATCAGCATCTGATAATGGTAATCCTCTATCATTTAATGTAGCAAAAATACGTAATGCAGTATTTTGATTATCTGCTTCTATTGGTAACAAAATACAGTTATTTAAAATTCTAATAGGAAAATACGAAAATACATCCATATAACCTTGTAAGAATTCATCAATTTTCTTCTGAAAAAATCTGTAGTTATTAGCATATTTACTATTTTGTTTCTCGGTAACTACGCCTGTTTTTAAAATATTTAAGAATTCATCTTTATCATTATCAGTGGCAACTTCAGAATTAATTTTTAATTCTTCAAGATTAGCTGTTCCAAATTCATCTGTTTTCCAAATACACTTAGATATGAATTCTTTAGTTTTTAACGATTCTTCAGTTTTCATAGAATTAAATTTGACATAAAAAGCTCTCAACAAAAGCATTAATGTTGTTAATCTTTGTTGTCCATCAATTACTTCTAACTTATTATCGTTATTCTTGAATGTTACAATTGGTCCCAAATAATATTCATCATCGTTATTAAAAGCCTTATATTCATTATTTGGAAATGCAAAGGCAAATAGATCTTCCCATAAAGTTTGACACTCTTCTTCACTCCATGCATATGGTCTTTGGTAATCAGGTATAAGAAAATCTGACTTTTTATCTCCAAATAATATTCCAATATTCTTTTGATCAACATTTAATTTTGACATTTTATCATCTCCTAAACCAATTATACCAAAAGTTTCTGTAATTACAACAAAAAACGAGGAGCTAATGCTCCTCTTCAGGGGGTTCGGTTGAATATACTCTCATATATAAGAAACATGAGAGAATATCGGCACGATTAATACCATCGTGCATATTAATTATGCTTTATTTTTATCTTTTTGTCAATAATTAAATCATATCATCTAAATACATATTAGTTTGTACTACATAACTTATAGTAGTCATTAATACTATTAATAATACTAATACTATACTATCAGTATTAAGTAATCTTACAAGTATTAAACTTAATATACTAGATGAAGATATACTAAACATAAATACTAAATATTTATCAAATATATAAGTACTTATAAATAATCCTATAAGTCCACCTATTATTAATAATAAATATAATACATATATATTATTACCTACATATAAATTACTCTTAATAATATATTCAGCAATATATGCAACTAATCCAGCACCAAATAGAAATGACACTATATAAAAATTTATCTTCTTTAATAAATAACTAAATATAAATACTGCTACTCCACTTAATATACATATACTAGTAGAAATATTTCCCATATCATATGTAAAATATTTAACTAAAAACCATGTAATTATACCACTTAGTATACTAAGGGATAACCTATGCATCTTATATCCTATCATTGATAGATATAAACCTAATACTACCATTACTATAACTTCTACTATATTCATAAACCCTCCTTAAGCATTAGTTATTTGACTAATTAATTTTATCTTTAAACTACTATTATCATTACTACTATCTTTTAAATATAATTCACTATCTTTCTTAGCTTGTAATAATATTTTATAGTCTTCTTTTAAACTTGCTATCTTAAAAGTCATATCACCTGATTGTTTAGTTCCAAACAAATCTCCATGTCCTCTTAACTTAAAATCCTCTTCACTAATAACAAATCCATCATCTACTTTTTCCATTACTCTAAGTCTATCTGCATCACTATCACTAATTAATATACATCTAGACTTAATACTTCCTCTTCCTACTCTTCCTCTTAATTGATGAAGTGTTGAAAGACCAAATCTATCAGCATCAAATATTACTATAACAGAAGCATTAGGATTATCTACCCCTACTTCTATAACAGTAGTAGAAATAAGTATTTGTACTTCTCCATTTCTAAACTGATTCATAATATTATCTTTAGCTAAACTAGTCATCTTACCATGTATAATATCAGCTTTATACTTATCTTTAAAAGCAAGTTTCATTTGTTCTTTTAAAGTAAGTACACTACTAATATCACCACTTTCTTCACTATCTTCTATTAAAGGACTAATTACATATATTTGATGTCCAAGTTTTAACTCATCATACATTATTTGTAATACATCTTTTAATTCATCTCTTCTTTTTAAAGTAGTAACTATAGGAGCTCTTCCTTTAGGTTTTTCTTTTATTATAGAAACATCCATATCTCCATATATAGTTAAAGCATAAGTTCTAGGTATAGGAGTAGCACTCATATAAAGTACATCTGGTCTTACTCCTTTATTTTGTAAATTAGCTCTTTGATTTACTCCAAATCTATGTTGTTCATCTGTAATAACTAATCCTAAATTATTATAATTAACATCATCCTGGATTAAAGCATGAGTACCAACTACCATATTAATACTACCTTCACTTAATCCTTTATATATTAATATCTTATCTTTTTTACTAGTAGATCCAGTAAGTAAACTAACTTTTATATCTAATCCTTTTAATAATTCTACTAAATTATCATAATGTTGTTGAGCAAGTATCTCAGTAGGAGCCATTAAAGCACTCTGATACCCACTATAATAGTTAGCTATCATCGCAATAAACGAAACTATAGTCTTACCAGTCCCAACATCTCCTTGTAATAATCTATTCATTCTAGAAGGACTTTCTAAGTCATTACATATATCTTCTATTGCTTTTTTTTGATCACCCGTTAATTCATACGGAAACTTACTTATTACTTTATTTAAATTGTCTCTATCTATTACTCTTACTAATCCATTCTTCTCTTTTTTATTTTGATATTTTAAATAATTAATCTTGAACATAAAAGTAAATAATTCTTCATATTTTAATCTAGTCCTAGCCTCATTTAACTTATCCATAGTAGATGGATTATGTACTATATTTAAACTAGTCTTTTTATTTAAAAAATTATATTTAGATAAATACTCATCTGGTATATTATCTTCTATATCTCTACCAAACTCTAATAAAGCCATATTTATATAAGTAGAAATATTTTTATTAGTTAATCCACTAGTCGCATGATATATAGGATCTATTCTAACAGTACCAGTTAATCCACCCATCTTTATCTCACTACAAGTAATCACATTTTTTATTTTATCGTATTTACCTATAACAGTAACACTAGTCCCAACCATTAACTGGCTCTTTAGAAATGCTCTATTAAATATAGATACTCCTACTACTCCTGAATTAGTTACTAATCTAAAACTCATCTTATTAAGACCTGCTTTAAATCTCATTAGTATAGGTACACTTTCTACTTTACCATCTATTACTATTCTAGCCTCATCTTCACACTTACTTAAGTCTCCTCTTTCAAGTATTTCATACCTAAAAGGATAATGAGTCACTAAATCATCGATAGTATTTATCCCTATCTTATTAAGTAATTGAAGACTCTTAGGTCCAATACCTTTAACTTGTTTTAATTCTGCCAAAAGTATCACTTCCTTCTTGGCATATTATAGCATACTTTTCTTACTTTTTAAAGAAATAAACAAAGTTTTTTTAATTATTTAAATTATTTATTTTTTTTATCAAAAATGATTGACA
>ERZ773061.714-NODE-714-length-12995-cov-7.858423_pt1 | contig 12995 bp, 9 predicted proteins | sample MGYA00580627_ERZ773061 | MGnify/ENA primary metagenome ERZ773061 (study PRJEB29015, sample SAMEA2738119) | human oral metagenome | biome: human oral; feature: human-associated habitat; material: saliva | place: China | collected 2223 ...
CTTGGTCAAGCCGTGTCTGAATTTTCGCAACATAAAATGAATGTTTCAGAGGTTATTCTGCCAGCTAATACTGTACGCCAAGTTTGGTTTAAGGTCGAGGGCAGGGAAACCCAGATCCGTATGACGGTGGATAGGTCTGCTCAAGCTCAGGTTAAACAGGTGATAGCTACTTTGAATTATTTGGATAATAACGGCGCGAAGCCAGGGTATATAGACGTCAGGGTAGATCAGAGGTCGTTCTATAAGTAGGGCGGTCAACTTCTCTTCTGGATAGAGTAAGTTCTCTTTTTGTTCTATTTCTGTATGGCGTAGAAAATATATATAACAATATAAAAATATGCAAAAGTCAAATAATCGCAAAATGATAAGCTAGGGGAGTAGGGCAATAAAAATATAAAAATGTCAAATAATATAAAATGCGTTGTGGAAAACTTAACGAGCTTACGGCGCGCATACTCAGAGTTTATATTGATGTAAAAATATCAATGTAGCACTCCAGTATGTGTAGTGCTGGAATTAAAAATATTTTTTTAAGTTCGTATTTTGTTGGTGTATATTTTTATAAAAGACAGTATGTTTTATGAAGTTGTATATAGTAGAGAATCCCCTAGCCAAATTACCGGAAAAAGTTCGTTTTATAAGGTGTTAGCGGATATATAGATATATATGTATATTCATCTTTGTATGGCATTTATTATTGCGTAAAAGGTACATTGTGCGACATTAAAACTATATCTAAAACACGACTATTCCATCGTCTTTCTTCGCGATAAATTTATCTCATTTTTACCAAATCAACCTACTTGTCATTTATTGTTTTATAAACCGCCCTATTTGCTGGTTTGGTGCGTTTTATGTTGTATATTAGTTTATCTGTATTGGGTTCGGATTTATAATTTATGCTTGTATTGCTGCACAAAATTTATCAATATAAATACTCAGCCGGATTCGGCTTTATGTATGCTTAAAAACTACTAATAATTAGTTCGTATTTTGTTCTATTGTTTTTTAATTGCTAGTTTTGCGAAAGAGCTTGGGTGATTCTGTGCTTAATTATTTCACTGTTCCATTCGCCTGCTTTAAATCGCAGTAGGGGCATACCCCCTGCCTTATTTTGATTGCCAGTAAAATGTGTCTTATCAAAATCCTGAAAATGATAATTTATCATATGGCGTCCGCCACACATAAATAAAACCCGCCCCCATTTTCAGAGGGCAGGAAGAGAGCATGGATGCTCAAACCATGCGCTTGCAGTTTATCACTATTTATTAGATTCCGCAATATGCTTAAACATACAATAAAATAAGGTGTACCGCTTTCCGAGACCGAACCCGGGGCGCGTACACCTTATGTTGACATATTACTGCGACCATCATTGAAAAATCAATAACTGGTTGTTATTAATAATCAGTCAAAATAAAATAAGACAGCTCGCTTGCCCTAACATAAGGGAGCGCTGCTGTCTTATATTGCCATATTACTACAACCGTCATTGAAAAATCAATAATATCGCCTTGAGTTATAGTTCCCTAACAATTTAGATAATAATATAACACTACTGTAAAACCCCGTAGGGCTACTTGATAACCCAACACTTGTTTCAGTACTATTCAATATAACACTACTGTAAAACTGCTAAGCGTTTTACCCTTGCCCTGTCTGCGTTTCAGTACTATTCAATATAACACTACTGTAAAACCATGATTTCGTGTAGATAAGGAGGAATATTGTTTCAGTACTATTCAATATAACACTACTGTAAAACTTTTTTTATTGGTTATAGTGGTTTTTTCGAGTTTCAGTACTATTCAATATAACACTACTGTAAAACAATTGTGGCTGCTTGATTGATATTTAACGGGTTTCAGTACTATTCAATATAACACTACTGTAAAACTATGCGCCGTCAATATCAAACGCTTGATTTGTTTCAGTACTATTCAATATAACACTACTGTAAAACGAGTGCCATATCTGCCTTATATGACAAATCGTTTCAGTACTATTCAATATAACACTACTGTAAAACGATTGACCAGCTCCTCAGATAGCCTTGTGGGTTTCAGTACTATTCAATATAACACTACTGTAAAACTTTTTTTATTAGTTATAGTTGTTTTTTCGAGTTTCAGTACTATTCAATATAACACTACTGTAAAACAATTTGATTCTTGAAAAATCGATTCGCCTTGTTTCAGTACTATTCAATATAACACTACTGTAAAACCACGAAGCCCGCCTAGAAGGCTATGGATTGGTTTCAGTACTATTCAATATAACACTACTGTAAAACCCGAACTTGAAAAGGGCGTTGCAACACGTGGTTTCAGTACTATTCAATATAACACTACTGTAAAACCTTAAAATGGGATTCTTCTTCCAGTCGCAAGTTTCAGTACTATTCAATATAACACTACTGTAAAACTGATTTTCGGCGTGTCGTATTCGATAAAGTGTTTCAGTACTATTCAATATAACACTACTGTAAAACTTATCTCTTTAACAGGGTCAATCGAAAACGGTTTCAGTACTATTCAATATAACACTACTGTAAAACCAAATCCAGGGAAATATGATGTGCGACAAGGTTTCAGTACTATTCAATATAACACTACTGTAAAACTCCCAGCATTGCGCGCCGTATGCGCCGTCTGTTTCAGTACTATTCAATATAACACTACTGTAAAACCCTTGTACCGCCTTAAAGTAGTATGTATCGGTTTCAGTACTATTCAATATAACACTACTGTAAAACTAATATCTTATACTCCCCAGTATCCACCATGTTTCAGTACTATTCAATATAACACTACTGTAAAACATATCTAGGGAGCAACCAGCGCAGAAAAAGGTTTCAGTACTATTCAATATAACACTACTGTAAAACAAGTATTCAGCCTTTCCGAACGGCGTAATGGTTTCAGTACTATTCAATATAACACTACTGTAAAACTTCGCTGGCTTGACGAGCGTACTGGTGATCGTTTCAGTACTATTCAATATAACACTACTGTAAAACTTGATCAATTTGCCGGTTACGCTGATTTCAGTTTCAGTACTATTCAATATAACACTACTGTAAAACTTTACAATGTCTTGCACTTCCTCTGATTCAGTTTCAGTACTATTCAATATAACACTACTGTAAAACAACATCGTTAATAAGAACAGTCCCGCCGTGGTTTCAGTACTATTCAATATAACACTACTGTAAAACTTATCTAAGTAACTGATAGTTGGTCGTCCAGTTTCAGTACTATTCAATATAACACTACTGTAAAACTTACCTCAGGAGCTTTTGTCGGGTCGGCGAGTTTCAGTACTATTCAATATAACACTACTGTAAAACAATTGATAGGCGACCGAGCCGTGCTATCAGTTTCAGTACTATTCAATATAACACTACTGTAAAACCGTTGTCGCTTCATCTCGATAGCGATAAGCGTTTCAGTACTATTCAATATAACACTACTGTAAAACCCTTGGTTGAGGGGGAAGTCTCCTCCCCCCGTTTCAGTACTATTCAATATAACACTACTGTAAAACTTGTTATCAAACTCCAACTTCTTAGCGATAGTTTCAGTACTATTCAATATAACACTACTGTAAAACTTTTGGACCGTTTCGTGGTATTTTTTCTTAGTTTCAGTACTATTCAATATAACACTACTGTAAAACTCTAGTGAGGATACTACGTTGGATAGAGATGTTTCAGTACTATTCAATATAACACTACTGTAAAACGCGCAGATCTCATGAAACTTGGTTGCTTGAGTTTCAGTACTATTCAATATAACACTACTGTAAAACGCTGTCTGTTGGTACGCTTGCTCCGCGTCCGTTTCAGTACTATTCAATATAACACTACTGTAAAACGCTGATGTTCCACCACAAACACCACGGATAGTTTCAGTACTATTCAATATAACACTACTGTAAAACCGGAAGATGAAACACCCGACCTGTCGAAAGGTTTCAGTACTATTCAATATAACACTACTGTAAAACGGTGCGAATTAAGAAGCCAGAGGAGAAACAGTTTCAGTACTATTCAATATAACACTACTGTAAAACCCAACAAGCTGCTCATACTCAGCGAATTGTGTTTCAGTACTATTCAATATAACACTACTGTAAAACGTATTCAATTGGCATCAGTATTCACGACGCGTTTCAGTACTATTCAATATAACACTACTGTAAAACAGAACAGGCAGCCTTAATGGTACAACCAGTGTTTCAGTACTATTCAATATAACACTACTGTAAAACATGCTCAAAGTTGGCAACACTGTTGAGCTAGTTTCAGTACTATTCAATATAACACTACTGTAAAACCTATACCTTTTTCAGTCAACGCCAAAATACGTTTCAGTACTATTCAATATAACACTACTGTAAAACATATCAAGTAGGGACACAACTTTTGACGCTGTTTCAGTACTATTCAATATAACACTACTGTAAAACTATTTCCTAAACAGGGGAGGGGGTACCTCCGTTTCAGTACTATTCAATATAACACTACTGTAAAACCGTAACGTTTAAGGTTCAGCGCATCGCCACGTTTCAGTACTATTCAATATAACACTACTGTAAAACATCACGAATTGAATATCCTGATGGTTACACGTTTCAGTACTATTCAATATAACACTACTGTAAAACGGCTCCTTGGACAATTTAAAATCACGTATTGTTTCAGTACTATTCAATATAACACTACTGTAAAACCTTCGGTTGTCGGCTGTGCTTTCGCGTCGAGTTTCAGTACTATTCAATATAACACTACTGTAAAACCCAGTGGTATGTCACACCATCAATTGTGCGGTTTCAGTACTATTCAATATAACACTACTGTAAAACTTGCGCGAGCTGAGGCTTTGGCTTCGGCTTGTTTCAGTACTATTCAATATAACACTACTGTAAAACCTGTTCGCGGTCGCTGGCTTCATTGTGATAGTTTCAGTACTATTCAATATAACACTACTGTAAAACGACTCGTTCCTCAATTCGTGGACGTGGATTGTTTCAGTACTATTCAATATAACACTACTGTAAAACCTCATGTGCGCGGTTTTACAGAGGTAAACGTGGTAGCGCTTACCTGGTATTATCGTGAATTAGTACTAAAATCATAAAAATCGTCATCTATGGACAAAAGTCCTTCGCTGTCTAACTTGTCTTTACAGATTTTTTCAATAAAAAGTACTGAAAAATGATTATCTTCTACGTATTGTAAAAGAGCTCGCAACTCGCTATATGATAATAGTTGGCGCTGATTGATCAAAACTACTAGCTGTTTTGACAGTAATTGTTGCGCTGAATCTATGATACCATAAAGTCTGTCAATATAGTTATTTCTTAAATTTACCTCCAGCCCCACGTGCGCCATCTTTAAGATATCATTCATGGAAATGGTTGATTGGTAACTCAAATTTTGTGAGAAATCGATATTTATATTATCAAGGATGTTAAATATGCTCGATTCTATTTGCTCTATTTTTGTCTGATCTATATCGCTGTTGTCCTGAATGTTTTTATATAACGCCGCAGTAATAGTTCGGCTGGATAAGTCGTATGAATATATGTCAGTAATTATTAGCGAGTCTTTTGTTATGTCTAGTGGATTACAGTTGTCATCGCAAATTACAATGCGATTATTCTCTTCTCTTTTTGTGTATGAATCAAGTATATTTTCTATAATTTTTCTAAAAAACAAATCATTGTGGATGGCTAGTGTCGCAATTCCCCCATTCTCTGGTATCGATACTGCATTGTCGAATCCTGAAACTTTAACTCTCATAAAATTACTGTCCTGTCTGTATTTTGAATTGATAATTCATCATATCTTCCAGCTAGATATTCCATCGATGCGAATTGGTTTTCGGTTACGGTCAATAATTGAACTATACCGTTTTCTGGTATTATTTTTTTGATTCTGTCATGAGTTGATTTTTCATTTGTGGAATTGAGCACCAGTTTAGTGTAAACAGATTGCTGCATCATAACAAATCCTTCTTGGGTGAGTCTTTTGCGAAAAGTGGTGTATGTTTTGCGCTCGTTAGCATTGGTCATTGGTAAGTCGAAGAATATAATCATTCTCATATAGCGTACTCTCATAGTTATATTAATTCATATTCAGGTAGCTCGTCGTCCCCTGTTTCCATTGTCCTGAAAAATAGCTTCACGTAGATACTGATAGCGTTTGATAGGAACTGTTCTTTGCTGAGGATAACAACTTTATGGTTAAGAATTTCAATCAGCCTACTCTTAAAGAAGTCGTCAAATGCAAAATTGCGGCATTTGTAAACCTCGCTGTCGACTATAGGTCTGAACGACTCCATGAGGTCGCAAGTAAGATTGAACGGGTTGTATTCATTACAGTGATTGACGCCTATAGTTGTTGAATATCCAGCAGCCGTAATCTCTCGATTGAAGGCAGACAAAAGAATAGCGTAGCCATAATTTAATGCCGCATTTATATCATTAGAGCTGTCTCGTGAAAATTTTGGACCAAACAATTCTTTGAAATAGAGCTTGGCTGCATGGGCTTCCCTGTTGGTGAGATCTCCGGGAGACACGTTCGCGGCGAAGTTCATTAGCGCTTCGCAAGCGGAACTATTGCCAGTTTCTCTATAGATCGTCTGGGCTTGCTTAATTATCTTTTGAGTGACGATTGTTTTCCATAAACTGTTTTTGGCCGATTGTGACCACTGGCTTTGCTTTGACATCTGTTTGCTTGCGTTGTGAGATCCGTAATAAGGGATTATCTCTCCATACGGATTACGCTGATGATCGCAGAATATCACTTTGACTTTATAGCGAGATAATTCGCACAGTAGATAAGCCGTCAGATTAACGGCGGTATTTTCAATTATTAAAGTGCCAATTTCACTTATATGAAGCGTTTTTTCATTGCCGTCGTTAGTAATAAGCATATAATCATTTTTATAGCTTAATTTACAGCGATTTTTGACGATTACGGTTCGCCAAGACATATTTTAACGCTTATGACCTAATGATTTTCCGTTTATCTTTCGACAGTGTAGACCAGTTATAGACTCGTAGACGAAGGTAACATTGAGGGGGTTTATAGTCTTTCCTGACATACGACCAAATGAATTTGGTAGACCTAACTCTGGAAATTTAGGATTCTTCTCGCTACCTTTCATATCTACGCGACCAGATCCAGCGCTCGTAGCCACCAGAACTAGTTTAATAACCTCTATTTTATCGTCTATTGATAATTTGTCATATTCCGGTGTCGCATTGCGAGCATTATCCCCCGCCTTTCCGAATTGTTGATATTGATTAGCGAGCTTATCAGAATAAACTTTCCAAAAGCGATTTATTCCATCAATAACCTTAGCTCTTTTTTCGATTTGTCTATTGCGTTTGTCGCGTAATTTATCATCTTCGTCGGCTTGTCCTTCTGAAATTGTAACGCGTGGAACTCCGTGCTTTAGCGCTATTGCAATGGCGTATTCGATATCATAAGGAAGTTTTAATTGCTTGGCGTTAGTAACTTCGCTACTACCAACTATAAATTGCTCGTTGCCGTCATACTCAATTTTTTGGTTGATTGGTACTTTTGGTAGAAGCACTACAGCATCTTTATAATTATCTTGGATATATTTATCTATCGATCCTGGGTGAGTCTTCTCTAAGGTGTATATTTGCGTCGGAATGCTGATTATCTCAGTTGCGGGAGATTCTTTTTTGTTTGACTGCTTTAAATAATTGATCACCGCAAAGTAAGCTGCTTTTTTGCCAGAATATCCACCGTACCTGTTGACTGGTAGGTGAGCTTTTCTTGCTATCATCTTCTTGCCTGAGTTTTTACTGTAGACGGTTTGATCATAGAATTGATTATCGCCAATCTCGGTTTTTCTCGTAATCAAGCAGTCATTGTATTTCATCGTTTTATCAATGATTTCACAGGATGATTTACCTTGCCATACAATTTCACCGGTATTCGTGTTGGTAAAATCATATTTCATTGACGATAAAATAAAGCTGCCGTATTCTCTGTTATTTTTCTTTTTGTCGGATTTAAATTTCTTATATTCTCCGTAGATAAACTCTTTGTCAAGCTTTGGATAGCGAACTTTTACGTATTGGGCTAGAGTTGCCGCTAAGTAGGCATCTTTTGCGTGGTGAAGGTCGTTCACTTCGCGGCATTTTGGCAAGTCGTGGATGCGGCGATATTCGGAACTCATGCCAGCGCGAATAGTAAACACCTCTGTTGATGAGTCTTTGTATTTTTCGGTTAGCATCCTAGCCAGGTGCTTGGTGATTTGTCGTGTCTCAACTAATTGGCGATTGATGAAACCATAGATCTGGTCGTCCGATAGCTGCTTCTGGCTGGTTAATCGCTGGAGCTTGAGCTGTGACATAAACTTGGCGTTTTTTAAAGACATCCAGACTGGCAACATCTTTTTTTGAATGTCGGGCGATATTGGGTAATCGTCAAGCTTTAGCTGGTTTTCTTCTCGCAATACCAAGACTGTGTTGTCTAGAGAGTCGTCCTTTGTCAATGAACGCGGTAAAATATGATCGATTTCGCAATCTTTAAGTCCGTTTTCAATGTCTAGTTTTTTACCTGAGTATGCAGATTTGCCATTTTGTAAGAAATACAGATAATATTTTTTCTTATCAAGGCAATCTTTATAATTTTCCAGTTGAGGCTTTATATCAGATTTATTATATTCTTTTCCGTATAATTCTTTATACATCTTTTCTAGTTGAGAATATCGATTTTTTGTTCTGACTTTTTCCTCTTCGCCTCGCGCCATTTCAATGCTAATCAATTTTGGACCATAGCCGATTGTATCGACAATCTCATCTATAATCCGAATGCTTCGCCAGAGGGCGCGCTTAATTCCCGGCGAGGCTGCGAGATTTTTAATATCATCATAAGTGATTTCTGGGTTAGCATCTTTCAAAAGACCATCTTCTATAATTTTTTTGAATTCATATCGGTCACTTTGGATAATTTGCATAAAATTGTCAGAGCATTGACGCATTACTTCAATGACCGTCATTTTCCCGTAACGAGTGTGTGCCGCAATTCCGTTAAGTAGTTCGCTGGATAACCTTCCCCAGCCTGTATATTTCAGTTTCAAAATACTATCGATTTGGTCTTTGCTAAAAATGTCACTATATTTTTGTAGTTTTTTTGACAGGATTTTCTTGTCTTCGAACAGGGTTATCCATTTTATTACTTCCTCAATCGCTGCTTTGTTTTCTGGCGTAATTTCAATCCCAATTTTATTAGTGAAGTCTATGTACGATTTTCGTGACGACACGAAAGATTTATCGTCGGCTGTTCCGGAAATAACTAGCGAACTAGTGTTGTATATTTGATTATCGTAAAGGTATTTTGCAAGCTTTTTATAGTTAACGGAATATTCTTTCGTGAATAGCTCATCAATTATGCGATTTTGGATATCTGGGCTTAACCTTTTTCCGTTAACTGTTACATTTTTTAGTTCATTTCGGCACTCATATTCTTGATAAAGTAATGAATTCTTGGGAAGCACGTCTTTATCTGGTAAATATGTACACTTGTTGCGCATTCTCTCGATAAATTCTTCAGCTGAAGCTTCGTCGTCTATGATTTCATTAAAATTCCACGGATAAATTACGCCGTCTTTCTTTTTGATTGACCAGGCAAAATCACCACCCGTTTTTAATGGTCCGATGTAATACGGCAATTTAAATGTGAAAATGCTAATAATCTTATCACGATTTTGCGCCAAGAATGGATAATGAGCTGCTTGGTTGTCGATAATTTTCTCAAGCTCGTATTGATGAATTTGGTGTGGTATGGCGCCATTGTCGCGTATTCGTTGTCTGGACAAAAATTCACCCAATTCTGCTCGGTTTTCAAATCTTTGATATCGCGCATCATCTTTAGCTGATTCGCCTAAGTGCTTTTTAATTGATTTATATAGATCGTCTGCATCGATTTTATGCTTGTTATATAAATCAAATTTTGAAGCATCTCCGTGAAAAAATGATTTATATTCTTTTTCAGAGAGAAAATCTCGGAATAGTCCTTTGAGGTCTGATAAATCCTGGCGGTAAGCGTCATACTTTTCGACCATGATGTCAGAAAGGCAGCTGTCTTTTCTGATAAACTGACTGAAAATTGTCCACTGATAGACCGATTCTAAGGTTTCTATCAACTCATATCGATCGTCGCCGATTGCTGCGGCTATGTCGTCTCGCTGATCTTCGTAATTCTTATCAGAAAACTCTCCTTTTATTTCAAGGGATTTGTCGTCAAATAATTTCTCTGCATTCCATTTTAGTCCAATTGCTGCACCGACAGCTTCGCTTATAATGCTTTTATTGTCAGCAGAAGGTTGTAGTAGCTGAATTATATTTGATTTTCGAGCACTTCGCGTTTGAGATTGATTCAGCAAGATGGACTTAATCTGCTTAGCTTCTTTATCTCCAGCCCCAATAAACTCCATAAATTTTTGCAAGTTTTGGCTATCGAATGACGAAATTACGCCGTCTACTCCTCCTTCGATCAAGAAATTGCCGCGATATTTAATAATGTGATGTAATGCCAAATAAATTAAGCGAATATCTTGTTTTTCTGGGTTGTGAAATAGTTCGCTGCGCAAGTGGTAAATTGTCGGATATTTTTCCCTATACGTCTTATCTGTAAATGTGTGATCCGAGAATAATATGTTGGCGTCAAGATCTAAGGACGAGCTTTTGTCATCTATATAGAGCATGGATTCTGTCAGGCGTAGATAGAAATTAGGATCGACGTTGCAGATTTCATTATTGAATATTTGTTGCAATAATGTAATACGCCGCTTTCTTCTGGCGAGCCTTCTACGTGATGAGCGGAATGAGCGTCTTAGCTCAGCCTTTTGGGCTTCATTAAATAAATTTGCTCCCCACATGTTCTGATGTTTATGTCTGCGCAGACTGAAATCTTCGTTGATGACTGCCCATCCTACGCTACCTGTACCGATGTCTAGACCTATAGAATATGATTGTTTCATTGTGATATCCTTGTTTAATTATTTTCAGTATATCTCTTACTTTTGGGGTTTACAATATTACTCTGGTTGTATATACTCATATTGTACCGTTTCGGTACTTCAATATAACACTACAGGTTAAAATAAAGCATTAGCTAAAATGTTTCTGCAAAAGATTCAGGCGGTAGGCCTGTTTTTTTGTTGTGGTGTGATCATTCTCTTCATTGACATTCTGGGCTTCTTGTGCTATATTAGCACCATCAGAGCTCCGACCGGCGGAAACTGGCGCGCCGCCGACATAGCTATCGCTATTGGTGGATGATGGAACAACATTTGCGCCCCCATCCGAAGCTCTCGAAATCTCTTCTCGTTGTTGGGAGAGATTTTTTATTTCTCCTTCTCTTCTTGGTGAAATGTTCTTTAAGCTTATATTCCCATTATAGCCGTATTGTATCTACCAGTCTCGCCTGGGCGGCTTTTTTCTTGGCTTCGCACATTACCTTCATAAAGAGTATTTCGCCCTATTGTCTGTCTTCTAAGAAATTTACAGACTATTGATCGTTGGCATTTTGAGGATTGTTTGCTATACTAGAGTTGTCAATCGACTGGTCAAGCGCATCTGCGCTAATAGCGGAACCATCGAGTCCGCGCCCAGTCGATTTTCTTATGCCTGAAATATCATAAGCTAACACATTGCCTAATTTATCCACCTCACCGATATGATCTCTGGCGTATATAGCCTGCTCTTGAGCTTTACGTAGGTTAATCATGGCTGGAGCATTTTCACTCATTCCTTGACCACGCAAGTATTCTTCACGTTGGCGTAGACGTGTTATATGTTCGTTATACGCTCTAACTTGTGCTTCATGCTCTGGATTGAGCTTGTATTTAACGTCTTCATTGACGTTTCTACTGTTATTTGCTACACTATAATCAGTCGTAGCACCTGTAAAGTTGTCAGCGAGCTGCCTATCGGCAACTTCAATCGAACGATTGTTTGGTGCTAAACGGGCGTCTTCGTTCGGAGTTATCTGAGCGGATTCGCCCGAAACCACGTTACGCTCAACGTCCGCTAGTGAATTGGCTAGCGGTTTTTTATATGCAGATTTTAGTGATACTTCACCGTTATAACCAGGTTCGATAAGTTCCCCTGGCGACACAGGGGCTTTTCTTGTTGTGGTGTGATCATTCTCATCATTGACATTCTGGGATTCTTGTGCTATATTACGATCAGAAGCCTCTGTGTTATAACCAGGTTCGATAAGTTCCCCTGGCGACACGGAGGTTTTTCTTATGTTACCTTCATAAAGAGTATTTCGCCCTATTGTCTGTCTTCTAAGAAATTTACAGGCTATTTGATCGTTGGTATTTTGAGGATTGTTTGCTATAGTGGAGTTATTAATATCCCCTCCCTTTAAGAGGTTCATCCTCTGAGGGGATGTTTCCAGAAGAATCCCCACTTAAATCCCGGTAATGGGATTCGGGGATTTTTTCTGTATTATTTGGTTATAATTCTCCAACAATCTAAATACCGATATTCCCTAAGAGCCGCTTTTTATCTTTACTTATGACGCTCTAGAGGTGATATAATTACTATAATATGCATGCATCTGCGGTCCAATCTATAACCATAAAAGTGAGCGAAGTTGATCCTGTTTTGCTTAATGACGCGGATGAGCTGCAGAAATTGTTAAGAAATGTTACGGAACTGGCGGGCTTACATCGTCTGGAATCGGTAATGCATCAGTTTTCCCCGCAAGGAATCAGCGCTGCCCTGCTTTTGTCGGAGTCGCATATCGCGATTCATACGTGGCCAGAAAGCGGCGTGGCGTATATAGCGATGACAACTTGTAAAATGCTGGATGATGATAAATTGCAACAAATAAAAGAGTTGATTGCACAGCTGCTGGGTGCAAAAAACATAATTATGAAAGAAATGGCATTGTAATATGAAACGAACCAAGGCGCGACTTAAAATCAACCAAA
>ERZ773061.718-NODE-718-length-12973-cov-3.685787_pt1 | contig 12973 bp, 7 predicted proteins | sample MGYA00580627_ERZ773061 | MGnify/ENA primary metagenome ERZ773061 (study PRJEB29015, sample SAMEA2738119) | human oral metagenome | biome: human oral; feature: human-associated habitat; material: saliva | place: China | collected 2223 ...
TTCAGTCTACTTTTGAAGATCCAGCTCAGATGCTGTATCTATTTTCACGGGGCTTTTCTTCCAAGCAAAGTGGTACCAAGCTCAGTGTTAATCACCTAGCCGTCAATCCCTCCTTTTCAGGTCAGATTAACTATGAAGGAACTAACTATCTCCGTCTGTGTGGCCAATATGGTGAGGATTACCAAACTGTAGCAACCTATCAGTACAATATCTTTCTGAGTGCAGACGCCCCTTTGGATTTATGGCCAGAGTTCAGAAATTCTGAAGATTGCGCAATTCGTTATGTCATCAAGGGTTATCCAGTTGGCAATTCTCCTATGCAAGAATGGATTTATGATGAAGAATCTTTTGAGAAGCCTCTTGTTTTGGATACCAGCGATTCTTATTACCTAAGCGTCAGTGTTCAAGTGAAGGGGCAAGGAATTGTGAAAATTGGACCATTCCATCATCGCCAGTCTCATTTGGGTTATGGTGATTTATTGATCGGTGGAAATCGTGTTGTGGATAAAAATCGGGAAGAGTTGATTTACTATTTCCATCCTGGTGATTTGAAACCACCTCTCAATATTTATTTTTCTGGTTATCGTCCAGCTGAAGGATTTGAGGGATACTGGATGATGAACAATTTGGGAGCGCCTTTCTTATTGATTGGAGATCCGCGGTCTGAGGGTGGTGCTTTCTATCTCGGCTCAGAAGAGCTGGAGCAAAAGCTTGTTCAGGTTATTCATCACTGTTTAGATGAATTAGGCTTTACAAGGGATCAGTTGACCTTATCCGGACTATCAATGGGGACCTTTGGAGCCCTGTATTATGCCTCCAAGTTAGAGCCTCATGCAGTGATTGTCGGTAAGCCCTTAGTAAATTTAGGCGATATTGCAGAGAATGAATCCACGATTCGTCCTGGAGGTTTTCCTACTTCTTTAGATTTGGTGCTTCGTACAACAGGAGAATTATCAGAGGAAGGAATAGCTCAACTTAATGAGCACTTCTGGACAGCATTCAAAGAGGCTGATTTTTCAAGGACGAAATTTATTGTGTCTTATATGTATCATGATGACTACGATGGTACGGCCTACCCTGATATGCTAGAAGAGCTAGGGAAGCGAGCTTATCGCGTTAATATCATTAGTAAAGGATTGACTGGACGACACAATGATGATACGCAAGGAATTGTCGAATGGTTCTTTAATCAATATAAAACTCTATTAGTGAATAGTTTTGAAAGGAAGTTTGATTCGTGAGATACAAGGAGGAAATCTATTTTGCTTATTGGGATATGCAAAGTGTATCACAGTATCTATATGGATCGTCTGTGAAGCTGCTAGCAGATGGGCATGTTTTATATGAGAATCAGTTCATGCCGTCTGGTACAGTCATTCATGAATGGCATTCGCAGGCAAACTATCAGGCTTTACGAAATACAAGCCAGCTTCCTGAATTGAAGCGAGGAGAAAAATATATCTTTGGAAGCTATATAGAGACTCTCCCTGAAAATTCGACCTACTTGAAGATTGAATTTATGAATGCGCGTGATGAGGAGATTTTTAATCAAATCATTAAGCAGGGTGAGACAATGAGCGTTCGTGTTCCGAACAATACCCATCATTATAAAATTCAATTAGTGAGTTCAGGTTGCCATCGTTTCTTGTTTGAAAGCATCTATATTGCCGAAGAAGGTGTGGCAGATTATACTGTCGATCGCTATTGGATTTCGAAATTGTTGCATAAGGACGTCAATCAAGAGACGATTTACGTATGCTTTACGGAGCCTGATTTCAATCGGACGGGCTACATTCCAGAAATTGTTCGGGAGCATTTTCCAAATTTGCTGGTAGTCAATTCTTCCTATAGAGACGCTCTTTTGTATATGGAAAAAGAGTTTTTCGAAATCTTGCTTGGAACAATTGAAAAGCTATCTCGAGAATATTCTTTTGAAAAGGTCGCTTTTGCTGGCTATGGGCCGATTTCAAATATCGCAGCCTTGCTTTACTCGCAGCAATTTGAAAATGCCTATGCTTTAGTAACTGATGATTTTATGTCAGAATTGGATTATCAGCATATTCTGGATCGCTATCGAAATAGGGTGAATTATCCTTTATTTAGAGATTTGCTGCTGGAACGCTTCAATTCAGCTAGAGTAAAAGAGTATGCCCATCTGAAAAATAGGCCACGGGTACTAACCAAAATTGATTATTTGTTGGATCAGTCCTTTTTGCTTCAAAAAATAGACTTGGAGAAAACGGAAGAGTGGATGAGAAAGAATGAAGCCTAAAAAATTAGACTTAGCTAATTCCTTTAAACTAAGGCGCTATAAAAAAATATTAGGAAAGATCAATCAGCTTTCTGCCAGTTATGCAGCCATGTCAGATGAAGAATTGCAGGCTAAAACTCAATGGTTTAAAGAACGTCTTGCTGAGGGAGAAAGATTGCAGGCAATTTTGCCAGAAGCCTTTGCCACCATTCGTGAAGCAGCGAAGCGTGTTTTAGGTCTCTATCCTTATGATGTGCAAATCTTAGGTGCTTTAGTCATGCAAGACAATCAGATTGCCGAGATGAGGACAGGAGAGGGCAAAACGCTGACAGCGATTCTCCCCTTGTATTTAAATGCTTTGACTGGTAAGAGCACCATCTTAGTCACAGCCAATGAGTATTTGGCCATGCGTGACGCTAAGCAAATGGGGCCTGTCTTTCATTACTTGGGGATGACAGTTGGAGTTGGTGTGTCAGAAAATCCAGCTAAAAAGTTAAAGGTTGTGCAAAAGCAGCGGATTTATCAAAGTGATATCGTTTATACCACACATAGTGCGCTGGGCTTTGACTACCTTGAGGAAAATTTAGCAACATCCAAATCAAAGAAATTCTTGCCTAAGTTCTATTTCTGTTTGGTTGACGAGGTTGATGCAGCCCTCCTAGACAGTGCGCAAATGCCTCTGATTATCTCGGGCTCTCCGCGGGTTCAGTCCAATCTATTTGTTACCTGTGATGAGTTTGTTAAGACCTTGAAAGAAGGAGAAGATTTCAAGCTGGATTCGACGCGAACTTCAGTCTGGTTGACGAGAAAAGGTGTCAAGGAAGCAGAAATTTACTTCCGTGTGCAAAATGCCTACGATCCCAATAACTACCAACTGATTCGTCAAATAAATTTGGCTTTAAGAGCCAATCATTTATTTGAAAAAGACCGCCAATATACTGTGGATAATGGTGAAGTCAAATTGATGGATGAGGGAACAGGTCGACTTTTAGAAGGGAATAAGCTCCAATCTGGCCTGCATCAAGCCTTGGAAGCGAGAGAACGTGTGAAGATTTCCCTAGAAACACGCTCCATGGCCTCCATTACCTACCAGAATCTATTCAAGATGTTTCCTAAGTTGGCTGGTATGACGGGTACGGGTAAGGTTTGCGAAGACGAATTCCGTGAAGTATATGATTTGGGAGTGGTCGTTGTACCGACTAGAAAACCCAATCAACGGATTGACTATCCAGACGAGATTTATCTTACCATTCCTCAGAAGCTCTATGCCTCTCTGGATTATATAAAAAAATTACACAGAAAAGGGCAGCCAGTTCTGATTGCGACAGGATCAGTGAGAATGTCAGAAATTTACTCCATGCTCTTGCTACAGGAAGGGATTGCTCACAATGTGCTAAATGCCCACAATGCGGCAAAAGAGGCAGAGATGATTGCTCAGGCAGGCCGACGTTCTGCGGTGACCGTCGCAACCTCCATGGCTGGTCGAGGAACGGATATTATCCTAGAAGATGGGGTTGCCAAATTAGGTGGACTGGCAGTTATTGGGACAGAGAGAATGTCCAGCGAGCGAGTTGACCTGCAGCTTCGTGGTCGTTCAGGCCGCCAAGGAGCACCAGGTCTAAGTAAATTTTTCGTGTCACTTGAGGATGATATTATTACAAAGTCTGGCAGTAAATGGATAAATGATTTTTATCAGAAAGAAGTTGCCAAGCCAGAGGAAAAGCAGAAGGTTCGTCTAAAATCTGCTCGTGTGAAATTTGCTGTGGCGGAAGCTCAGAAAAACAGTGATAATGAAGGAGCAGCTTCAAGACGCTCAACGGAGCAGTATGATGAAAGTATCCGTATTCAACGGCAAATTATCTATAATAAACGGAATGACATCATTGCTCATCCGGATTTTGATTTAGATTATTTTCTATCTGTGCTATCAGATGCCATGGATGCTTATGTGAAGAAACATCCCTTTAAAGAGCAAGCTGATTTGTATCGTTTTGTTTTGGATAACATTAGTTACTATTGTCAAGACATTCCAAAAAATCTAGATGTGACAAATATTCAGCAAGTCAAAAAGTTTCTATCCCAGCTTTTTATTGAAGAATATCAGCGAAAACGAGATAGGATTGAGGATTCAGATATGTTTGAACAGTTTCAACGTACCGTAGTGCTAAGAGCAGTGGATGATTGCTGGGTGGAGCAAGTTGACTATCTACAACAATTTCAAGCTTTAGTAATCAGTCGTGGCTATGCGCAAAAGAATCCTGTATATGAGTTTCATAAAGAGGCTTTTGAGTCATATAAAAGAATGAATGCAGACATGAATCTTAAAATTATAAAAAATATGGCGCTTAGTTATGTCAATGTTCAGCCTACAGGGAAATTAGAGGTTTTCTTTGGCTAAAGTTTTGACAGATTGTGCTATACACTTTATAATAAGGATATAACTGCATTCGGGAGAAAATGTATATTTATGGGTAAAAATAATAAAGCAAAAGCAAAGGGGTTTAAGCGCGTTATATCGAAGTTTAAACGATTGGTGACGGAGGATGATAATTATTATGATCCGGATGCAGCCATCTTAAAACCGATTAGCCGAAAACCCCAAGAGCAGAATCAGGTTGTGTTAGGTGTTAATGAAGAATTAAAACCACAGACAGAGCCAATTTCTATTATGGAAGACTTTGAGGATTTTCAAGCCAACAATATCTTGGTAGTAGATGATCTGATAAAAAATGTCAGTCAAAGTTTATCAATGAGCGTTTCGACCTCAATGAGTTTGTCTGCTGAACATTTCGATAGTGACTCTGTTTCAACAAGCGAGAGTTCTCTTCAAGATTCGCTGTGGGAGAATGATTCATTAGAGACTTATTCATTAGACTCTTCTTCTCACAGTATCGATCAGTCAGATTCAGAATCTGAGCTGGCTCTTGAGGATGAATCTCTATCCGCTTCTATTAGTGCCAGTGAGAGTCTTTCTGAGTCTGAATACTGGAGTATTTTCGAAATGGAATCCCTCAGCATATCAGAGTCGGATTCACTTTATGAGAGTGAATGGCTATCCGCTTCTATCAGTGCAAGTGAGAGTCTTTCTGAGTCTGAATACTGGAGTATCTTCGAAACGGAATCTCTCAGCATATCAGAATCAGATTCACTCTATGAGAGTGAGTGGTTATCCGCTTCTATTAGTGCCAGTGAGAGTCTTTCCGAGTCTGAATACTGGAGTATTTTCGACTCTGAGTCCCTCAGCATATCAGAATCAGATTCACTCTATGAGAGTGAATGGCTATCCGCTTCTATCAGCGCCAGTGAGAGTCTTTCCGAGTCTGAGTACTGGAGTATCTTTGAATCTGAATCTCTCAGCATATCAGAATCAGATTCACTTTATGAGAGTGAATGGCTATCCGCTTCTATCAGTGCAAGCGAGAGTCTTTCCGAGTCGGCTTCTATCCTTCTTAGCGAATTCGTTTCAACTTCGGTAGCGGATAGTCAGTCAGCTTCTCTGTCAGAATCCATTAGTGCCAGTCTGAGCCTTTCAGAATCTGAGTCTCTAAGTGCCTTAGAAGAGACTTCTATGAGTCTTTCAGATTCAGTTTATGGGGAGGAAGCTGATTCACCTTCAGTAAACGAGAATAAGCCGGATACTTTCTTGATTTCTCTTAGCACTAGCCTGAGCCTCTCTACTTCTGAATGGCTAGCTCAGTCTGAGTTCACTTCACTTAGCCTTTCGGCATCTGAATCTTTGAGCATCAGTCAGTCTCTATCCTTGAGTGAAGCTTTTTCTCAACTTCTTTTCGAATCCGAATCAGCCAAGGAGAGTCAGCAGCTATCAGAATCACTTAGCTATAGCCAGTCCCTTTCTCTGTCAGAATCTTTGAGTGAGTGGACAGTAGCCTCCCTAAGTCTCAGTGAGTCAATCTCTTTGAGCGAGTCAATTTCCCTGAGTGAGTCCATTGCCGAGTATACTTGGTTAAGTTCTTCATTGTCGGTTAGTGCCTCTGTTGCTCAATCCGAATTGGAAAGCCAATTGACATCAATTTCCGAGTCTATTAGTGTCTCAGAATCTCTCAGTCAGAGTGTGAGCGTCTTCACTTCTTTCAGCTTGAGTGAGTCAGTTTCCTTGAGTGAATCCGAAAGTCTCAGTGCGTCAATCTCCTTGAGTTTGAGTGAGTCAACTTTCTTGAGTGAATCTGAAAGCCTTAGTCAGAGTCTCAGCCTTTCAGAATCCTTGAGTCAGAGCGCAAGCATTTCGACTTCCTTTAGTTTGAGCGAATCACTTTCCGAGTATACTTGGCTCAGTTCGTCACTCTCAGTTAGTGCTTCTGTTGCCCAATCTGAATTGGAAAGCAAGTTAACATCGATTTCCGAGTCTATTAGTCAGAGTGCTTCAATCTCTCTGAGTGTTTCAGAATCTCTCAGTCAGAGTGCAAGCCTTTCAACTGCCTTTAGTTTAAGTGAATCAGTTTCCTTGAGTGAGTCTGAAAGCCTTAGTCAGAGCCTCAGTGTTTCAGAATCCTTGAGTCAAAGCCTGAGTGTTTTAACCTCCTTTAGTTTGAGTGAGTCCGAAAGCCTTAGCCAGAGCCTTAGTATCTCTGAGTCATTAAGTGAGAGTGCGAGTCTTTCAACTTCTTTAAGTTTGAGTCAATCAATTTCAGAGTACAATTGGCTCAGTTCTTCACTCTCAGTTAGTGCTTCTGTTGCCCAATCTGCATATGAGAGCAAGTTAATTTCAGTTTCAGAGTCGGCTAGTCAGAGCACTTCAACCTCTATCAGTCTTTCCGAATCTCTTAGTCATAGTGTCAGCATCTCAACTTCCTTTAGTTTGAGTGAGTCGATTTCCCTGAGTGAATCAGAGCAAATCAGTCAAAGTATTGTGAGAGTTTCCTTATCTGAGTTTTATAGTGTTTCAGTCTCAGAGTTGCTTTCTTACAGACAGAGTATTTCAGAGTCTAAGTCAGTATCACATAGTTTACAAGTTTCAGAATCTCTGTCACTTAGCTTGTCTCGAACAGAATCAATGCTTCTTGCTTATCAACAAGAATCGCTTGATAGTATGAACCTTGCATCACAGGAACTTTCAGAGGCAGTTGCACTATCTCAAGAAAGCTTGTCTGTTCAAGTCTCTACAACTCCAAACTTGAGCGTGACAGATCAAGAGGCATATCAGATGGTAAGACCAGGTTTACAGCCAATTTCTCCTGACTTGAAAAATGTCGCTAGTACATTATCTGGATTGGCTTCTATCGCTCAAAATAAGAAAGATCAGCGATAATTTTAAAGATACTAGAGGATACAATAGTATCCACATATATTCACAAAATCAAAAGGAGTCATTATGATTAGAAATACGATGCCCAACAGCAATAAAGGTTTGGGAACGACGGATGTATTACCAATTAGTGAACCACGTATAGGAGTACTGACAGGGGAAATCAACTACAAAAAAGTACCAATAGGTGCCTATGATCTTCTGGGACAATTTACTTTAGCGAGTCAACCGACTTATGTTAGTGATTTGAATATGATTCAATCGATGGGCTTCAATGTTTACAGAATTTCTATCTCTTGGGCACGAATTTTCCCAACTGGAGAAGAAGCGCAGCCCAGTGAAGAAGGTTTGAAATATTATGAAGCTATCATTGATCAAGTGTTGCAAAAGGACATTGAACCGATTGTAACTTTAAGTCATTTCGATCTTCCTCTTCATCTGTATGAAAAATACGGCGCGTGGAAGAGCCGCAAGATGATTGAACTTTATGAGCATTATACAGAAGCTGTTTTCAGATATTTTAAAGACAAGGTAAGATATTGGATTACCTTTAATGAATTTAATATTTTACACCATTTACCATATCTTGGTGGCGGTCTGTCTTTTGAAGAGGGAGAAAATCGGAACCAACGAATCTGGCAAGCGGCTCACTATCAATTGGTCGCTTCGGCACGTGCTGTTAAGCTTGGAAAATCAATCAATCCAGAATTTCAATTTGGCGGCATGTTGGTAGTTAGTCGTAACTATAGTCAAAATCTAGATAGTGCGATTGATGCGATGGAAGCAGAAGTTAAGAACCGTGAAAACTATGTCTTTACAGATGTACAAGTTCGTGGTTCTTATCCAAACCATTTCTTGCGCCGTTTAGAACGTGAGCAGATTGCTTTGGATATTGAAAATGATGACTTCTTTGACCTACGAGTCGGAAAGGTTGATTTTGTTAGCTTTAGTTACCATGCATCTAGTAACTCACAAGAAGTCTTTATCAATAAATATGGCTATAATAATACCGATAAAAATCCAATTGATCCTGTAGGTCTTCGCCTAGCTATGAATAATCTTTATGACCGCTATCAAAAGCCACTATTTATTGTGGAAGATGATCTAGTATTAGATGAGTCAGACAGCCGATCAATAGAAGAGCTAAAAACGAATATTCAAGAGATCGTTAAAACAGTAGAATATGATGGCGTTGAGCTTCTTGGCTATACACCTCTCAGCTGGGTAGATCTCAATTTCTAAAGTAGATGCTTTTACATCTAGTTACCTTTTTTAAAAATACCTGAATGGATTATATGTCATCTATTCAGGTGTTTTTGTTTATAAAAGAATAAGGTTACAAAACTGAGAGGACCATAGAACTAGCAGGTAAATAGAATTTTATTTGCTTCTGTAGTATCCGGATTTTTTTGCTCGGAGACTTATAAAACAATGGTAATAAGCGTCATTTTATGCTACAATTGATAAGATAGTATATAATTAGAATAAATGAAGAATAGAGGGAGCAGAATGAGACTTAAAAAGACCCTATTTGGTAACTATCGTGCCAAGGAAGTTGAAGAATACATTGAATCGTTAGAAGAAGGATTTGATAGTGAAATTCGTAAAAAGAATGAGAAAATTGAATCTTTACATAAAAAAATGGATGCTTTAAAGAACCAAGAAAGAGAAATCGGTGAAGCCGTCGTTTATGCTAAATCGCTAATTATTGAAGCACATGAAAAGGCAGAAAAAGAGGCTCAAGAGGTTCTAGAAAAAGCTCAGAAAGACTTCTTACAAGTAAGATCGTCTATCCTTGAAGAGATCGATGAATTGACGAAAAAACGTCTTGAAACGGAACAGCTCTATAAGGCGCAAAAGGAAAAAATTAAAGAGCTTCTTAGTCAAATTGGTCAGATTCTAGACGAAGAAACTTTAGAGGGTCAAATTGACATCGCAAGTCTAATCGAGGAAGCTTCGGAAGACGACGAATTTGCAAGCATATTTGATACTCCTTTAGAGGAAGATGAAGCTACGCGTTTGTTTGATACGCCTTTGGAAGAAGACGAGGCTTCAAATGAGCAAGTTGAAGCTGAAAGTTTATTTGATGAAGCTTCTCTTGAAGCGCACGAAGAAGAAGTAAATGAATCCGATGTTTTTGGTGAGGAAGAAGTCCCAGTAGAAATCTCTGCTCCGCAAAAAGAAGTTGTTAATATCGAGCAAACATTTGCTAAGACAGGTACAGATAGCTCTGTTCCCGTTACTTACTTCACTTCTCCTGTCAAGAAGTCTAAAGACGAAGATAAAGAAAAAGACAAAAAGAAGAAAGGAAAAATCATCAAACGCCTTTCAAGAATTAAAAAAGATAATCTTTTGTAAGAGGAACATGGTTTATGACAATTTATAACATCAACCTAGGAATTGGTTGGGCAAGCAGCGGGGTTGAGTACGCACAAATTTATCGTGCAAAATTGCTTCGCAGTGTGGGCTTAGAGGCAAAATTCATCTTTATGGATTTTATTTCAGCCGATAATATTGAACATTTAACGAAGAATATCGGCTTTGAAGACTCTGAGGTCATTTGGCTCTATCAGTATTTTACAGATGTTAAGATTGCTCCAACGACCTACACTCTAGCACATATTTTAGCTAGTTTTGATAGAGAACCTCTAGAAATCGTCCGTAATCCTGAGAACAAGACCTTTCGGATCTTGTTTGGAGACAATGATTTTGTAACGTGCTATGCTTGCGATATGGATAATGAGCTGATTGAGCGGGCAGAGATTGTTTCGCGTGGCTGTCTCATTCAGAAAGAATATTATACTTATACCAAAAACTTTATTGAATACTATAGTCCTGTAGATGGTCGGGCTCGTCTCTACCAACGGACTTGGCTCAATGAAGATGGTAGTGTGGCTTACGAAGAGATTATCGATGAAGTAGACGGTAAGCCAGAAACGCAAGTTTATCGTTTTCCAGATCAGGTCTTCTACTCCAAGCAGGAGTTTGTTGCTCATTTCATGAGAAGCTTGAAGTTGACAGATAAGGATTTACTGATTCTAGACCGAGAGACAGATATTGGCCAGCCAATCTTCGCCAATAAGGGGGCTGCTAAACTAGCTGTCATCGTTCACGCAGACCACTTTAGTGAAAATCCCGCAGAACAAGATTATATCCTGTGGAATAATTACTACGAGTATCAATTTGAATACGCAGAAGAAGTGGACTACATCATCAACTCGACGGATGCTCAAACAGAGCTGCTGAAAGAGCAGTTTGCTCAATATACCGACATCAAGCCTAAGAACATTTTAACTATTCCTGTGGGTAGCTTGGATCAGCTGCGCCGACCAGAAGGTCAGCGGAAGCCTTTTGGTTTGATGACAGCTTCTCGTTTGGCCAGTGAAAAGCATATTGATTGGCTGATTCACTCTGTAGTGAAGGCGCATGAACAACTACCGGAAATCACCTTTGATATTTATGGCACCGGTGGTGAGGAAGCTATGCTGCGGAAGCTAATTGCGGATCTGCAAGCAGAAGAGTATATTCGTCTGATGGGCCATCATCATATGGCGGATGTTTACAAAAATTATTCCGCTTATCTAGCAGCATCAACAAGTGAAGGCTTTGGTCTGACTCTGTTAGAAGCAGTTGGTTCTGGCCTGCCCATCATTGGCTTTGATGTCCGTTATGGCAATCCGACCTTTATCCGCGATGGAGAAAATGGCTACCTGATTCCCAAGGCTCGTCCAGATGATCTAGATGCCATGACGACAGAGTATGCGGAAAAGATTGTTCAGCTATTAACTCAACATTCTCAAGAAGATTTGTCCCGTGTATCCTATGAGGTAGCTGAGCCTTACCTTGATGAGCATATTGCCCAGCGCTGGTCTGATCTTGTCCAATCGGCTCAGACCAACTAAGTAGGATTCAGAAAGAAAGGCATAACCACTATGATTTGTTTGTTTGACCGCTATGATCAAGCAAGTTTTGATTTGTTACGTTCATTAAAAGCAACAGGACTTGATTGTCCTGTTGTTGTTGTACAAGATGATGGCTATCTTTCACCAGATGTCGAGTCTCCTTACAGTTATTTCACGGGAGATTTGGATACACCAGAAGGCCGGCCGATTTATTTTAATCTTGTCCCCAAACCGCACCTATGGGAGATTCGCTCCAGCAATGTAAATGGAGAAATCTTGGATATGGGCAAGAAGCGTGCCAATATTTTCTATCGCCAACCGACACATGAAAGACGTGTGCGGGCTGTCGAATGGTTGGATACAGAGGGGCAAGTCCGAGCGGCAGATATCTACAATCGCAAAGGACGGCTTTTCGCACAAATAACCTACGACCAGACACAACGTCCGACCCATACTCGCTATTTTGATCAGAACAATGTCGTGGTGATTATGGAAAATCATCTGACTGGTGATATCATCTTGACACTTGAAGGAAAGCGTCACATCTTTAAATCCAAACAAGAATTTGTCGTCTTTTATCTGCAATATCGTGGATATGATAAAGATCGTATTATTTATAATTCTCTAGCAACCCCCTTCTTGGTGGCCTACGCTCTTCGTCCTAAAAATGGTCGTGCAGAAGATGTTCTTTTCTGGCAAGAGCCTATCGGAGAAGCCTTACCTGGAAATATGAAAGTAGCTATGAAAATGCCTCATCGCAATATCCGCATCGCTGTTCAGGACAGACAGGTATATGAGAAAATTCAAAGTTTGGCAACACCGGAAGAAAAAATCTATTTCCACAATATTGGTTATATTTATGATTACCAACGTCTTAATAATATGAATCCAGAAGCCTTGATTTTGACCAATAGTGATCAGCTTGAGCAAATAGAGCAGCTCTTGACTCAGCTACCAAATGTACATTTCCATATCGGAGCCATCACAGAAATGTCTGGTCATTTGATGGGGCTCAATCGTTATCCGAATGTTTCGCTTTATCCAAATATTCGTCCGGCCAAGGTTGCAGAGCTGTTTGAGAGATGTGACTTGTATCTAGATATCAATATCAGCGATGAAATCCTCAATGCTTGTCGCACAGCCTTTGAGAACAATATGTTGATTCTCAGTTTCAAAAACACTTGCCATAGTCGTCGATTTATTGCGGATGATCACATTTATTCACCAGAAAATGTCTCGGCCATGGTGGAAAAAATCCAAGCTGTCCTCACTCATACAGAGGAGATGGGAACAGCCCTTGCCAAACAGAAGCAGGCTGCTAATCAAGCTAGTCTGGAGCAATACAAGGCCATTCTTTAACCATATAGAGGAGAACTTGCTTTCGATGAGGGCAAGTTCCTTTATGCAGATTTAGTAAGGGAGGACAATCATGCCAGAGAAGCAAAAGGGAATTCTGCAGGAACATATCAACGAGCAACTAGATAATCGTAGAAGACCCTTGAAAAGAGAGAAGCAAGAGTTTAGTATGATTGCAGTGTTAGGCGGTATTCTTTTTCT
>ERZ773061.722-NODE-722-length-12921-cov-7.597233_pt1 | contig 12921 bp, 8 predicted proteins | sample MGYA00580627_ERZ773061 | MGnify/ENA primary metagenome ERZ773061 (study PRJEB29015, sample SAMEA2738119) | human oral metagenome | biome: human oral; feature: human-associated habitat; material: saliva | place: China | collected 2223 ...
ATCTAAATTTTTAACCGCCTGTTCAAATTTTCCTTTCGACTTTTTTGTAAACTCGCTTATATCATCATTAGTACTAATTAAAATTTCTATCTTTTCTTTTAAAAATCCAATAAGCATTCTTTCTCTCTCGTACTTTTCTCTTTTTTCTACTGTTTCTTGATAAAATTCATTTTGGATTTTTAAAAGTTGCTCTTGAAATTGATTCTGCATTTGTAACTTTTCTTGATCATCTATTTTTTGTTGTTTTAAAAAATTTTTTTGCTCATTATTTTGTAAAAAAAACATAAAAATAGTGACAGCTCCTCCGATAACACTACCTATTATTGTAGAGAAAAACTCAGGGCTATTTATAACACCTTTAATCCAATCCCACATCTGCATTCTAACCTCCAATAAAATTATTAATAATTTTAGATTTAACCTATATTTTCTACTCCTACTAATTAAGTTAGTAGGTACTTCTCTATATTTATCAAAAACCATTTAGAATGAAATTCTATTTGTGTATATTCACTTTTATCTTTAAAAAAATGCTACACATGCTCCATAATTTTGAAGAATTTTATCAATCATTTTTCTCACCAGTGTAACTACTTTCTTCATTTTATATTACTTCTTGATTGTATTTTTCAGAATAGATTTCTATCCAAATATATATTATTAGAATTTCTGACTTTCAATATAAATTTGCAGAAAAGATTTACTCTTTTTTAGCAAAAGTACGCTATACAAACTTTTATCACTTAATTAAACTAAGAACTACTTAAACATTGAAACAACTATTTTTTTATTCCCCGTCAATTCACACCCATCATTCTTATATTTTAATAGAATTAAGTAAATTTATTATTGATTTCTATTTAACAATGAATGAATAACATTAATTATTACTAGACCATATTCAACAAAAAAATTTTTTTGTTCTTTTGTAAATGTATTTCTTTCCTGTATCGCTTCATCTGTAGCATGTCTGAAACAATGTAATTTTTTCCTAAACTGTTTAATGGTATTATCTGAAATAAAATCGAAACAATATTCTGAATAGCTAAGAACCAGAAATTTCCCATTTTTATTTAATAAATTCTCTATTAGATTTGCTATTTCTGCTAATTGTTCATCCACACTCATACTTTTGAATGAAGCGTTTCGATTCGAAATATCCTGAAATTTTTTGTCTATTGAATCATCTAAACTAATATAATTGTCTCCCTTTTCAAATTCAAATCCTTCTATTAGTTTTCTTCTTGATGCAAATGAAACAACACCATTAACATCCTCACCTCTGGATATTATTCGGTTTCTAATTTCTTCATAAGTAAATTCTAACGGATCTTTAGGTGGTCTAGCTAAAATTCTAGGAAACATATTCAAAGTATATCCATTTTTATGCAAATAGTAAGTCAGGAGGTAAAACCGCACAGTATTATCTATAGAAAATTCTACTCCGGGCTGGCATATTTTTTTAAAATCCGTAATTGCTTCTTCCTCATCGAACACTTCAAACGAACTACTTTCGATTTCTTCGACATATCCAAAGACATTAACCCTTTGTACTTTATTATTTATCGCATCAAAAAACTTATAATGGTATTCATCGGCTTTAATATGATTGTTGTAAAATTCTTTTAAATCCATTAAATTCTCCTATTTATTAAATGAAATATTTTCAATATTCTTTTAAATAACTAATTTCATCTTATAAAGAAATATCACTTTATCCTATAAATTTATGAATTCCTCGCATACTACACTTAGTTCGATTTGATTATATTTTCCAATACACTACTAACTTATAAGATATTAACAACCTCTATGCTACTCCCATTCGATCGTAGTGAGCGGTTTGCTCGTGATGTTGTAGACGACGCGGTTAACGTGCGCTACTTTGTTCACGGTACGAACGCTGATGGTTTGCAACACTTCCAAAGGGATGAGAGCAAAGTCACTCGTCATGCCGTTTATTTTATTTCTTTCTATAAATATCAATCTTATTCCCGTTAGCGTCTTTCCACTCTACCCAGCCATTGTTCGCTTTACCAATCACTACAAAACCGGCTGCTGATGGTGAAGAGCAAACAAGGTCTACTTGTAAAATATTATCCTCAATCACTGCTTTATCATAAATAGCAGGAACTACATCAGTAGTCACATCTGCACAGAGACTACCTTTCAACAGGGTAAACACTCCTCGTTTTACCGTTGCTTGGCCATTTACCTCACCAAATCCTTTAATTTTACGGTTCAAACGATATTCCCCATCAGGAAGTAACTCAAGACCTTCACGAGATTTTAGTTCTTCTGTTGCTTCTTCGAAAATCTCTTTTTTCGTTCTAGTCGTTGGATAGATTTGCTTACCTTCTAACGAAGATAAAAGAGAAACTGCTGTCTCCATATCCGTCGCAAACAACTCTGAGGTCCCAACACGACTCTTACTGAAAATATCGTGGATTAATCTCTCTTTGTCATCATATTCGTCCACTTCAATCGCGAACTTTCTCTTCAATCCGCTGACATTTGAATACCCATTATTTTCAAGGTTCTTCATACGGTTCTCAAACTGATCCGTTCTTGTTTTTCCAATCTTAATAATTCCTGGAACCACGGTTTCCATAATATAAATAATCCCTTTTGCCATAACTGCCTCCCGCTAAAATTCTTCCTCTCAAGTATACCACTTTAAACCAGTTTATACACCCTTTTCTAGAGAAAAAGCCAGCCACAAATGTGACTGACTTTTACCTATCTACTTTCTTCAGCAGAAAGACTTGGAAAAGATGAATTAATACTTTGTTTTATTTCTTCCAGATTATCAACGAACTCCATTATTTTTTGATTGATCTGATTGACTATTTCTATTTCTATTGGATTTTTTATTCCACTTAACATCTCACTATCAGGCATTTCTATACTTTCAGTATCTTCTAATTGATAAATAGAACAAAATAGATCCAGCAAATGTTTTTTAGATAAATCCTCTGGTTTTACTCTTTCCTCACCTACTATAAAGTAACATTCTTTCTCAACTTCTAAGATTTTCATATACTACTCCTTTTTGGCTGTAGGCATCAATTCCTGATTCCATTGCCTCAACAAATTTCTCGTAACTTTTTTCTTCAATACCCATCTCATTAATTATTCGACTAGATGAAAACTCTCCTGACATAATAGAGTAATTTCCTTCAGCGGTTTTTGAAGTAACAATTAAATAGTCTGGATTTAACAATGCGCCTAATGTGGAGTTATGTGTTATAACAACTACCATACTATTTTTAGACAGCCTCTTTAATTCTTTGTTCAATTCATTTTTTATATAAGCATTATCTAACGAAGCCTCTGGTTCATCTATTAATATTACTGGTTTATTTTTTGCCTCGTTTAGTCTCAACATTAACGCAAAACCTACAGCTTGTCCTCCAGAAGCGGGAACTCCTTCTTCATCAAGAAGTTTTACTTCCTTTTGGAATAAATACTCTGTAAAGTTGGATTCATTATAAAATTTCTTCTTTTTCAAATTCTTTAAAAAAGAAATATAATCTTTTTGTTTATAAGGTTTCATTAAATCATCATTTACAGCTTCTTGCGTGCATATTTCCCTTTGAAATTGATTAGCAGAATTATACGGAACTAGATTTACCTGTATTTGATATCCATGTAAATGTTCATTTTTTAGCTGTGTTTCATGGATAATATTCTTGAGAAATTCATCAATCTTTTCCTCTAATTTTACCTTTCGAATCACTTCGTTTAAGCTAAACTCTCGAACATTTGAAATTCCGGTTCGAGCTGTAAGAATAGATTTAACATCAGTCATAATTTCGTTAACTCTACGCTTAATTTCTTTTTCCTTCAAAAGACTCAAATAAACAGTTCTAAGTTCTATATAAACCTCTATGAAATGTCTTTTCTTTTGTTCCCCGTTAGATATAAGTTTCCATATTTCATTTCTTTGTATCACATCTTTTATTTTACTGAGAGCTTCTTTTATACAAATTACATTAGCATTAGTATCATCATATTCAGATTCTCTAAACAACAAATACTTTTGATTAGATTGACTTTTTGCCATTTCACTAGCAAATCTCTTAACATCTACTAAAAATTTATCAATATTGATAGTATCTTCATTAATACTATTAATATAAGATTTAATAGTAGAAAATTCTGTCTTGTATTGCTCTTGCCATGCAAACATTGCAGCTAACCCTTGTTCTTTTCTTTGTCTTTCAATATATTCATCAGCTCTAGCAGTTTCAAATTGCTTAATTTCATAGTAATCATCTGAAATGTACTCTTTTATTTTATTAAGAAAATATGTTTTCCCTGTCCCACGCTTACCAACTACAAGATTAAGCCCTGAAGATATATTAACACCATCAATGCTAACCGTATCCTTCAGATAGTCTTTATTTACACTAATTTTGCTCCTGTCTTGAAGACATCTCTTTATGTCTTCAAACTGACAAGTATCAATTTGTAAATACGTTTGTTTGCTTTTCAATTTATTTATATTATTACGATCGTTAAGGTCGTTCGCTGTTGCATGTGCATCGCTGAAAAGACACGGATTTAAACCTTCTAGATTTTTATATGCAATGTTAAATCTTAGTTGATTAGGCACTCCTCCAACACATGTCACTTTTTCAAAAATTTCAGGAATAATTTTAATTGAATTAGATTTTCCCATCTCGAAAATATAAATCCCCTGCTCCCAACAAGGTAGATGTTCAGATAATTCTTCTGTCTTTATACTCTCTGACTGAGTTTGATGCTTATTAGATAACCATTCTGAAAATAATGCCAATTCTTCCCTACAGTCAATTGGAAATACTATATTTACATGTCCAGATTCCAAACTAAGTTCAATACCGGGATAAACTGCTACGTTAGTTAGAGCATCTGTAATTTCATCAAAATTGTCTTTATCAAATAAATCATGATTTGTAATCGCTATTGCATCTAACTCAGAAATTTCAACATACGATTTCAACCAATCTAAAGAAAATGAAAAATCCGAATCCTTAACACTAGAAATCGTATGGATATGAAAATCAATTTTTTTAGTCATCAGCCTATTGTCTCCTCCTTATTTTTTAATATCCGCTCCATAAATTTTCCTCCTTTAAAAGTTCTCGCAACTACATTCTACCTGTTCGCCTTTTCACAATCAATACCGCTTTTTATATATTTTCTATACAAAAAAGCTTAGAAACACGCAGTTTCTAAGCTTTTTCGCTCTATATCCTCGTGTTCTTATAACACTAAATCTTGGTATCCTACTTCTTTGAATTTTTCGTTTTCAAAAACGATGGCTAAACCATTTTCCATGTCGAATTTAAAATCGCACAGTACGGCTACCACTCGTTCCTTAACTTGTGGAACAGCGATTGTTTTAGGAATGACATACTTGAAGATGTTGTCTACCTCTGTAATACCATTATCTTTCAAGCCGTTGTCTAAGATATATTTCACAACTTCTGGTTTAGCAGCATTAATCAATTGTAAGTTATCCTTAAACCGTTCAACTGCTTCTTTTTGCGTTTCTGTACTATCTTCTCCACTAAACTTCTTCACGATGATAGGCAATTCAAACTCTCTACCCCAGATTTCAGTTTTAATCTTACTCATCGAATTCACCTCCGTTATTTTGAGCATCACGAACTTTACATTCAGACACCCCACCTAAATGCTTGCAACACTGATGAACATCACTAGGTACTAAATCCATTGTTTTTGTATCACAACGCTCATGCCAAGTGTACTTTTGTTCTGGATCTTTTCTAAAATTATAGACATCCTTGTCTGTCCAATCCGTTCTTCCATCTTTTCCTTGAGCGTTCCATTGCTCAGCTGCTTTGGCATCTGCTTGAGAAAAGTTTCCAGCCTTCCATTCACTATCTTCTTGATAATCATTACGATTTTCCGTCATATTATCGATTGTCACAGTAGTATGTGACACCTCAGAAAAATCAGGTTCAAGATTTTTATACTCAACCCCGTCTTTACCATATTCAGCGAGTTTTTCTTTACATGCAGCGCCTCGTTCTGTTGTATCTGACGGAATAAACTTAGAGTGGCCGCGTTCTCCTTCGAACGTTCCGTTTTCGCCATCTCGTGGCACTTGATTCAATCGAGCCTCATACGAATTATATTTTCCTCCAAATTCATACTCATCCGCTTCAATATTATCAACAGAAAACGACGCTTCTAAGATTCCTTTTGCTTCTTCTAAAGTCAGCTCTGATTGCGGCTCAATCTCAACAGACTTCTCAACGGATGTAACTTTAATCTCCGCCGTTTCTAAAGATGTTATCTCGTTCATTAAAACACCCTCCCTTTCTCTTGATATACTTCTGTAAATCTCGTCAACACACCATCGTAAGACGCATCCCGTAATTGTTGCTCATATAAAATTAATGCTACGGCCTTATTGATTTGCTTGTTGGAGTATAGTTTTATAGATGGTTTTAACTGTTCAACAAGCTCGCGTGTCCACTCAATAATATCGTTAGTGTGTTTTATTTTAATAATCGTATTTTCTACAGAGAAGAAATCATAGACGAGCTGTCTGAAAGCAACCCACGCCTCTTCTCCATCTTTTTCAAGATAATCCATAAACTTGCACTTCACTTGTGTGTCTAAGTTTGAGTGAATCACTCTCGATTTAATTGCCTTCAAATCTTCCTTATTCGCTCTTCTGAAAATTCCTCGTTCCATGATGTAATCTAACAAGAATACTTCTACATCAATTTTGTAATCTTCATCAAGCTTCTCAGGAGTATATTGATATGGCTTTTCATCAATATCGACTCTATCAATTTTACATAAGACAGGTTGTACCCATTCATTTTGGTACACAGCCCCGACCCCACAAGGAAGTTTTGCTAACTCTGTAATCTGATCGTCATTCAGATTGGCTGCTCTTCCAACCAACTCTCTATCCGTTTGGTCTGGGAGTCTGAGAATAATTTTCGTATTTGTATTTCGAATGACCGACATATCCATCAATCCTGGAGCCTGGTCGACAATAATAAAGCCTTCTCCATACGTACGCATTTCCGCAATTGCATTTGAAAGCATCTCAACGCTCTTCCCGAGTAAGTTGCTTCCTTCCGACGAACGTTCACTTGAAGTTCTTCTTAGCAGATTATGCGCTTCTTCAAGAACTGTAATATGATTCAACTCTGCATTCATCCCATTTGATTGAGACATACGGTACTCTTGGAGTTTTAATACCAACATTCCCATAATTAGAGATTTTGTTTCACTAGATCCTACACGGCTAAGGTCGACAATAACATTTTCATCAAATAGTTGTGTATTGCTAATTTCATCCGAAACGAAAATCATTCCGTTAATACCGTTACATAATGATTCTAATCTTGTTAGTAACGACCCTTTATAGGCCCCTTTATTTTCCGCATCATATTCACTTGAATCAATAATACTTTTCACATTTCTAGCTACATCCGCAAACGTTGGGTATAACGCTTCATCATATTTGTTTTGGGATTTAACAAGATCCCAACCACATTCTACGTATGACTTTTCAACAGCGCTCTTTAAGACTGCTGGCATTGCTGCATACATCGGCCAGCAAACATTGAAGATTTCTACTAATCGATCCATATGTTCTAGAACATGAATGTTTTTAGGGAAACTAAATGGATTGATTCTTAGAAGCTGACTGACAAGTGGGTTCGTCCCCAACACTGTCACATCATTTCTATGTCCAAACACATTTTTATACTCGCCTTTTGCGGGTTCCACCACAAGGAACTTAACCCCTTGTTTTCTAGCGCGCTCAATCATCTGGTAGACTGTATTACTCTTACCAGAACCAGTACTACCCGTAATAAATGTATGTGAGGCCAATGATTGTTTTGAGAGAGCAACCTCTGTATTTTCCATTCGATTCATATGAAATACATGACCAAGTTCAATTTCAGATTCATCTCGATAAACATCATCATACGTCACTACATTTCTTCCAAACTCAACACATTCTAGTACAGGGAGTCCTGCAACTGATTTCTGAGGGAAGTTCAATGAATATGCTAATTCTTTTCCTGAAAGGTTTGTGGTTGCAGTAACAATTGGCGGATAAACGATGAATTCAGTTTCTTCGTCTACCTCAAGCTTCACTTCATTATCTTCGATTTTCCCTACCACTGCAGGGTTTAATCCAAACACTGGATGACGAAGTGTCTTAATATACTCGGTGATTTCTTTCGCCTGTCCAGCCTCGTCCTCTACATTCCCACGCCAAGTATTGATGGCAGATTTCGACATATAAGAATCTTCGCCAAGCGTTAATGCTAAATACGAATGTGCCACGTTATTCGCTACATTTGGATCTTCACTGATTACGTAAGCTGCAAAATCCCACATTCCAAGCGCCGTACTCTGTTCAAAACGTTTCATCTGTCCTTTTAACATTTCCAACGCGTATTGAATATTAAAGTTTGTAAAGCTCTGTGTGATTCCTTCGTTTTTACCTAGCATAACTGTAGTCGTAGAAGAACGAGCAAAGTTCGCACCAATATTCGCACCAAAGCCTACACTCTTAGTAGCACCATTTGTTGCTGCAATGGAATTGGTCACTGCTCGCCCTAGAGTGTTAGCAACCGCTGTCCCCACCGTTCTACTAGTACTATCGCTCAAAGTCTTTGCCGTTCCTTTAGCAATCGTTTCTACCGCCGTTTTCCCAAGAGACTTAGCTGTGCTACTATTCCAACCTTCGCTGTAGTTCACATTTGCATCAGCATGCACACCAAATTTTTCCGACCCAAACTTGACACCTGTAGATGCTCCACCACCAATTGAATTAGACTGTCCCGTTGTATCTGTACTCGTTTCACTTGTACCTTCTGAAGTACTTTCATTGTTACTTTCTGTAAACGACTCACCCGTCGTATCTGTATCACTTGCTGATTCGGTATCTGTACGAGTACTGTTATCTGCTGTTCCTTGGCTCTCTGTAATGGCAGTATTGACTCCGTTTTGGACTCCCGCACTGGCCCCAACATTGACACCAACCGTCGCAGATGAACTAACACTTTCATTTTCTGTTCTTTGGAAACTTGTAGACCAGGAAGCATAAGGCGCTAATCCTGAATAGAATTCTCCCAATTTAATCTTTCTATCTTCGACATCGAGAATTGGAGTTGCAAGAAGAATAATTGTATATTCTTTCTTTTTCGTTTCTGGAACAATTCCATCAATCAGTTTTTCAATTGTTTGGCTAATGAATTTTTCTGATTTTTCTGCTGGAATATTGGAAGCCGTTGACACTGAATACTTTCTATCTTCTGTAAAGCAAGGCAATACTCCTAATCCTTCTTCTTTCCACTCAGCTCCAGGAAAATTACCTCTTATCGCTTCAACAATCTGATCCTTATAGTTATCTACATCGGTACTACTATTCGAATTTTTATTATTCACAACCGCTAGATACACATTAGTCGTATTCTGTTTACGGTCAAAAACTAAAGCAATGTTGCAATCATCATTAGAGAGTACCGCATAAACGTTAACAAGTTTTTCAAGGCTATTTTCCTTTTTATCAGTGACCCACTTAGTAATGTTGATATAGCGAATGTTATGCGCATCATCGAACTCTTTCCCAAATTCCGCCTCATTATTGAGTGGCAAATACAAGTCCTTAATCTGTGGAAGATAAGCATTGAAGATTTCGACACTACTTGCAGCCATCAAACGTTCCGTCAGCTCACGCGCAGTAGAATCGTTTGGATTCGGAGTTTCTAGTAAATATTTTTCACGTAACAACTGTACGTTTTCTAACTGTTCTGGACTCAAAGAAGATAACTTAGCGACTTGGTCTCCAGCTTTGCCAGCCATTTTCTTAATGGCATTTTTTATTCCCATATTCTATACCCCTTCCACTAGTTCCCACGACATCAGACTCTTAATTGTTTCTAATGAGTAGCGTATCAACGTTTGATTTTGTTCTAACTCGATAAGACTCTCTGTCTCAATACGAATTTTATTAACCAAGTCCTTTAACCCTGGATTAAATTCTGTCAGACCAGCATTAATCTCATCAAGAATCTTTCTCTCCCAGTTTTTAAATTGCATAAAACAATCATCATTCATCATTTGAGACATCTCTTTTACACTAGTCTTTATTTTGTCATTATAGATTCTAGCTAGACGACTGGTGTTCAGCTTTTCATCATCAATAATATGAATTCCAAGCAATGTACCTTTTAAGAATCTCTCTCTAACAAACACTGAATTAGCTTGTTCTTTAAAATTATTAATATCATAATTTTGTATTTTTGATGCAATTTCTTCACGCTGTGAATCTGTTAATGTATCTGATTCAGTCACCTTAAGAATTAGCTGGTTCTTAAAATCTCGTTCCTTTTCACGCCAATATTCATCTAAAAAATTAGATAGTTTCTTCTGTGCATCATCGATGTTATCTTGATAAAAATCGATCACATATTTTATCGTTTCATTAGAAGCCATATGATCAAGCGATTTCTCTTTTTCGTTCTTTTTAATCTTAGATTCTTGAACATTTTTTACATCATTGGCGATATCATTAACCAACGTTTTGGCAGTATTAAGAAGATTTCGCTTGAACAACCCCTGAAAATTGTCTTGCCAATGTTCCCGGCGTTTATTTTTAGCTTCTTGCAGTGCTCTTTCTGTCGATTCATAATCATAGTGTTCAAAAATTTCTTTACGAATATTTGTATCTACTGTCGCAAGTTCATCCCCGTCCATTGGATACTGAAGAACTTGATTAACGTATTCCTCTACAATACTCTTTGAAGATGCTTCATTTTCTTCTTCCATGGTTTTAGCAGATTTGTCAATTTCTTGCTTTAAGAGTTGTGCTTCCGCATCTAATTGTTGTTCAAAATGGTCTCTTATCTCTTTTCTTGTCTTCTTTTTCTCTTCGATGCGCTCGTTTGTCTTATCAATTACGTTGCTAAGAAACGACAACGCCATCTGACACTTGTTGTATGCGGAGTGTTTACTTGCAAAAGTTTCAATTTCTTTCTCAACGCAGTACAGTCCGCTATTCGAATAGACGAGATTTTCATTTTTCTGCGAATACTCAAGGGCATTTTGCTTCACTTGCGAAGGCATAATATTGTACTTATACAGAGAGAGATAATCGATATCTTCTGGATCTGAAAATGTTAAACTTTGTGTCCTAAATTTCTTCCCATAAAATCTATCTACAAACTCTCCATTGTTTTTTCCGCCTAAACCAATGATGGATGAAACAAAGAAAATCCCATTGGCATACATCTTTTCAATCGCACGATATTCTAAAATTTCGTTGACTTGTTTCTCTGTGAATCCATCTTCTGGAAGATCCGCATCATCTGCTTTGTTAAAAATAATCATAGTGAATCGTTTATCCAATGACTCAATTGCCAAAACATTGTCACATAATTCGGCATTATCCTTTGTATCATGCGCATCATACTGAGTAATCCATAGTGGAATCCCGTTTGAAAATTCAGCCATCGCCTCATCCAACACTTTTGAATGGTCCTCGTTTGAGTTAGAGTTTGAACCCGGAGTATCAAAAATGACAAATTTATTTTGAGATGTTCCAATAACTCCATTTGGAGAGAATGGAACGCTTAATGAAATTACATTACTAATTTCAGTAACAGCTCTATCTCTTTTCTCGTAATTATTTAAGATTTCCATCGCTATACGGACCATTGTGTATAACTCATACGTTCCATCTTTTGCGATTTCTTCCTTAATGCTTTTAACGATTTCAAGTCCTGGATTGCCTTCTGATACTGTTATTTCTTTACCTTCAAACGATAATTTAATTCTTTCGTTGTGAAATTCAAAAGTAATCTCTGCTTGATCCTGTTGCTCAGAGTTTTTAATTTCATATATTTTAGCCGTAACAGGGTCACTTCCACTTGGAAGAATTTCTACCCCAGTTAGGGCATTAATAAAAGTAGATTTCCCTGCACTATAATTCCCGAATACACACAGTGGAATTACATCATCTAAGGCTTTCGAAACTTTATTGATTCCCTTTATCACTTCTTCGTCATCTTGCATAATCTGCTTGACCACTGGGTTCACTGTTTCGAATGTCTTTTTGATTTCCTTTTTGATAAAGCGGGCGTTTTTAAGAATCGTATTTGAACGCATCAAATCAATCTTTTCTGTAAATTCATCGGATTCACAAACTGCTGCTACTTCCGCATACTCATCCTGAGTACCTTCAAATAATAGTTGTACCTTTTCTCTACCTACATAGTATTCTTTAACAATAATGCTAATAATTTCTTTGATTTTAAATGGTAAAAAAGATCGTTCTGAATCCGTCTCTCTCAGTCTACTTCTTTCATCACTTTGTTTGACGTCAACCCAATCACCTGTTGTTACGTCCAATGTTTGATATGAAATCTCTCTAGTATACGGATTACTTTTAATCTTTATTTGTGTCATTCTCAGTACCTTCCAATCCTTCTTTACTATGGATAACAGTAAATGTCCTCATCTATTTATCCTCTAACTTTTATCTAGCCCCAAATTAAGAGTAGTTATTTTTTCACAAATTCATGACTTGTTGCGAATTTATGAAGCAATTGAGTTCATTATATCATTTTCACTACTTAATTTTAAGCATTTTTTGAAAACGATTTACTTTCTGTTTATAAATAATTTATGAAGTCTTTTGAAACACAAAAAGACCGTAAAATGTTACTCCCCTTACCAAGTAAATCAGTAAGAGGCGTATCAATTTACGGTTCTATTAAATCTTTTCATCTATACTATCTCTCAATCCCAATCATAAAGGCTCCGGAACTAAAATTCCAGAGCCTTCTCTTTTATTTTTTATAAAACTTTAGCTTTCCGATATCTCCATCAATGCAAATACTTTTACCTTCAATTTTAACTACTCCG
>ERZ773061.724-NODE-724-length-12874-cov-3.652235_pt1 | contig 12874 bp, 11 predicted proteins | sample MGYA00580627_ERZ773061 | MGnify/ENA primary metagenome ERZ773061 (study PRJEB29015, sample SAMEA2738119) | human oral metagenome | biome: human oral; feature: human-associated habitat; material: saliva | place: China | collected 2223 ...
ATAAAGCCACATGATGTGGGTATCTCACCTATTCAAAACGCTCTGGCGTACAAGCCGTTAATGACGGTAAGTGGTCAGAAATCAAAGAACGTGTTCGACACGGAGTCGAACGCGGTCAGCTAGGCGAAGCCTCCTATGCTGAATTACACGGTGAATAATCGTGTGACGTATGCGCTATGAAAGCCAGCCCGTGCAAGTCGGGCCATACGTTTAACAAAGACAAAAAGAAAGAAGGATACAACATGCAAATCCATAGTAATATCGTACACGATGCCAAGCATCTCAAGAACCTCTACGCTCACATGGACCGCACCAGCCGTAAATATGACGCAGTCCGTGATGAAGTGGAAGTGTTCGTCGCAAAAGAACTAAATGAAGAATACAATGGTCATATGGCCCATGTCGTCATGGAGTTCGCAACCTTTGACCGTGCTAAAGTTGCAGGGCAATATGTTGCTTATAATTTAGGGAAGCCCTGTTATGCCGTAACGGTTGTTGGTGGCGCACAACCCGACGGAAGCTACATTAAACCATGTATTCATATTATTTATGATGAAACTTACATTCGCGTATTAGAGCGCATTTTGCGTAAAATTCACTTATAGAAAGGAATCTAATGGCATATATACATCAAATTAGTCAATTCGATATCGACAACGACTTCGGACAAGGTCCAGTCGTGTCGGTATTTTTCAATTTCTGTTCCTTCCACTGTAAAGGTTGTTGGAATGAATCAACTTGGGCTAGGCGAGAGGAACTTTATTGGGACAACGAAAAGGCAGCCAATACCATCATCGCCGCTCTTCAAAAATTAATAAGTCGGGGCATGAAACCCAACCTTAGTTTATTAGGGGGTGACCCACTTGTTCCTGAAAATATCAAGGATACAAAAGATATCATTGAACGAATTCGTTCCGTCATTCCTGACGTGACCATTTGTTCATGGACAGGGTTTGACGTCGAAGACTGGTGGCGAAAAGACGATTATGAAGAACAAAAGGAACTCCTTAATTTGTTGGACTACATTGTTGACGGGCGTTTTATCTACCGACTAAAAACAAAAAATCAAATGTTTGGCAGTATCAATCAACGCGTGCTTAATACCAAAAAGTTATTGGAACTAAGTAGCACGCAACCACTCAAAGAAGCCGTTTTGAACTCGTTAGCCTATCCAGACGTCGAAGTCATTGTTCTTGACGCACCAGGATACAAAACAACACCACGGCAATTAATGGAGGATTATCTGCGTGAAGACAATCGTAGCCGCTTGTATCAACTATCAGTGCTCCACCATGTTGCAGACTATAAGAAAGAAGGTCATCAATGAGAACCAAAATCGACATAGATAATGCAGGACTCAACGTCACAAACTTTTTCAAATGGATGGAGGAAAATCCCGATAAAGAAAGCGATTGTTTGCAATGCGAATTGAAAGACATCGATATTAAAGTAGAATTTGAAGTTGACACAGAGCTCATCACATTAATCGGAAAGGACGATAGTGAAATTTTCCTCAACTATTTCGACTATGAAGATATTTCGGACTTCATCTCAATGGATGAGCTCATTGAAAACAACATCATCAAAGACCCGTTATTTGTTGTCATTGCAGATTATGCAGATGATATGTGCGTAACAGATACGCGTATCAGAGGTATCACAGACAATTACACACTAGCACAATACATCGCAAAAGATGTAAACGGCTATATCGAACTTGCAAAAATGAACAAAAAAATCGAAATTCAAGCAGGGTTCTATATGGAATAAAATAAAGGAGAATAAATGTGAAAATAACAGACCACGAAGGAAACAGTTACCGAACCATAAAAGACATGTGTGAGCACTATGGTATCAAGCCGTATGTTTATCAGCAACGTAGAAGAGCTGGCTGGTCCATGCGAGAAGCTTTAACAAAACCCGTTGCGACCTATGTACGTACAACAAAGGAGGTACATGACCATTTGGGAAATAGCTATCCAACAGTTGCAGCCATGTGTAAAGCCTACAACATTGCAGAAGCTACCTATCATCGACGAAGACGACAAGGTGCAAGCATGGAAGAAGCTTTAACCAACAAAATCATCCACCAGCCACAAAAAGTGCAAGACCATCTAGGTAATTGGTACCCGACCGTGAATGCGATGTGCAAAGCCTACGGTATTTCAACATCAGCCTATTGTTATCGAAAGCAAACCGGCAGAACACTTGAAGAGTGCTTGACACAACCCATAGCCAAAGTCAAAAAGGTAAAAGACCACAAAGGAAATGTGTATGCTACCATAGCTGACATGTGCAAAGCTTATGATGTCAGTTACAACGTGTATCACGAGCGAAGACGAAGAGGAAAAACAGTGGAAGAAGCCTTGACAAATCCGTCAAAACAAATCATTCCATATGAACGACCAGACGGTCCCGTCATCGACCACCTAGGGAACAGACACGAATCATTTGAGGCTATGTGTCGAGAATATGAAGTGGTTCCTGATACTTGCGTCAGTCGATTAAGTCGAGGACAAACACTCGAAGAAGCTTTGCGACCAAGCAAAGGTCTAAAACCTGTAACGGATCATTTAGGAAATGAATATCCAACTGTGACTGCACTTTGCAAACACTATGGAATCAACTATAGTTCCTACATGCAACAAAAGGCACGTGGTTACAGCTTAGAAGAAATCATTTCGAAACAACGTCAATATGACGGGTTAGACGGCAAAACCTTCCCATCGCTCATAGAGATGGCAGAACATTATAATCTACCATATTCCGCCGTATTACGAGCACATGCAACCCTGTCGCATGAAGAATTTCTCAACTATTTGAGACACCCAGAACAAGGGTTCGGTCCTTTTTGTGTCACAGACCACAAAGGTCAACAATTCAAAACCACTGAAGACATGGTAAAACACTATGGCATCACACGAACAGCCTATAACCAACGACTTCGAAAATTAAAGTGGTCACTTGAGAAGACATTGACAACGCCTGTGCGTGAACGACGCCAAGTGATTGAGGACCACAAAGGAAATACCTATCAAACAATTGACGAACTGGCAGAAACCTACGGCATCACTAAAGGTGTTTATTGGGCCCGATTAAAACTTGGTTGGTCACTTGAGAAAACCCTGACTACACCTATTCAAGGACACACAAAATGACAGTATTAGCACACAAAGACGGAAACCAGGAACAACTCCTAGCCCGTCACTCCTATAATGTAGCAGAAGGTGCTCGCGAACATGCAAAGGACATCGACCAAGGTCATGTCCTCTTTTTGTTGGGACTTTACCACGACTTGGGAAAAGCGGATCCAAAGTTTCAGCGAAAACTGAAACAAGAACCGGAGATGCATGTCGACCATTCCTATGCGGGGGCACGATACTTATTTACCAGGGCAAAAGCCTTGTTTGGTTATGAACCGTTTGTAGATATTATCACTTATGTCATTGCGGCGCACCACAGCTTATTTGACGTGTATAATGCAACGAGTCCAGCACGGAACAAGCTGTACGAGCGATTGCTCTTAAAGGACGGATATAGCTATGACGTTGTTGAACAATATGCCCATCAATTAGAAGGTTATTTGATTGAATATGGTTATGATGACCTTGACGATTTGCTCGAAAAGGCGTATAATGAGCATAAGAAAGCGGTTACAAAACTAAATGCTCAAACACGAGTCGAAGACGCTCATTATCAAGCTCAGTTTGTTCGATTATACCTATCCTATTTAAAGAACGCAGATATTCTGGACACCATCAATGCCTACGAAACCGTCATCGAACCCTCAACCGAAGACCATAGGGAAATGTATTTGCACAAAATTGAGAGCGTCTATGCTGGATTTCAAAACCCAACCACACCACTCAATCGCATTCGAACCCAGTTGGCGGAAACCATCAAAGAACGCAGTATTCTAGACACCGCAGGAGTCTATCGATTAGATTTACCAACGGGCGCAGGAAAGACCAACCTTAGCATGCGCTACGCCTTTCACCAGATGGTATATCAGGGTAAGAAGAAAATGATCTATACGGCACCCTTCTTATCCATTTTGGAGCAAAACGCAGCAAACGTCAGAAAGGTGATAGGAAACAAAGGTGTCACCGAACATCATTCGAATATCATCGAACGGGATGATAGCCCGCTTGCTCGCTATTGTACGGATACTTGGGACAATGAGGTTATTCTCACTACGATGGTTCAGTTTTTCCAAACCTTGTACAAAACCAAAGCCAATAATGTTCGGAGATTTTCAAATTTAGCAAATAGTGTTCTCGTTTTAGACGAAGTTCAGTCACTTCCTATCAAAACTACCCATTTGTTCAACCTTATGGCGAATTTTCTTGCCCGGGTCATGAACGTCACATTAGTGCTTTGTACAGCAACGCAACCATTGTACGACGATAAACATATCTTCCACACCATTCAATATGGAGGAACTCACGGTGAAGACGCAGACCTCATTCAATTGAGCCAAGAAGAAAGGGCACAATTTGATAGAACAGTCGTTGAGAAATGGAGCGATGAACCCCATCAACTCGAAGAAATTGCAAGGGCTATTTTAGAGGGTACGACATCGACCTTAGCGATCTTAAACACTAAAAAAGCTGTAGACCGTCTCTACGGGTTGGTTCGAACCCAAACCAAGCGACCTGTTTATTACTTGTCAACCAACCAATGTGCCCAACATCGTTTGGATTTACTAGCACAAATCAAGAAGGATTTGGCAGACGAAAAACCCGTCATTTGTATCAGTACCCAACTGATTGAAGCTGGTGTCGATGTGGACTTCGATTGGGTCATCCGTTCTTATGCTGGAGTCGACTCCCTTATTCAGGCGGCTGGACGGTGTAATCGTGAAGGATTACGAGATAAAGGGCGCGTCACCCTTATCAAGGTGAATGGAAAAGAGGAAAACGTAGGTCGGCTGAAGGAAATTAGAACCAAGAAAAAAGCTGCAGAAGCCGTGCTCAGTGAGCAATGTAGGCACATTCGACTCGAAGAGTTGAATCAACCCTTCTATAAAAGCTATTATGCCAACAATGCCTATGATATGGACTATAGTTTGGAGCAACCTGGTGAATCAGCTTTTGATTACTTGAGTACCAATAACTTTCAGCCTGTACAAAAAGGTATCTTGACCCAAGCCTTTAAAACCGCAGGAGAAAACATTGACCTCATCACTGAGGAGACGGTCAGTGTCATTGTGCCTTATCACAATGAAGCCGATATCGAGGAACTTGAAAAGCTCCTCACCTATGACATTAAAAAGGTTTGGTACCCTATCAAACAGCTCCTCAGAAAACTACAACGGACAACCATCCAGGTATTTCCTAGTGATGAACTTTTGTCCTGCGTCAAATCCTATCAGGACGGAAACATCCGTATCCTACCTGAAGGATATTATAATGAACATGTCGGACTCACACGTGCACCAGAAAGTTTAATATTCTAATGAGCGTGAATCTCCGTCACACATCAAACCCCGGACCTTTCGCGCTAAAAATGAGGTCCAGTTATCGACTTTCGATAACAACAGTGGGATATTTGGAACTGCGCGAGAACCAATGAGGTCACAAACCGGGCAATAAAGCCCTGTCGCACCCCACACGGGTGCGTGGATTGAAATTTATAACTCGGTGCGAATCACTGCGGATTCTCCGGTCGCACCCCACACGGGTGCGTGGATTGAAATACAAACGCGCACTAGAGGGGAAATATCAATACCGGTCGCACCCCACACGGGTGCGTGGATTGAAATAGCTTTCGCCATATTTCTACACACCGTACAATTACGTCGCACCCTACACGGGTGCGTGGATTGAAATAACATCATGCAAACTCCTGAACAGTATGTCGTCGCACCCCACACGGGTGCGTGGATTGAAATTTGCTATAACCTGGTCAAATTGCCATACTCAGCAAGTCGCACCCCACACGGGTGCGTGGATTGAAATTCTTTGGATAGTCACTTTGCGGTGGCCAGTTCGTCGCACCCAACATGGGTGCGTGGATTGAAGTACAAAAACTGATGCAGATAATAGAGCATCACACCCGACACGGGTGCCTGGACCTTTCACGTTAAAATAGAGGTCCGGTTATCAAGTTCGATAACCAGTGGGATATTTGGAACTGCGTGAGAACCAATGAGGCCACAAGCGGGGCAGTAATGCTCTGTCGTGCCCCACACGGGCGCGTGGATTGAAATTGATTGATATTTCCAATATGAATGAGTACATCAAGTCGCACCCCATATGGGTGCGTGGATTGAAATATCCATGTCATCGTGACCGTCGTGCCATCATGTCGCACCCGTACGGGGTGCGTGGATTGAAATTACATTCCCTAACATACGGCTATTATACACTATTGTCGCACCCGCAAGGTGCGTGGATTGAAATAATTGAGCCAACTGAGATAACTTTTAGAGTTGGGCTAGTCGCACCCTACACGGGTGCGTGGATTGAAATAGAAATGTGGAGAATGATATAAATTGTTTCGCATATCGCACCCTCATGGGTGCGTGGATCGAAATACGAAGGACTGTCACTGCTGGTGCAGCCCAAACATCGCACCATATAAGGTGCGTGGATCGAATATAGAAAGGAAAAGAGAGTGAAAGAACAATCACAGTATTTTTACGCACGGATCGTTGGAGACCGTGCTCTCTTTACAAATCCTGCCACCAAAGGTGGTGGTGAAAAATTTAGTTATCCAGTACCCACCCGCCAAGCTTTGGAGGGTGTGGTTGATAACATTTATTATAAACCAACTATTGTCAACGTTGTTGACGAAGTAAAAGTTGTAAACCCGATTGAAACAGAATCACACGGAGTACGGGCCCTGCTTAGCAACTATAAGGCCGACCTCAACTATATGACTTATGTACGAAAGGTGGAATACCTTGTCAAATTTCATTTTGAGTGGAACTTCGCTCGCGGTGATTTGACCAAGGATCGACACATGGGTAAACATACAGAACTCATGACGCGTTCACTCGAAGTTGGTGGTCGTCGCGATGCCTTTTTGGGCACTCGTGAGTGCTATGCCACAATAGAACCTCTTACGAAAGAGGAATACCAAACGGCTACAACAGCTTATGACGGTGAAACCCTTGATTTTGGCATTATGTTTCACACCTTTACTTACCCAAAAACCGAAAAGATGCCCCTAATCGCTCACTATACACGCACACAAATGGTGAATGGGGTCATCACTTATAAATCAAAATCAGACTGTGAAATTCGAAATGAAATTACAGGTTATCAATATAAAACACCAAGCCTACAAATTCGTTCTGTTGACGATGAGTTGGCTGAATATGAAACATATCAATAGAAAGGATAATCATGGATTTTTTCTCATCCTTATTGAAAGCTTATGAACGGGCAGAACTAGAAGGACTTGTTGACCAGCATGGTGACAAGGATGAACCCGTTTTGTTACCGCTCTTTCACGAGAGCAAGAAAGCCGCCAAAAACATTGTAAACGTTACCTTGAACAAAGAAGGAGAAGTGCTAACTGCTGAATGGTTGGATGATGGGACTCGGATTATTTTTCCTGTCACACCCGCCTCAGTCACTCGTACAGCCAAACCAGAACCTCATCCATTGGTTGATAAGTTGAAAACCTACACACCAGACTTTGCCGCTTATTCGGTATTTCACAACCGGTTAGAGGAATGGACCCTGTCATCAAATGGACAAGTTCGTGAATTTTTAGACATCCTTACTACAGCTATCGATGACGAGAACTTCGTTGAAAATGTGGCTAGTAAACTGTATCCCAATTCGACTCTTGAAGGGTTAGTTGTCATAGACGAAGGCGGGAAAACTACCGACTTGAGCGATGTCTTCATTGAGTTCACTGTTGTTCAGTTTGACGGACTAAAAGATGTGTCCGTCACTGATTATGTTGACCTGCACAAATCCTATATTGCTTATATGCGGAGTGTCCTCGCAAACGAGCCACAAAACATTTGCAACATTAGTGGAAAAACGGAATCAATGGCTAGAAATCACCGTACCGTGTTTGGGCGCAGTGGACTTATTTCTGTCAGCAACCACCCAGAAACTTTCAAGGGCCGATATGCCAATCAGAATGAAGCTCGTGAACACCTCATTCATATTGGGCAAGAAACAACCGAGAAAATCCATCTTATGCTCAAGTACCTCCTAGAAAATAAAAACAGTGGGACGTGGCTAAGCGGTGATGAGTATTTGGTGACCTGGTTCGATGATGATCCTATTTATAATCACGGACTCAACCTTCGTAAACCGGAAACGTTTGATGACTTATTTGATGATATCGAAGACAACGACACCGGAACAATGAAACCGAACCAAATTACAAAAGATATCGGTCAGTCCATCAAAACGGGAGTCAAACGATTTTCGGATGAAACCATTTATCATGTGGCCATCTTGAACAAAACCGCACCCGGACGGACGAGCCTTAAATATTATCACACCTTGACCGGTTCGAAACTAAGCCAAAACCTAGAAAAATGGAAAGACCGCTATTCTTGGACCTCTACCTATCAGGGTGAAGTGAAAGTTAGTGTCCCATCTATCAACACCGTTCTCACAACAGCCTACGGGATTGATAGAAAAGCCCAATATCTGGACTTCGACAATGAAAACTTTAGGAGTGTATTGTATCAAGATATCTTGATGAGTTTGATTGAAGGAAAACCACTGCCACGCTCCGTTATTCAAAAATTGAAAAACAATGTTCGCACGCCGCACAGGTATCCACACCAGTGGAAACATGTCGTCGCTGTTAGCCTTGGAGTGTTGCACAAAGAGGATAGAAAGGAATATACTTATATGTTGGATCGCACCAAGCGAAATCGCAGCTATTTGTTCGGTCGTCTACTTGCCATCTATGACCTGATTGAAAAGCAGAAATATTACCATGTTGATGGGCAACAAAATGCCCGTGAAACCAATGCTACCCGTTTGTGGACAGCTTATACAGCCCGTCCTGCAAAAGTGATGGGGCAACTAGAAAATAAGGTAAAACCTTACGAGGACTTGTTACGAAAACGAGTACCAGGTTTATTTGTAAAATTGAGTAAGGAGAAACAAGAAATTTTAAACCTCTTGTCAGAACAATCAGATGCATCAGATTTTACTAGACCACTAGACTACGACTTTATCTTTGGATATAATAACCAAATCCAAGAATACTATACCAAAAAAGAAAGCGAAGAAAAATAATATGACTACCCTACAAAATAAAATTGACTTTGTCCTTGTTGTTGATGTTGAAAATGCTAACCCAAATGGTGACCCCTTATCAGGAAATATGCCACGTACAGACGCTGAAGGATATGGTCTCATCAGCGATGTAGCCGTCAAACGGAAAATCCGCAACCGTCTCCAAGACTTTGGACATGCTGTTTTTGTCCAAGCAAATGAACGCATCGATGATGAATTCCGCTCTTTGCAAAAACGGTTTGAGAGTTACATTGACAAGAAAACCCCAGACGCAGAAGTAGCCAAAACCATTTGTGACTATTGGATGGACATTCGTAGCTTTGGTCAAGTCATTACCTATCAAGGACGGTCGGTCGGCGTTCGTGGTCCTGTATCCATCAGTATGGCAACGTCCGTTGAACCCATCACCGTATCGAGTATGCAAATCACGCGTAGTACAAACGGTATGGAAGCAAAAACAGAAGGTGGACGATCTGCTGATACTATGGGTATGAAACACTATGTGGAAAAAGCAACCTACATCATTAAAGGTAGTATCAGCCCGAACCTTGCCGAGAAAACAGGATTCACGGAAGAAGACGCTGTATCCATCAAAGAAGCTCTTCGCACCTTATTTGAAAATGACCAATCCTCTGCCCGCCCAGACGGTTCTATGACTGTTCGCGAACTATATTGGTTCAAACACGGCAACAAATTGGGAAATGTATCAAGCGCCCGTGTCCACAAACTGTTCAGCGTCGAAAACGGTGACGTTCACTTTGACGTGAACACTATGGAAGTATATAAACAAAAAGGATTGTCGGTAGAAGTCGTAGAAGGCTTCTAAGTCCAAGCCTGAAGGATACTATAAAGAACATGTCAGACTCATACGTGCACCAGAAATTCTGAGGTGAGTTGACGACTTTGGACCTTTCACGTTAAAACAGAGGTCCGTTATCGAGACCCGATAACACGGAGTGGGCAATTGGAACACGTGAGAACCAATTAGACCACAACAGTGCAGGAATGTGCTGTCGTACTCGTGTGGAATGTGTGAATGGAACCTAATGCACGAACCGCCATTACACATTAAAGACCTAGACCTTTCACAAAATGAGAGTTTGCTATCAAACTTGGAATGACGTGAGGTTGATGGGGTCACAACAGTGTAATAACGCGTTGTCGCAAACCACACGGGTGCGTGGATTGAAATGATGTTGAGAATGGTGACGTACACTTTGATGCGGAAACCATGGAAGCGTACAAGCAAAAAGGCTTGTCTGTCGAAGTTGTGGAAGGCTTCTAAGGTACTAGTTCCCGAGGTTTAACCTCGGGATTTTGTTTTATTATATAAAGAAAAGGAAGAAAATATTATGCTAACACTTACATTTTTTAACGATGACGTACTTACAATTCTGGAAAGCGCAATTGCCAACTTTAAGGCTTTAGGCATCACAAATTCACTCCGCTTTAAACATGGTCACTGGATTAAGGACAGTACCGCACAGGCCGTTGAACTTGATTTGTACATTGAACAACTCAAGTCGCTCAAGACGTCCGCAAATAGCGTCGACCCTGCAAGCGACAAAACCGCGCTAGATAATTTGCTAGATGGTGATTATCAGATCATTTCGTTCGAGCACGACAATGACCTGTCGACATACGTAGTTTGGGAATCCGCAGAAAATGACGAAAGTGTCAATAAAAATCAAACCATCACAAAAGAAATGACACCTAACGGTGAAGTCCTTCGCATTGTGATTATGAACGAAAATGCTTAAACCAATCATTCCAAGGTTCGACCTCGGAATGATGTTTTCACAAACCACCGAGGTCGTCTGAATTGTGATATAATAAAAGGGAAAGGATGGTGCATATGAAGTTCACTGGAAATAAAGAAATTGATAAACAAATTAAACGAGGACTTGGACCTCTTGACCCTGTCAATACGGATGATTATTGGGACCCGCACGATACGTTTTTGGAGCATATTGTTGAAGTCGGTAGTTCTGATGATATCAAACTCATGTTTGAAGAAAACTTTGGAATTGACAAACTGTTGCGATTAGGCGAAGATGCGAAAGTGATTCTCGCGTCACAAGGTTATGCTCATGAACTGTTGGCCACTGATGAAAATGAAAACGTGCGAGCTAGCGTTGCAAAGCATTGTGACAATCCTGAACAATTTTTGGACGATGAGTCTTATTATGTCAAAACGGCACTCATCTCTCGAGATATTGGACTCGATAAATTCGCAAATGATGAGGATTCCCTCATTCAGCGAGCTGTAGTTCGTAGAGGATACAACTTGGACCAGTTTGTGAACTCAGACAAGTTTCAAGTTCGGCAAGAAGTTGCAAAACAAGGCTATGGACTTGAACAACTCAGCCATGACCCGGACGAACGAGTACTTGCAGCCGTCGCAAGACAAGGCTATAAACCGGAAGTTTTTGCAAATCATGAGAATGAGCAAATCCGATATGCAGCTTGCCAAGCGGGTGCATATCCGGAACGGTTTGCCAAAGACCCAAACCCAAAATTTAGAGCGGCTGTAGCTCAAAACGGCGAATGTCTCGACATTCTTCAACACGATGATTCGCTCAGTGTGATTTATAGAGTGATTGACCAAGGTTATAACCTAGAACAGTTTGTGCATCATCCAGATGACCTTGCCCGTAGGCTAACCGTTCCCCAAGCCTATATGAGTAAAGACCCAGAGTTAAAGGAAAGTATCTATAGTCAGATGCGCGATGATCCATCTGCATTTGTTCGAGCAACCATCGCAGATGATGGATACTATCTAGAACATTACGTAACTGATGAAAGCGCATTTGTCCGAGAAGCTGTCGCTAAACAAGGATATGCCTTAGAGCGACTTGTCAATGACCCATCTAAAGACGTACAAATGCGCGTGGCCGAACACGGATATGGGTTGGAACAACTCAAGGATTCACCATCGGCTCTAGTTCGTGGTATGGTTGCCGCTCAAGGATACCAACCAGAAGTATTTGTGAACGACCCTGATGAAGAGGTTGCTGAAGTCGCAAGACCGATTTTGGCAGAACGTGAATGGGAACGTGAACATGAAGTGACCTTGTCAACAGAAGACCTTGAAGATTTGTCAGAAACGTCACTGACATTATAATAAGAAAAGCACCGAAAGGTGTTTTTCTTATCTTTTTTGTGTTTTGGCCTACGCCAAAACACACTAAATGGGGTCTTCGCCCCCAAACCCCTTTTTCCCTTCGAAAATCTAAAAATCTTTAGAATTTCGCTTGCATATCTGCAAGAACTGTGATATACTAATATCACAAGCATGGACAACTGATGTGATAGCCACAGATGAACGGCCATGTGAGCCTCCTTGTGCGTCTGACGCACATTGTTGCCGATTTAGCTCAGTAGGTAGAGCGCATCCATGGTAAGGATGAGGTCGCGGGTTCGATCCCCACAGTTGGCATTGATGGTCGCTGTTTTGGTAGCTAAGCGACCAAAAGACCATTCGTACCGCAAACATGGGCAAATAATTCGTGCTAAAATCACGGTCAACATGTCCGAGAAAACTTAGCAATCATCTAACAAGCGTCAAAGAAAAGACGTTAAAACTCATGTCACATTGGACCTTTCACGTTTAAATAGAGGTCCGTTATCGAGACCCGATAACACGGAGT
>ERZ773061.725-NODE-725-length-12823-cov-4.205357_pt1 | contig 12823 bp, 12 predicted proteins | sample MGYA00580627_ERZ773061 | MGnify/ENA primary metagenome ERZ773061 (study PRJEB29015, sample SAMEA2738119) | human oral metagenome | biome: human oral; feature: human-associated habitat; material: saliva | place: China | collected 2223 ...
CGGATTTCACGCAATATCCTTCGGCATCGAAGTAGAACCATGATTTGTTTTCCTCGATATACTCAAATTCTGCTTTAGGATAAGAGCCATTTGCTCTAGCGTACCAGTAGCCTTGATCATCCTTTTGCCAGCCTTTTTTCACTTCTTCTGGTTGAGCGTTTTGATTAGTCAAGCGGTAAGCGTAAAAATAAGGTTGACCTGCTGCATTCCAGATAGCATCATGATTGTTAACTGTGATACCATTCCGTGCATAGTTACAATGAATGATATTGTCTGAGTCAACGAACATACCAGTATGACCACCTGCGCCAGCTGAATATCCACGTCTTCCGTAGATGAAGATATCCCCACGCTGTGCGTTCCATTCTTGATTTTCAGCGATCAGCTCATAACCATTTTTAATAAGCCAGTCGTGCTCATACTCGGTATTGACTGCCCAGCCAGCAGATGAAGCCCCAGCACTTCTTAAAGCATAATAGACTGAACTTGAACAGTCATAGCTATCAGGACCGTCACGGTATTCCATACTGTAATAGACTTGTCCTTCACGTTCACGCATCCATGCGATAGCTGTTTCAATATTGATTGTCATTTTATTTTATCCTTTCATATTACGGTAAAGTTGTTGGCCAAGGCTCGCTTGTTAGGTAAGAAATAGAACTTACTCGGATATCTCCGATGTCCCTATCCGTAGGGACTGGGTCGGTAAACTGGAAACGCAACATATTGCTATCTCCAGCGCCACCTAAATACCAAGTACCATAAGGTGTACCCTTGTCGTTGTAAATTCCTCCGATAAGGCTAAACTCTGAACGGAAGCCGACAGGAACTCCACCCAGTCCTAAAATAAAGCAGTTTCTTTCACGGTCGGACGGTTGGACTTGATACCCTGCACCGCCTCGGCGCACAATACCGAACCAACCCCACGACAACCCGCCGAATTGATACATGACTGTATCATTCTTTCTGCGTACTTTAAGATAAGATGCGCCTAACTTTGAAACAATGTTTAGCGTTCGCCAACCAGTGTCCCCAGTTAGCACCTCCCATCCTTGGTTGTGGTTACCAGTTCGTTTTATCCATTTCAAAGCGCCATTTGTTACTGCTGTATCAACATAGGTCGTCCCGACTGGTGCTACAACCTTACCATTAGGCATGCCTTGACCGTGAATTTCGTACTGATTGACTTGTCCGGTTGGTGCATTTGTCGGTTGACTTGGTAGCGTTACGCTTCCCCCACCGTCAGACAAAATAAGCGTATTCCCTGATAAAGTTAGTCTTTGAGGAATACCTACGCCATCACGGCCATTCTCCCCTTTTGGTCCAGTTAACCCGATAGGGCCTTGCGGTCCAGCGGGTCCAGTATCGCCTTGTGGTCCACGTTCACCAGTTTCACCTTTAGGTCCAGTTTGCCCTTGAATACCTTGTAAACCTTGCGGGCCTTGTGGTCCTATTGGTCCACGTTCACCAGTTTCTCCCTTGTCTCCTTTTGGTCCAGGAGTTAAGGCAATATTTTGTAGTTCTTGCTTAGTAGCAAACTGACTTGTATCAATGTTAGGTTTATTCTCTAAAGCCACTACACGCTCTCTAAGGGCGCTATCATCGTAGATGGTATCTTTATCTGGCTTTTGTTTTAGAGCCTCGATATCGTCTGAAATATGGCTTATTTCACTACGTTCAACTTTGCTTGCTAGTTCTTCTTTTGTAGCAAAACCGCTTGTGTTAATTTCTGGTTTAGTTTCAAGTGCTTGTAAACGTCGAATGATTTTTGAATCGTCATAAGTTGCGCCCTCGACATGAATGTTTTTGAGCGCTTCTTCTAGTTCCGCTTTCGTTACGATGTCAGTTAGTGCCACGATGCGCATTGTGTCTTTCTCAATGATTGGCAATTCGCTATGCTTGTCTATTTCAGACACACGAATACCAAACGAGAATTTCAAGATGTCCGCAGATTGTACGACTTTTTCAGCGTAAACAAACCCGTCAACGATTTCATCGGTTGTAATTAAGCTGGTATCGAATGGAATTGTTGCGATATTATCTTCAACCACTCCGATAACTTCCAAGAAACGATTTGTCGTCTTGAAATGGAATAACACGATAACTTTTTCAGCATTAAGCCCGTTTAGTTTTAATTCGATATAAGCGTTGTTTTTGTCATGGCTATAAAATTCTTCTTTCACTCTATCTGAATTATCTCGGACATTGACACAAACGCCGGCTTGTCGTTTAATGATTTTTTTCAAAGGTTGCCCCCTTTCATACAAAATAAAAAGGAAGCCTTATGGCTTCCTTTTTCTAGTCTTCGCTTGGTTCGTGATATTCAAGTGCTCTGTCACTATCAGTGATGCCGGCAGTCGTTGGATCAGTAACCACTCCTAGCAAGACAAGGATATAAACAAACGTATTCACACCGTTTTGAATATTTTGTGGAATTTCAAATCCGAATTGTTGAGACATAAGAAATACTGCTCCCAAAAGTGCAATAAGAGTTACTTTGTTTTGCAAACGTAATTTCCAGTTGATTTTATTCATTTTCTTTCTCCTTAATTTCTACTTCGACTTTATCTTTTTGGTCAATGTTGACCAGCAACTGCCCTATCTTACGAGCATTATCTTTCTTGATTTGATTGATATATGGTTTTAGGAATTCTGGAAATGCAAGGCCTATCATCTCCCAATTTTCAATTACCGAAAACAGATAATTGAATGAGAAGAACATTGTCCAAGTGATTCCAAAGCTACGAAAACCAAGCGAACGTGCGTACATAGCCACAAGTAAAATAACAAGGAATACAACGAAATGCCTAATCAATCCCATTGTACCTACTTTACTGTCAAATCGCTTAGTCTTGAATGCCTTGATATATCCCGTTACAATATCTAAAACCATCAGCCAAAAGAAAAAGTGGATGTATGGACTGTAAGATAAATTTTTGAGGTGTTCTAATAATTCATGAAACGCTAAATCTTGCATAAACACCTCCTAACGTGAAACTGGTTGAGTTTCTAGTTCACTAGATGGCTTCTCTGGTTTAGGTTCTGTCCACTTCCAGATGCCTAATTTACCGTTTTGTTCAAGGCTTGCAAGCTCTTCAAGTGTTTGACCTTGATAAGTAAACGCTTCGTTCACTTGAACCATTACACGTTTGCCTTCTTGGAATTTTTCGACATGGTTCGGATTTTCAAGAGTGAAAATCTCTTGTGGTTGGTAAGTCTTGCCAGTTTTTCCGAGGTCTACCAATTCAAGTCCACGTTTGAAAACAGTCGGATCTAGCGGGTTATCTGTATCTGTAACACGAACCAATACCGCCCAGTCTGCGACTGCCTTAACTTCAGCAATCTTGACATCTTTCTCAGCAAGTTTTTGCTCGTAGCTTTCAGCTTGTGTTTGCAAATCTTCTTGAAGTTTCTTCACGCCGTCGGCTGGATTTAATTCAGTAGCGACTTGACCGAGTACCGCTTGGATAAGAACTTCGTCTGATTCACTCACACGATCACCAATTAAAACACGGTCAAAAGCTGTGTATGGTGCTTCTTGGCGAATTGCTACGAAAGTACGATTATTTTCTTGTAAATATTTGTTTACTACTTTAAATGTCATATATTATTGTTCCTCTTTTTCTTTCTGCGTTTCTGCTTGTAGTTGTTGAAGTTGCTCCTGTGCATCTTCATAAAGCGCCTTATAATTTGCGCATTCAATCGTTTTATTTGCCAGTTGAATAGCTAAGTCGTTAATGATTTTATCTGATGTGTTCATATTCTACCTTTCTATTTCATCGCCATTGGCTATGATAGCCTCTACTATAATTACCAGCTACTGCTCCGAGATTTCGGAAATTATCGTAAATATCGTTCAAGATGTATGATAGACGTACGCCTTTGATATAAATTTCATCAACTCCCGAAACGGTATTCGTGTCTGTGTCAATCGTTATTTCTCGAAGACCAGCTTGGGCGCTTTGGTTAAATGTTATTCTCCGACCATACATATTGATAGCACTCTGAACATTGTTACCAGTACGCCCATTCCAGATTTGCAGACCTGCGGATGTGTGGTCTGAAGCTTGTAAACCGTTTCGGTTACTCAACAATGCAGTATATGAAGCATCGACACCGTTGATATTACCAGCGCCAAACACTAAGTATTGTAAAGGTCTGTTTGGAAATTGATTTTTAATACCTACACCGAAGCCATTCATCTCAATCCAACCTGTCTGTAAATCAAAATCAGTCACGTTATTTAATGAAGTTAGTTTACCACCTTTGATGATGTTTGCCGTCAATCCTTCTGTGACAATATTTTTTGCTGAAATATTGATAATATTCGCCTTGCTTGCATCAATCTCTCCAATGTGAGCTGTGCCTATCTGAGCATTACCAATCATTGACTTTTTAATAACTCCGTCTTTGATATAGGTTTTTTCTCCAACTGAAATTAGTCCCTCGTTGATTTTGACTGAGCCGTCAGGATTAAGGTTGATAGCGCCTAGCACGTCTCCAGCACTGTTCAAGTTTTGAACCGCCCACGATCCAGCAAGCTGTGTGACTTGTGTTCGTGTTGCTTCAGTCATCTTGTAAGCATCATCAAATTGACTTGGTTTGTACGGCCCAGTATTTGAACCACGAACCAATATAGGCTCTTTGAACTCAACCCAGCCATTTTTAACTAAAAAGATATAAAATGGATAGTTCGCATCCTCGCCAAAAGTGAAATCCTCCTGAAGGGTAAAAGTTTTTTGAAACTCGTGCCATTCATTGAGCGGCGGCCGTTCTTTGCCAACGCCTAACCATACGAGGGTTTTATTTAGCTTGTGATTTTTTATAGAAAAATCAAAAGAAATATCTGGATATTCCTTGATACGATATTTAAACCCGAGCGTGTAAGTTTCGCCACGATAGATTTTTTTTACATAAATCGGCAAAGTAAACCCAGCCCAGCTATAACCAGTGAACCCCTGCGCTTTTATCGTAAAGACGCCATCACTTACAGACACATTTACTCCAGTCCTATTAGCACTTACTAACGTGTGCTTATCTAACGTCATAGAATTAACGATCAGGTTATTATCATCTGTAACGTACTTTCCGACTTCGGTTTGGAAGATTTGATTACTCAAAACCATACGAGAAACATTTCTCGATACATCGTTTTCAGCACCACCCAAAATGCGCTCATAGAGTTGAGCCGTTTCTTTGACACGCTGGAAGTCTGCTTGATTGACCTTGTCAGTCATTCGATTAACAAGATTCCCTATGCGTTCACTGACTGTTTCTTTGTATTCAGCGAGTGCTGTTTCATTATCGTTCAGCTTATTAAAGCTGTTATTGGCGATTATTTTAGCTTCTTTAGCTAAATCTTCACTTGTTCCAGCTTTTTGTAAAGCCTCTTCTGCTTTTGCTTTAGCTTCATCAACTCCCGAAAGATTTAGATTTTCAAAACGCTTGCTGATTTCGTCAATGATTTCTTGGTCGCTATTGCTTCGTATGACTTCTTTCCAAACTTCGCCCGTCCACCGAAGCATGATAGTTTGTCCTTCGTGTTCGGGGTTTGGTTTGAACCATATATCGTTGATAGCTACTTTTCCAACGTGCGCTTTTGTTGGGTCGTTAGCACCGTACCAGTTCTTGTTCATTCCATCAGCGCTTGGCAAAAAGTCGGGCAAGTTCTTGATCAAACTATTAAAGCTAGTTGAAATCAATTCATCCGCTTTCTGACTAGCGATATTTTGGATTTTAGCTTCATTACTTTCTGAAATCCTATCGCCCAGCTTAATGTCACTTGATTCGTTATTTAAACGATTGAACGTAATTTCAAAAATACGAGTGTCATAATCTAGCTTTTTATCATGTCGTACTACTCGGATAGTGTCGCCGATTTTAACACCTTTCAGATAAACGGTTGAAGTCTTCAAGGTCAACTGTGGTCTTGATGCCCTTACGAGTTCATCATAAGTACGCTTAATCAATGTGTTTTTATCTTCTTCATCTTCAAAGACTGCAAAGCCTACTTTAGCACGCATTGTGCCATCTGCGTTCTTGATGCCGTAGCGCTTAGTCATTTCAGGAAGTTCAACATATTTCTGACCTTTTGGTTTGTCTACTGGATTGCCTTTTTTAGTTTCCCAAACTACATCCTCGAATGTAATTCTGCGCCCGTAAGTGCCAGTAGTGTTTTCCTCGCTTGGTGCGCTGAGTTCTTCGCCCTTACCTCGACCAATTAAAGCAGTAAATAGGTTTGTACGCTCAACCTCTTGCAAGATTTGTAGTGCATTATGTCCGTAAACTACACGTTTGCCAGTCGCTTCACCGATACGTTGCTTGAAATCAATATAGCGTGCGCCTATTTTATTGCCGTTCACTTCAACGAAAAACTGCATTTCTAAATTCCAAACTTGACAGACCTTTTTCAAGGCTTCAAATGTTGAAATGTAGTAAAAGTTTGTTGATCGTTGACTTGTTTCACTAACAAAACGTGCTTGCCAGTTTGTACCAGCAAGCAGTTCGTTAATAACAGGTCTAGCAAATGTATTATGTGGACGTTTATCTAAAACAACAGATTTTCTTAATTCTTCGATACCCGACTGAACGCCAATTAAAGTAGTGAGGTTTTCAGAGAATTTTTGAGCAATATAAAAATAATGAAATGTATGCGCATCTTCGATTGACTGAATAGCCATATATTCTACCGCATCAAATTCTTGTTTACTCAATGCTTTCATCTCAACCGTGAGCCTATCAGATACGTATTTTTCAGTAGTTAAAGCGAATTTTTGGAGAGCAGTCTTGATAGCTTCTTTTTTGACGATTTTTATTAGTTTCTCGTCTTTATCAAATAAATATATCATAGTCTTTCATCTCTCCAAACTACTTTTTTAACTGTCGCATTCGTAGCCGTGATATTGTCAAAGTTTCTAACTTTGAAATTCTCTAAATCGCTAAATAGATCAAGTTCACTTAAAATGCTACGGTTTTTATAAGTTGCTTTCACTTCATCTTGCTTGAACTCAATTACAATATCTTTGTTAGCTTCATAAGTGCCAGTAAATGATATTTTCTGTCTGCCATTTGTGATTTTAACTGTGTCAGTCACTTTTGAAGTTGTAACTGTGATAGATACGGGCGTTACTTCAAGACCACTAGCTATTGAGATTTCCCCTGTTGATGTTTGCGCTCGTGTTTTCTTAAAACCGTCAGGAACTAACAAAGAAAAACGACTAACTACTGTTAGTGCGTTTTCCTCGATAGCATCTGCGCCATTAAAAATAGCGTAGTAATAATAATCAGGTTCATCTTTGAATGATACTTCAAGTAAATTATTTTCATCTGCGCCGTTTCTCAAAAATTCATTTAAGAGATTGAATTTTTCTCTTAATTCAGCACTTGATTCAGCAGTTAGCTGATACTTGATTTCTAAAACTCGTTCAGGTTCTGAAATATCTTCAATCCAAACACCACGCCGTCCAGCGATTGAAGTTGTTTTAACGGATTGACCTACTAGACCTCTGCCAGTAACTGTTAATTGTCTATAACCTTGTATCACTTGATTGATCGGGATGCGGTTCTTCATCATATTGTCGCTTGGCTCGAAAGCCACGTTTTCGTTATGTTTTTCTAGTTTTGAATATCCATACATAGCTTTCTCCTTTCTAATAGTTTGCCAAGGTCAATTCCATTTCTTGAGCGCTTGTAATGTCTTCAGTAAACGCTCTATACGTTGTGTTGCCCATTTTAAGAACAATGTCAGCGGATTGTTGCCCGACTGTGATTGTACCGCCGTTAAAATCGACTGACGTATCATAACCAGTCAAACGTCCTAATTGGCCGTCAACTGCGTTTAATTCGCCTTGCAATGTTCCAGCTAGGTCTTTACCAGTAAACGCATCAATAGCCCCTTGTGCCATGTTTCCGACTGATTTCATGACTGCGCCAGCTTGATTGTTAACCCCGATGATGAAACCTTCATCTGTGTATTCCCCGAATTGACGGAAAACCCGCGAAGGCGAGTGAATACCAAGTAAACGTTTAGCACCGTTAATAGCACCTTGAACTGCTCCGGTTACCGAGTTAATCAAAGCGCCCGCAGCGTTTCTGACACCGTTGACAAATCCCATAATCAAATTGTAACCCACGCTAATAGCGCTACTTACAAAGCTTCTAGCTGTTGATACTGCATTACTAAAACTGTTTGAAACAGATGATACAATTCTAGGGCCAGCGCCTGTGATTGTGCTTACTAATGTATTCCAACCGTTAACAACTGCGTTCTTGATGTTTTCAATCGCATTTGACACCGTTGTTTTAACGTTCTGCCATGCGTTTAATATCGTATTTTTGATATTTTCTAAAACACCTTTCAAATAGCTTACGATAGCGTTCCAGATGTTCATAATCGTCTGCTTGGTTGTTTCAATGGCGTTTGAAATGGTTTGTTTAACATTTTCCCAAGCACCCATGACTGCTGACTTGATATTTTCCCATGTTGAAGACAAGAAAGACACAATAGCAGTCCAGATTTCGTCAGTTTTTTCTTGGATAATCGTCCAAGCGTTCGAGATTGCTTCTTTCACTAAATCAAAATTGCCAGTAACAAGTCCATAAATAGCGAGCAATACCCCTGCGAATATAGTTTTGATAATCTCCCACGCTGAACTAAAGATTGTACTGATAACAGTCATTGCCGACTGGATGAATGTCCAGATTGAAGTCATAACCGTTGTAATCGTAGACGAGATTGTTTCCCAAATAGGAGTGATAAACGCTGAAATTGCGTTCCACGTTGTATCCCAAAGCGTTTGAATGGTTGTTAAAGTCGTACTAATAACTAAATTAATAGCGTTCATACCTGTATCAATGATACTCTTGATAAAATCCCAGATTGGAGTTATAACAACGCTTAAAACGCCCCAAACAGATTCCCAGATAGCTTGAAGATAAGCTAAACCAGAAACAAAGAACTGAACAATACCGTCCCATATTGCAGCTAAAACCTGTTTAGCATTTTCAAAGTTTCGTGCTGCTCCTTCTTTAAGCGTTTCCCAAGCGCCCGACCAGTCGCCATCAAGAATCTGCATAAAAGCTTTGAAAAATGTTAGGATAGCATCTAAATTTCCACCAATAAGCAATTTAATGATGTTCCATGCTGATCCTACGGTTGCCACGATAGCGTTCCAAGTTGCTTCAATGATAGGTGCTAGGAAGTTTGTAACGTTCTCTACGGTTGTTTTGATTTGATTCCAGACCTTAGTAGCAACACGCTCAATCAGTTCATGGTTTTCTTCCCACCAACTCGTCATACTGCCCCAGATATCACTTACGAACGAAGCAATTTCTTGCACTGCGCTAGTAACTGCGCCTTTGACCGCTTCCCATGCTGAATTGACTTTGTTTCTGAAATCCTCGCTAGTGTTATAAACACCGACCAAAATGGCAATTAAAGCCGTTATTACTGCGATAACGATAAGAACTGTACTACCTATCGCCCCGATTGCTCCAGCGATTGCGCTAAAAATACCGCTTCCGCCCTCTGCGACTGTGAAAAGGCTTGATAGCTTAGTAGCGATAGAACTTATAATTCCAAAGGTTTCAATCATTTTATGGATGCCCGATGCAACCGCACCGATAGCAACTAGCGCTGGCCCTGCTAGTGTAGCAATTAAACCAGTCCATTTCTGCCACGGTTCAAGTGGTAAGTTATCCCATATTGTCAAAAGAACCCTTACTACATTGTCCTTGAAAGTCAAAAACGTTTCTTTCAAATTTTCCATCAAGCCGGCAATGTCCGCTTCATCGTGTCCAAGTCCAGCAACAAAATTTTCTGCCGCTGCTTTCATTGCATAGAACGAACCCGAAACGGTTTCGCTTGCTTCTTTTGCCGTTGTTCCAGTAATTCCGAGCCTATCTTGCGTAATTCCGATAGCTTCAATAAGCGTATGGAACGGGATGTCTTTAACGTTTTGCGCTGTTGCTTCAAATTCTCCGTTTAAAACGCCGGACTCATTGACAAGTCGAGCCATTTCGCCAGCAGTACCACCATAACCAAGTTTTAGGTTATCTAACCATTTATACCCCCGTTTTCACGGTATTTAAAAAGGCTTGCTATTGCAAACCTTAGGGATTAGACTATATCTTCAACTAATTCAAAAATCCAACCTTTCATTCTCCCTTTTTTAAATCTGCGACCATATTCTAAATTCGATTTATTTGAATTGAAATACTCGGAAGCTTCATTTCTTGACGGGAAAATGATAGTTTCTTTACCGTTCGAAGCCTTTACTTTCTTCTTGCGGTTTTCTTTTCTTTCGTGGTATCCAAAAGACCAACAATTTTCTGAAACGGATACCCACCTTAAATTTTCCACACGATTATCGGTTTTTACACCATTGATATGATCGACTTGTGGTAAATTATCGGGGTTTGGTATAAATGCTTTAGCAACTAGTCTATGAACGTATAAAGGTGATGTTTTTCTACCTAACATTATTTGTTCATATCCAGATGTTCCAACTCTAGCTTTTAAAATTCTACCCGTTTTAGAGTTTTTTACCTCTCCATTTTCACTTACAAGGTATCTTGGTCTTTCGTCTATGGTTTTCCATTCCATATTTCGTACCTCTCATGTATATATGTCTATTATATCATGTTATGGTTGCAAGTACGACTAGTTATGCATGATTTTTGTTAGTTGGTGCGCACTTCCAGCAACGTATCAATAGTTGCCGTACTCGGTGACGAACCGATAGTCGTTACACCTTCCTATTTCTAGGCTTGGCACGGGATTGCCATATCTTTTTGACTTAGGTTTCCCCCGTTAGCAAGATTTTTTTATAATCTCACACCCTTGATAAAGGTTCACGCACGCTCGATTGCGTAATCACTTACGCAACGGACATTAGTTTGTTTATCGTATAATTGTCCTTCGCAAAACCTTGATAAGCGTTTTGGATATCGGACATATTTGTGCCCATTTTGTTGGCGTTATCTGCCATCTGAACAAGTGCTTTATCAGCGTATTGGGCGGCCTTCTCAGTATCTCCGCCTAAACCTTGAAGCAATGTAGCAGAAAATGAAGTCACCTGTTGCATATACTGATTTGCTGATACACCAGCCGTTTTAAACGCATTGTTTGCATTAGATAGAACGCTTGCGCCTTTTGCTTCCATTGTGTCATACATTTCTTGCGCTTCTTTGGCTGTGATATTGTATTTTTTAGCAAGTCCAATAGCACTTGTTCCATTATCTTTGAATAACGTTTCTACACCGCCTAGACTTTGCTCTAAATCTGCAAATGATTTGACGATACCAGTAACACCAGCAACTACTGGTGCTGTCAATGTAGCACTCATACCAGCGCCCAATTTCATAGAAGCAGTCCCAACTGCTGAAAGACTATTGCTTATCTTATCTAAACTTGAGCCAGTCTGATTTTTCATGCTTTGAAAAGCCATCTGCGCTTCTTTCATCCCTCTAGCAAAATCAGAAACATTGGCTTTCAGTATGGCGGTAACATCAAAATTTGTTCCCATGAGTTACCCCCTTTCTTTCATAGATTGATTGAGCCTTCTGTTTCTATCAGCAAGGCTCATTTTCTTTTGTTTAACTTGTCTGACATCATCTTTCTTGAAAATCTTGTCAAACTCGTTTTTGTGATTGTAAAAATCGTCAAACGTCCTATAAGCTGATTTTGCGCTTTTACCTTTTCCTTTGGTAGCTTGGACTGTCTGATTAAACCATGCTTGAATTGCTGAATTGTACCGTCTATCTTCTTGCTGGATCAGATAAGCAGTATTATAGATTTCAAACTCTTCTAGCGTGGTGCGTGATGCTTCTTGAAACGTCATATTGTGTCTAGCTATGAGCAAGGCGATTGCTTCATCATAGCCAAAATCTGAACCTTTATTCTCCCTTACTCGACTAGGTTCATTGCTTTTTTGAGTAGGGGCGATGCTTTTAACTCTGCCACAATTTCGTTAATAGTCTTGTCGTACTCGTCATTTAAAATCAAGTCTTCAAGATATTTTTCAATCGCTTCATTGCTTGGTTTTTGGTTTTCGGTTATTGTTCCGGCTTTGATGATATCTACAAAAGCCATTGGATCATTAAGCGCTTGTCCGGCATTAAGCAATGTCATTGCGCCGTATCCGGTTTTAATACCTTCCAATTCAGCGGAATGAAGTTTGTTCATCTCTCGCAAAAATCCAAGGCCAAAGCGTAAAGTATAGTCACGTTCTCCAATTTTTAAAATCATCTGTTTTTTCTCCTTTTAAGTAAAAAAATAAAGGGCAAATAAATTGCCCTTGTAAATACCACTATTAAACCGGAACGCCTGCTCCGTCTGTTTCTTTTTCGAGTGTGTGGTAGTTGTATTGTGCGCTTTCGACTGCTTGCTTTTGTGTGTCTGTCAATTTGTCAGTATGCAAGATACCGTTTCCGTCAATAGCGACTTCATAAGATAATTCAACCTTATCATCTGAAGGTGCTGACAATTCAAAGTTTTTAAAGTAGCCTTGATAGTATTCAACGTCATACTTGTCAACTCCACCAACGTTTTTCTTGCTTCCGAGATCAACGATCCAGCACTCGATTTTATCGTTTGCTTTGAACCATTTGCGCATTTCTTTCCACATATTGACGGTATCGCCGTCTTCACGGTAAGCAAGAGATTTGAACTCTCCACTTGTTTCTCCATCTGAAATAGAGTTAACGACACCGTCTTTTGTTTTAGTACTTTCTACGTTCTTTTCTTGCTTGATAGAAAGTTCAGATTGGAAGCGTACTTTGCCCGCATCTTGTTTTGTACGGTCTGCGTAGCGACGGAAAAAGG
>ERZ773061.730-NODE-730-length-12791-cov-6.073728_pt1 | contig 12791 bp, 6 predicted proteins | sample MGYA00580627_ERZ773061 | MGnify/ENA primary metagenome ERZ773061 (study PRJEB29015, sample SAMEA2738119) | human oral metagenome | biome: human oral; feature: human-associated habitat; material: saliva | place: China | collected 2223 ...
TAGCTCAGCGCCTTGAGCTTCAAGGGCAGATAAGCTGGCTGGATAGTAGAACGAAAAGGCTTCATCATAGGCAACGCCAATTTTTGTTCGTTTTGTAACCCCCTTGGTTATATCAATCGGTGCCGGCATAGGTGCTGCACTGGCCGCTACCTTATAGAGTGCCTCTAAATCTACCATAGATTCCACGGCATGCTGAATCGTTGCAATAGCCTCTGTAGGATCAACTTCTGTAACCGGTGTCAAACCAAGATGACGTTCAGGAGAATGCATGCGATCATCACGGCGTATAGCGCCAATAACAGGCACGCCAATTTTTTCCATACCTTCGCGGACCATACGTTCATGATTATCAGAACCTAAACGATTCAAAATGACGCCTTTAAAATCCACATCCTTATCATACTCTCTAAAGCCCATGGCAATGGCCGCCGCGCTTTCACCCATAGCCTTACAATCGATAACGAGCACAACAGGAGCGCCTAATTGCTTAGCGATTTGAGCCGTACTGCTCACACCCTCTCGGCCACCATCATACAGCCCCATAACGCCTTCAATAATGGCCAGATCTGCATCGCCCGCCATGGATGCAAAAAATGTTGGCAATGTATCCGGTGGAACTAACCAAGAATCTAAATTATAACTTTCACGGCCCGATGCAATTTTATGAAAGCCCGGATCGATATAATCCGGGCCCACTTTAAAGGATTGCACCCCATGGCCACTTGCTCGATACGCTGCGAGAAGGCCCGCAACAATAGTCGTTTTGCCGACACCGGAATTGGTACCAGCTATAACAACACGTGGAATGGGTACAGTATTCATATGTATTACCTCTTATTAATACTATCTATACAGCTTTCACTAAAAGCATTCAGATATCAGAGTATAGTCAATTAACGATCTTTACGTTTTGCCAAAATTGTGGACAAATAGTTTAATTTCTTGTCCTTAGGCATATTATCAAGACCTACGAAAACTTGTTCATCAGGCAAGCCAACGCGAGAAATCATAACCGCGTCGTCAGCCATATTGTGTTTCAACAATACTTCTTGCACTTCATCAAAGTTTTTATACACCTTCATGATAACTGCATCATCGGCAACAGCCATAACAGCATCAATTTTTTCCTTAGGTGCAGTGGCTGGAACGATAGCCAAAACCTCTTCTTTTTCTACGATTGGATAGCCAAGATGGGAACCAATGGCACAGAATGCAGTGATACCAGGAATTGTTTCAATTTCAAAGCCTGTATTTTCAATCAAACGATATACGTACATATATGTACTATAGAACATTGGATCGCCAAGTGTTAAGAAAACAACATTTTTACCTTGTTCTAAATAAGATACGATAACGCGCTTAGCCTCTTCCCAACCTTCTTGTTGTGTAGCATCATCGAGCACCATTGGGAATACAACTGGAACGATTTCAGTATGTTCTTGAATGTATGGTTTTGCAATATTAAGGGCTACAGAACCATCTTTCTTTTCTGTTTTAGGTGTAATGATAACGTCTGCTTCGCCTACAATACGCGCAGCTTTCACAGTCATTAATTCAGAGTCCCCAGGACCAACACCTATGCCATATAATTTACCTTTCATGATGATTCTCCTATTCTATATTTCAATATGATTAACATTACTATTATACCTAATTTATTAAATATATTCAAAATGTTTGTGAAAGTCTACTCTTATTTCACATTCGGAATCGCCGGTCTATGACTGCTCCGTTTACCATATATATCATCGATACAATCTTGAATATGTTGGCAATAGATATCTTGAATTTCTGTATATTCACCGAGGGCATGATGCATTTCTTCTACTTCATAACCAGCCTCTTTCAATACATTGACTACACTATCCTCTTCATCGCCAAATAAATCATTAAGTGCATGATCGCCAAGTACAAGGAGCAATGGGTGCACATAAATCTTATTAGGTTTCTTGCCATCAAGCCATTCCCAAGGTACGGCCACATCCTCTACATAAGGAGCATTTTCCAAGGTGGCTACACGAATATGATTAAGGCCACTGCGAATCAATTGGTATTGCAAATAACCATATGCAGAATTACCAGAGCCTAAACCACCATGACCAACTAATAATAAACCATCTTCATTGCTGACGGATAAGGATGTAACGAATGTATCGATTAAAATTTGATAATCATTTGGGTGTTCTTCTTGTCCCATATAGTATACCAATGGTCTGCCCACACGCAATGTATTAAGTTCGTGTGCCCGTTCGTGATTTAAAATATTATGTTTCAACTTATCAAACTCTTCACCACCAGTGAAGTGCAATGGTTGTACATAAATATCTGTATATCCTTCACCAATGAGAGCATCTAATGCGCCTTGCTCTGTAGGAATCTCAATACCACGGTCTCGTAAACGCTTTACAATGATACGCGATGAAAAGGCTAAACACACTTCATAATCTGTATATTTCTCTTTAATACGGTTTACAACGGCATCAATTTGATGTTCACGAGCAGAATCAACTGTTGAGCCAAAGGCCACTACTAATATAGCTTGTTTCATAACGGTCTCCTTATCAAATATAATTCACTATTCATCATACCACACGCATTACTATAGTTGGATACCATACCCCGTATAAAGGTAATATTATAATTAACTTTCATACCCATATAGATGGATAACAAAAAGCATCCGCCCCTAAAGGTGGATGCTTTTTGAAGATAGTGTGTATTTATGAGAGAGTTTATATACAACCTTACCAGAAGTAATTAGGAAATCATTCCTTGTGCTTCTATACGGGAAGGTCGAATAACAGTTTGATATGATTCGCGTTGAGAGCTACGTTTTCTGTCAGACATACGAATCGCTTGACCTAAATGTTTCAAGAATAAATCTTGTACATATGGATTTTCACCTAGGCCTTCATTCCAAATATCTACGTTGTACCCTTGTTCTGTCAAAAGTGCATAAATAGAATCGGAACGATCACCGCCAAGATAATCCATTAAATGAGTAGAACCAATCAATGCCAATGGTACAACGAGTACATCTTTATGCCCCATTCTATCTACCAATGTTAAGGCTTGCTTAAATGTAGGGAAACCATTTGTGGTAAATACAGCTACATTAGGAGCAGAACCATACATGGCTTTCAATTGTAATGTGGAGAATTCCAATTGATTTTGACCATTTGCCATCAATAAAACGGATTTATTAAGAGATTTAGTATTAATATGACGCATGATGCCATCTAATGTAGCTTCATAATCATCAGCGTAATTTTTAACACCTAACGATGTTAATAAGGGTTTACCGATATTAACTTGAGAGAAATTATATTCACTGCTATGTAAGAACTTAAGTGCTTGCTTACGCATTTGTTGGTAGCATTGATCCGCTACGAGAGTAATCGGTTGAATATATACCTCATCAATTCCCTTGCGACTAAATTCTTGCATGATGTCGGTGAAAGAAGCAATCGTATCATCATATTTTTCATTCCACTTTTCCACTAATGCATCAGACAAAAATACACGTCGTACCTCTACATCTCTGTATAAGGAACGAACTTTAGACTCTATAGTGCCAATGGATGTTTCCACTGCTTCTTTATAAATTGATCCAAAGGATGCAATGATTATACCTTTCATATGTGACCTCCATATACCCATATATATGAAATAATTTTCATAAATGAAAATTATTATCAACTACTATGTACTAATAATACAAGATTAGTACATGAAAGTCAATGAGAAATATTATCACTCAAATCAAATACTCACCAAATAATAAAAACAAAACAACGATGACCACTGATGTTAAGATCAATATTATAAAAGAATAAATTACATAAAGCATTCTTTTTTCTATTGGAGATAAAAGGCCACGCTTATTTTTGCGGTATAAATTATATATTCCTAAGATTGCCAGTATACTAACCAATACGGAATTAATAGGTGTAATAATATCACTAATACCCAAATACGCAGACAATGCAATACTTAAGAGCAAATAATTCCCTACTAAGGCCACAAGTTTTATGTTATTACTATTTCGATATTTAATCATGAGGTAATTAAAAATTATAAAGATGATTATTATTCGTCCTTGTTCCATTCAGTCTCTTTTTCCTTTATGTATTTTTGAATTTCTTTTGTTTTTTCATCGGTATATTTTCCTATACTATTAGAAACAGCAAATCCAGCTGATGTAGTCATCAAGAGCCCATCCACAAAGGATACCGAATTCCCATTTTTTATAGAGGAGCCGCTAGCAGGTATAGCAAGAGTTACGATCCCAGTCGCAACTAACCCTTTAGACATTTCATTACCAAAATCAACAACCTCAGAAACATATTTTCCGGCATAAGTAGTATACTTATCATTATTTTCAATCATTTTAGGTATAGTTTGGGCGAAGGCTACAGCGGTACCAGCATTTTTCAACCCAAGTTTTTCGCCTGTATAAGAAAGAGTATCCGAAACTAAACCTATCCCTGTATTAGGATCATTAACAGTGTTTTTTATACCTTGACTTACATTTTGTAACTGTTGTAGTCGGATAATATCCATACTTTCATTATCTAAATATATAACCCAATTATTAGCATACCAATTATTATCTTGAGAATTATAAATCGCCTTAGCTCCATTTTTAAGATTCTCATTTCCTTGGTATTTTCCAGTAAACTTAACTGATTTATCTGAATAGTAGTTATAAATTAATCCAGTTTTTGCATCTGGCCAAGTGTCAACTACATAAGGCTCATAACTATTAGCATTAGCTGCTTGCAAAAATTTTTCAGCACGCTCTCCAGTTGACGAAGGTTCCCATCTAAAAGGATTGCTATTTGTAAATGGTAGATTTACTAGTCCCATTGATTCATTAATATTCGTCCAGCTTCCATCCCCATTTATCCATACCTCTTGTCCTTCTAATTGATGGCCTTCTTCGGCTGTTTGCACAACTGCAAGGGGTCTTATATTTTCAGGATTTATACGAGAATCACCGCTGCGTCTTCGTCTCCATGTATTCCCATATAAGTCAATAAAATCATAGGACTCAGTATAATCTAGCTCCCGAGGTTGTTTCATTCTTCCATATGCATTATATTTAGTACTATTTTGTGACTCCATCGCACCAGTAACTATAGGCTTATCTAAAGCGCCATTAACCACAGCACCAAGAGACGCACTCAACCATTGTGCAACAGCAGGATTTGTCTTAGAGATTTTTTGAATTTCATCAATCAAAGCCTCATTACTTAATCCAGCATAAAATCCACTTCCGGCAGGATTCCCTGCAATGCGAGCAGAAGATTCTGCTACTACAGCATGAGCCAATGCTTTTGCAACTTTTTCTTCTTTAGTTTTAGGTTTCCAGTAATGAAGTTGTTCAAATGCATCTTTTGCAAATAGCCGAGCCAATTCTTGACGTTCTTCTACTTTTTTCTTACCAAAAATCGTATCTAGTTTATTTAAACTAGACCCCGTATCACGAGAGATTTTATCAATATCAATATTAGAAGACTGTGTTTGTATTATACCATTAGCAATAGCAGACTTAGTAGTGCTTTCAGAAGATTTACTAGAATCTGGTAATAATTTAGGTAGTAAACCCAATGAATTATATACAGCATCCTTACCAGCTTGACTTAAATTTTTAAATCCTGATACAGATGTATAACTTAAACCTGTATTGCGAGATGTATACTCAGCTTTATTCTTAATATCTTTAATCGTTAAAGAATCTGTCACTAATGAATTTTTATCTGCTGTTGCCTTGCTCCCAATGACGGCTCCTTCTAACGTTGTATTTCCTTTAGTTTGAATAGCAAATCCACCTGTTCCAGCATATATGCCAGCTTGGTCAGTAACACTAGCATAATCACTTTTCATAGTTCCATTTGTATATTCAGCAGATACACTACCCAATTGTAGCCCATTTGTGGAGACACTAAAACCGGCACTCTTAGATTTTCCACGATATGTTTCTGTATCTTGTAAACTTTTTATCATTAAGTTACCACCAACCTCAGCAGTAACTGAATCACCATAAACTTTAGAGCCAGCAATAGTAGTATCCTTACCAGAATGTAAATTTACCTGATCAGCTTGTATTACTGTGCTAGTATGTGTTGTTTTAAATGTATTACCACGTTCCATACCTTGGTTATAATTCGCATCTAACCCAAGTAATCCTCCACCATTAACACTAAGATTAGCACCTATTGACCAGCCTTTACTATCATAGGCAACCCGTTTCTCAGATGTATTCGTAGCTGCTAATAAAGAAATATCTTTACTCGCCTCTAATGCTACAGACTTGCCACGAATAGTTTCACCTACAGCAACAATATTACCTTTATCTTGCATATTAGGTTTAGCTACCAACGCGATATCCTCATCAGATACCAGTTTCCCTCCGGCATAGTTACGACTGTTAAAGGTTGTTTCACTACGACTTTTACTAGAACCTATACTTACATGAATATTCGCTAACCCATCTTTCTTCGCTCTCTTCTTGGCGTTATATTGTTTTTGATCTTTCGAATTAATATCTTGTAAATCGTTCGTACCTTCAGCATGCTCTTGATTGGCTTCCTGTTCCAAACGTTTTCTATCTTTTTCTAATCTGCGTATTTCTTTATCAGACAAGTTTGGATTTTTTAATTCTTTATCAATTTCAGCAACATAACCTTTCTTAATTTTGCTTGAGTCAATTAAGCTTTCCGCTCTTCGTTTTACAAATTCAGGTGTAAATTCTTGATACTCTTTAATCTGCTCATACCCTTTTTTGAGTTCTTTACCCGCTTCTATATTTTCAAGAGTTGCTAATCGTTTATCATTTCGACTGCTTGCTTTGCGTTGTAAACCATGTGCGGTATTTAATGCAGATGCAATAGAACCTCCTAAGCTTACAGTCAAGCCAGACCGTTTTTCTTCATGTACTTGTTTTGACATAGCTACATCATGATTTCCGTCAAGCGTAATATCTGCTGCACTTACTGTTATACCATGTTTACCAACAATATCCGTACTTGTAATATGAGCATCATTATTAGCATTAATAGCAATAGTACCATCAACAGAACCAATTAATGTATTTACATTTGTTGTATAAGACTCTGCTTCTGTATCTTTAATCTGTTTACTACCGATAGTAAATCCTAAGCCAGCTCCCATAAGACCTTTTTTCTTACTATGTTGATATGTATCATTGCGACTGCTATCTTCTGCAGAATTTGTGCGAACCTTATTACCAGCACTAATAGCTACGTCACCTGTGCCTAACACATTAGACCCAGTTACATTTACATCGTGGTTAGCTCCTACTTGAATTGCATTGCCACCAATAGTGGATGATGTCACACCCGTATGCTCGTAATCTTTACGAATCGTATTAACTGTACGAGATAACAGCCCTTTTTCCTTGTACTGTAATCCATATTGATCACGGCTATAGGTATTTCCATTTTCAATATTTACATCATTACCAGCAGCTATAGTTGTTGCTCCATGCTCACTATTTATTACACCTTGACGAATATTGACATCATTCTTAGCTGCGACTGTTACATTGCCATCACCTAAAATTTGTGTACCAATTTCGGTACCTCTATCTGTTCGTAGATAATTTGCAGCATTTAATGTCATATCTTTCTTGGCACTTAATTTTTTAGTATCCACATTAACCGTATTCGCACTAGTAATAGAGATATTACCTTCTTCTCCACCTGTAATAACAGCGCCAGTTAGATGTACATCCTTATTACTATGAATGTCTATGGTTCCCTTAGGATTTGATACGCCAATACGCCCTTGTTGCATAAGTACATCTTGATTAGCTAATTGATGTGTTTTAGCCTCAACGTTTATGTCATTATTAGCACGTAATATAACACTATCATTACCGTGAATAGCACCAGTATTTCGAATAGAATCTGTAGCACCAATAGCTACAGTATTCGCATTAAATCGACCCGTATTATCTACTGTATTTGCCTGTACTACAATAGAATCAGCCATCATATTACCACTATTCTTAAATGTACTATCCGTATTAGCGATAATGGATTTACCACTTACAACAGCGCCCATAGCATCGATTTGATTAGCCGATTGTTTAGCCAAATACACCTTCGGATACAATACTTGTTGAGGTTGTCCATTTACAACAATAGTTTTTGTTTCAAGCCATACCATATCTGTTGTAATGGCTTTCATTTGTTCTTCTGATAAAGTAATGCCAGGCGTCAACTTATATTTTTTACCATATGAAATACCAGCTTCGAGTAATGCTTTATATTCGCTTTCGTTATCTGTATAGCCTTCTAAATATGGTTTACCAGTAGCAGATAGAATTTGTGAATTAATCAGACCTTGTTCATAGAAACCATCACCTAGGCGCTTCATTCTTCGCTCAGGGTCATTAGCCAACGCATTTAGCATATATTCAGACGATACAAATTTTTTACGATTTGTAAAGGCACTATCTGTTTCAATTAATGCATTCGCTGTAATATCTGGATGAATATTATAAATTGCCTGTGTTGGTAATTTTAATCCTTCAATCGTTACATTCCCAATACTAGACTTTCCTTGATTACCTGTGCCAAACGGATCAAGACTATCATTTACTTTACGCTTATTAGCCTCAGCGATGGTATCCTCAGCATGTTCCTGTATTGTACCAATTGGTTGTATATTTTGCTCTTCTATGGAAGGCGTCATAAATACTTCGGGATCCCAATATCGGCGCAATTTATATCCCCAGCCATGGCCTTTATGAACACTTTTCGATTTACTAACTTGTGTTGTGCCTGTTTTAAACACCTTATCACTAGTTGTATCACTGATAGTCTCATGTGCGCCATTAAATATAACTTGTCCAGCAGATGTAATTTTGCTATTTATATTAGAAGAAGCACCATTGATAACTATATCGCCGCCAGCAGAAATAACCCCTGGTTGATTATTCGTAACTTCTGTATGGGTATGCTCCTCTTCACTACGTATTAACGTAAAGTTTTTTACAGGTGGAACGCCCTTATCTACCATTATAATCGTACCATCAGCTTGTTTCACTGGTACTTTATGAGCCACACCATAGCCACCTTTTCCTGTATAACCAGGGAATTCAGAGACATCAAAAATTTGATTTTCTTCTGGATGATTTTTATCATCAACCTTAAGTTTATCCCCATGCTTTGTAATACCGTCTGAAACACGCTTCATACCAAAGCTTGCATTATCATTAACAAGATTAGACGTTGTTAAAGTCATCTCACCACCTGATTGAATGGTAGCGCCCTTATTTTCAATGACATGAGATCCTGTTAGATTCATCGTATTTCCACTATACAATAAAGCATTCCCATTATTATGGATTTCATTAGCTTGTATATCCATATGGTCACGACTCGCAATTGTACCAGATTTATGACTATCTAATTCCTTTTGTACTTTAGTCATTGCTTCTTGCGCCTTATCATAAGTCTTAGTTAGCTCTTGAATACGATTACGATGTGCTTGCAACTCTTCTTTAGACTTATAAGCCGTTATATCTGCATTCCACTCTTTATCAAGTGCCTCTTTAGCTTGTGTTAAAACATCTGCAGCACTTTTATATCTTGCTTCAATAGTTGCATCCGTATGATTAGATACAGTATCCGCTTTAATAGACACAGTATTGCCATATATACGGCCATTTTCAGCATTATCTACCGATTTTGCGTGAATATCTGTAGTACCATTTGAGTTTACCAAACCATGATTAGCCATAGACGATTGACTTTCAAAAGATAAGCCGTTGTCACCTTGCACAACACCATCTTGTCCCACTGAAATGGCATGACCTGAAATAGACGTCTGACCATTACTTGTTATTCCGCCATCCACTTGAATCATACCATCCGCACTAATATTAGTCGCATGAACAGAACTTAATGTACCTTTAACATTAACACCAAGCCCATCATTGGTTCCTTTCATGGTAATAGAGTTAGCATACATACCACCAATAGCAGATACATCTAGACCAATTTGCTTAGAGGACCCCAAAGCCTTAGATTCCAAAGACTTGGCATCTATTAAATTTTTACCTGTACGAGTCTCTACTGCATTAGCCCATACACCTGCATTTACTTGAGCGGCTTCTGTTAAAATTTGTAAGGAGTTAGATTCTTTTGCATTAAGGCCCTTTCCATTAATAGCAATAGAACCTTGTTCTACCCGATAGGTATTAAGATTTCCATTAGGGTCATATTCAGGCTTACCAGTCGTTAATACAGCACGGTCAGTATTTATAAAACCGCCACCATCTACAGTGATCCCATTAGGATTAGCTACAACCACTGATGCTTTACGTCCAGCCACCTCAATAAAGCCATTCATGTTAGTAGGATTATGAGATGTGACCTCATTTACAATAACCGAGGCAGAGCCACGCATCATATTAGCATTACCTGGCACATACCCAGCTAAGCTCGTATTCGCCATTTGATATGAATTATTTAAAATCACACCATTTTGTGGCACATTAAAATTTGTATAATCATTGCGAGATACACCACCGGCCGTAGGTCCTGCAATATTAACTAATGTAATACCGTTTGCCGCTTGTCCTACTTGTGCTTGTCGATGTTGAGGCGCATTGCGATCTACCTCTATAGGATTTTCTGCATAAGCTAAAGGAACTACTAAAGGATCCATAACCATTAGGCCCATTGTAAGCCAAACAGCAATTTTATATTGTAATCGTTTTTGTTTCATTAATTCTCTCCCAAACTATATATGAGATATAACAGCAATTTACTAAAATCTAAATCCCGCTTGGAATCCAGCTGTTATATGATTTGTTTTATAACCTTCCGGTTTATATAACGGCATACCAACAAAGGCATCATAAAATAATCCAGACTTAAATTGGCCTCTCATACCAATGGCTGTACCGGCAATAAACCGACCTTTCAATACATCGGTACTAGGCCCATATACGGCACCAAAATCTATATTGGCATATATACTTGATTTCCATTTTGGTATATAACTAGCTACTTCATTTCGCATATACCAACCACTCTCAGCCATCAACGTATGCTCACCATCAAAGCCTTGTACGGTATATCGATTGCCAAGGCTAATCATATCTCGTGAGTATAATTGCTTGCCACCTAATGTCCATTGCCCATAAAATGATGTTGTAATACTTGCAGGACGGTGGCCCCATGTACGTGGCATTTGATAATCTACATCTAATAATAGTTGTGTATAACGCGTTGTTGGTGCACCATAGCCATAATCAGGTTGTGATCCAAACCAACCAACGCCTTTTTTTATAGCGACACGAGAAAAGATAGTATTTTGTTTACGATACCGTCGTTCTGAAAGACCTAATTCCAATGATGCTGTATTCGCTCTCTGTACTTCGATTTCCACATCATTAATATAATTCTTGGAATTACGTTTAGATATCGTTATATCCCAACTCCGTTTAGTTGTTCGACTGCGATGAAATACATGATTCCATGTTCCTCTAACTGTCTTAGCTCGACTAGAACTAATAAATGGATTTGCCATAGTATTTACCGTTTGATGGTATTTCATATTACTATATGAAACAGAAAACGTATCTTTCCCTCGTGGAATCGAGTAAGAAATACTATGGTTTTTAGTCCCCTTGACTTCGCCATCTCGAGCTCCATCCTGATTTAAACTCACTTGAAAGGTATCATTGGCATTGAATAATCGATCAATACCTATAGAAGTCGTCCACTGCAGTTTTCCAGTATCTTTTAATCCAGAATCATCAATAGACACCATGCCATGAATCGGAGGCTTTTTAGACGTTTGCAATATAATAGTAGAATATAATGGTTTTGACCCAGCTTCTAACTCAATAGCTACTGATTGGGAACCAATTCGTCGCATCTGTTCTAAGCCTTGCTCAATATCTCGAATATTTAATATATCCCCTTCTCGTAATGGAAATGCATTATGCCAAGGTAAATGTGGTAAATCTGGCCGATACGTAACAGCTTCAATTCGTCCAATTTGTAAATTAAACTGCAATTGTCCCGTGGCAAGGGATTGTTGTGGAATTCCCACTTTAGATGTAACAAAACCATGCGATAGTAATGAATTATTTAATTGAGTCGACAACCCATTAATATCCTCAATAGATAACTTACGATTAATATATGGTTTTATTTCTTTTCTCAGAAACGAGAATGTCTGAGGAACATCAAGTAATATATCCTGACCTTTTGATTGATAATATAAGGGACCCTTAATCAGTCTCGTACTATATGGCGCAGAATTATCTATCGAAGAATTCGAATGTCCACCTTCTTCAGCTAACCGTATCTGTGTAATATAAAAAGACGGCGAAACACTCATAGGTCCTGATGCAGGTCTTGGTGTCTTACCGTCTGTATAAGATGATATATGTTGCCATTGTATCCGTTCTTCTCCTAATCGTGCCTCTCTCGCTTCTTGACTAGCTCTTGCTCTATCTAGTTGTTCTTGTGTGTCTATAGGATTAGCACCATGTACCTGTAAAGGTATCATACATGCTAGTCCTAGATACAAAAGTACCGCTCGCTTAATCATATATTTCCTCTCTAAATAAAACATAAACTCATATTTTACATTTTATTATGTTTTTTTTTCGAAAGTCAATAGAAGATTTAGCAAAAAAGGTGTACTACATCTAAGCAGTACACCTTTGGTTAACATATATTTATTTTAGAATTCCACATAAACTACAAAAATATAATGATAAATATTGAATTACTTAT
>ERZ773061.733-NODE-733-length-12772-cov-3.505229_pt1 | contig 12772 bp, 2 predicted proteins | sample MGYA00580627_ERZ773061 | MGnify/ENA primary metagenome ERZ773061 (study PRJEB29015, sample SAMEA2738119) | human oral metagenome | biome: human oral; feature: human-associated habitat; material: saliva | place: China | collected 2223 ...
CTGCTTTCTCTTTATCAGCTGCTTTTGCTAAGTCTGCTTTCGCTGCTTCTTTGACAGCTTGAAGGTTTCCTGGTCTGTGTACATTTGAAACTTCAGTTTCACCTGTTGTTTTGGCAGCGGCTACTTCATCCGCATCTGTTGCTGCGTTGATATTTCCTTTAGCTTCTGTTACTTTCGCTTCTAGTTCTTTCGTTTGTGCTGCTTTTTCTTTAGCTGTTAAGCCTGTATCTGCATCGATTTTTGCTTTTTCTTTCGCTGCCGCCGCATCGATTGCTGCTTTTGCTGCTGTCTTAGCTGCTTCTAAGTTTCCAGGTTGATGTACTGCTTTAACAGCTGCATCTGCTGCTTCTTTCGTTGTAGCTAATGTTTCTGCTGTGTTCGCTGCATCAATCAGACCTTTTTGTTTTGTTACTTCATCTTGTAATTTTTGAAGTTGTGTTGTTCTTTCTTCTGAAGTTAAAGTTCCGTCATTTTCAATCTTAGATTTTTCTACAGCCGCGATTGCTTCTAATTGAGATTTAGCTTTTTCTTTCGCTGCTTCTAAGTTTCCTGGCGTATGAACTTCTGCGATTGCAGTTTCACCAGTTCTCTTAACTACATCTACTACTTCGATAGTTTTCACTGCGTCAACTTTTGCTTGTTCAGCTTCTTTAACTCTATCTACTTCGTCTTTCTTAGCTTGTTTTTCAGTAGCTGTCAAGCTTGAATCATCTGTAATTGCTTGTTTTTCATTTTCTGCCGCTACATCTAAAGCTGCTTTTGCGGCTCTCTTAGCTTCATCCAATGTTCCTGGTGTATGGATTTTCGCAACTTCGAAGACTCCGTTATCTTGAGCCGTTTTCACTCCATCTGCATCTGTTGCTGCATCAACCTTCACTTTTTCAGCTTCTTTAACAGTATCAACTCTTGAAACTTTTTCAGCTTTTTGTTCTTTCGTTAAGCTTCCATCTGCTTCAATCTCTGCTTTTTCATTTTTCGCTGCTTCTTCAATAGCATCTTTAGCTTGTGCTTTGAGAACTTCTAGGCTTCCTGCTACACCTACATCACTTTTACTTGTTAGACCAGTTGTTCCACTAGTTGTTTGAACTGTGACTACTGAGCGGTCTTTTACTTGGGCTGCTTTTAATGTTACTTTTCCTGTCGTAGAGTCTACTGGTACTTCTGAATCTGAACTTGACCAAGTTCCGTCTTCTGCTCTTGTTAATGTTACTGTTTTAACAGTATCATCTTCATCAGTATAAGTAATTGTAGCTGTTCCTTTAGCCGTTAAGTTCGGTGTGATATCAACTGTTGCATCTTCTTTTGGTGAAACTTCTGGTGTTGCTGGTCTTACTTTTACAACAACTTCAGCATTTTCTTTTGTTCCATCTGCATAAGAAATAACAACTGGAATTGTGTATTGGTGATCATTTTCGATATCTGGTAATGGTGTTGTTTCCCTTACTTCTAAAATCTTAGCACGTCTGAATTCTTTTGTTTCATCTCCATCAGTAACAGCCGTTACACCTGCATTCCATGATAAATCATCTGTCTTCAATACTGAATCAGCTTTCTTAACAACGTCTGTAAATTTTACAGTATGTGCTAATAGTGTGTAACTTGCTTGATCAGAATCTGTAGCAACTTTATCCTCACCCTTAGTTGCAATTGCTGTTGCTGTACCACTTACAAGGTTACGAGGAATTTCAAGACTATTATCACGAAGTATTACTCCTTCTGGAGCAGTTCCTTCAATTTGCCATCCTGTTTCATAGTTTCGTAAAACTACTTCACTACCATTCACAGGTACAGTAATTTTATCTCCACTATTCGTTTCAGCAGGCGTTACTTTCACATTACCATTTTGCCATTGAGAAATTTCTGGTGCTGTCGGTTTAGCTTCTTTAACTACAACAGAAACTGTTACTTCTTCTTCAGTCGTATCAGGGTAATGAACGACTACTGTTCCTTGTTTAACACCAGGAGTTCTAGTATCTGGTTTATCACTTTGTTTCCATGTGAAAGTAGTATTCGTTGGTAATGCACTTACATTACCAATACCATTTGCCGCTTGTGGTTCATCTCCGATATTTACAACTTGCTCTTTAGCAGTAGGCTCATAAGCTTCAGCATTATTTTTCTCACGAACAGTTTCTGAAAGTGTAATTGGTTGTACTTGAGTAGCATCATTCACTCCAGCTCCTGCATGACGATATGTGACATCTCCATTTGGAGCGACTTCAAGTTCGGCGATATTTACCGAAGGGTTAGCTTTCTTAACTGCTTCTTTTACTGCTATTTTTTCTACATTAGTAAGAGCAGTTGGATTCGCTGTTGGAACTTTCTCTACTGGTAATAATCCTGCAAATGCCTCATTTTCATATGAGTCTACTTTACCATTCTTATTACTTTCGTGACGTGTTACTACGCGATCTCCCGCTTGGAATTTCTCCTCACCTGTTAGTGTTAAAGTAATACTTCCATCTTGAGCAACTGTGAATGTACGATCCGTTCTATCACTTTCATATCCGCGTTCTGTTTTCGTAAGTTGCATACCTACTCCACGAACTGCGACATGTATAATATCTCCATTTTCTACAGCAGTATTCGGTTTAATCGTTACTGTATTATCTTTTTCTTTAAATACTGACGTAATCTCTACTGGTTTTACTTCTAAAACAGGTACTTCAATATCTTTACGAGTATTATCAGCATAAGTTAACTCTACCGTAACTTTACCATTTGTAATAGCTCCGTTGTTTTTAACAGCTTTTGAAGTTGGTTTTGGTTGATTTTCTGGTATTGAAATCTTACTTAATACACGTTCGTATTGAGAAGCATTCACACGTCCTTGTGCTGTTGTATCTTTTTCAGCTCGAACAGATGCTTCTGTCGCTGTTGGTTTAGATTTATTTGCATCAGTAGTGTCTAACGGTACTTCTATCGTTTCTGTAGATTTATCTGGATATGTTACTGTTGCATTTATGTATAGTGAACCATCTGCTTTTGCATTAACACGTCCATTATCATTCATTTCAAACGCCAAATCATTTGTCGTTCTTGTGACATTTACAGAACCTCTATCAGTTGTAAAGGCTAGCGTTGCTTTAACTCTATTAAACTCCTCAGTACTTAAATTCGTATTCGGCGCAGTAATATCACGTTCAATCTTAACTTTAGATATTGTTGGAGTATATTTCGTAGCTTGTGTTAATACTTTGAACAATACTCGAGCTTCACTAGATGAATTATCTACAGCTACACCTTGTTTTTCAAGCAGTTTATTTTCTGCTGGGTCAGTTGCAGAAGCATAACGCGCTTCTCCTCCAATGATATCTCCATTAACCCAAGGCGTTGTTCCTTCTTTGAATTTATTCAATGTACCTGAAACTCTTAATGTTTGCTCGCCTGAAGTTTCTGTTTCACCATTTCTAGCAAGTTTAGTATTTGTTAATCCATTTCCTAAATCTATGCTATTTCCTTCACGGTTATAGAATCCAGCTTCTAATAATTTTCCAGAATTATCACGTAATGTTGCTACATTCACATTTGTAGTTTCAGTTGGTGTAATGTAAACTACACGGTTTCCTTGTCCATCTGTTTCAGTATTTTGGAAGTCAACTGTTGGATATTCATGATCTCCTTGTCCAGCTACTCCTGTCGGTACATTACTTTCGATACCGTCACTTGTTAATACTTTTACAGTTACATCAGAACCATCTTTTACAAAACGGTCTTTAATCGTAATTGTTGCATTTTTCTTATCGATTTTCAACGGTGAGTCTGCTGGGAAACTCCAATTATCAACTCCCCATTCTTTCGTAGCTCTAACCGTTACTGGTTGAGGATTTTCTCCTGTTTGTGGAGTATATGTTACGTCAATGAATTTTACATATGGCTCATTTCCACTCGTAATCACAACATCCCCATTATCCTTTGAAGTAATAACTGGTGTTGATGGTTGTACTTGGAATTCAATTTCTTTTTCCTTATAACGTAGTCCATTATATTCTGCGCTACTTCCCGACAAATCGTTTCTTGTACTTCCAAAGTCAGTTATTCCTGCATAATCTCTTGGGAAGTACGCTCTTACTTTTCGAGTAAATTTCCCTGGAGTAGTAAATCTCAACGTTTCAGAGAAGTTAGGAGGATTATTTCCGTCCACAAAAGCAAACTTCGTTCCTTCTGGGAATGCCGGTTCACCTTGGCTCGTTCCATCATTCACTCTTAAATATTCTCTTGCCGTTTGAGTAGATGTTCCAACAGGTACTGGAGAGATAATCTTATTAGCCGTTTCATCTGTTGTTTTGTCTTTCTTGAAGGCTACATCCACTACATTCACACGGAATTTAACATCAGTTTGGTTTCCTGATTCTACACCATTAACCCCGTCTGATGCTTTCAATGTTACTGTTCTTAATCCTAATGGTGCATTTGCAGCAACTACTCCTGAAATAGTGTGGTCAACTCGGTTTTCTGAGTTTTGAACAGTTTTTCCTGTCAGGTTAACATCATTATTGTTTGTTCCATTAAATGATACGCCGTCAGGTAATCCAGAAACATATCGCAAGTTAACTCGTCCTGCTGCATCATTATCATAAACCGTTAATGGAACATTTAATTTTGCTCCGCGGAATACTGTTATAATTGGTGAAGAGTTTTCACTATCATCTAATGCAGTTACAGTATTATTGTCTGTTAAATTCTTCAATTTAACTATTGGCGGGATTTCCTCTGTTGCAATAATTGTCGGTGTTTTTTCCACATAAGCTGGCGTATAAATTATTACGTTCTCACCATTAATTGTACGGCTGTATTTTCCACCATTTCCTCCTGGGAACGTTGTTCTAACTTTATACTCTGTATGTGTTCCGCTAGTTAGCGTTGTATTATCATTAACATTAACACTAGCATTACCTTTATACCATTCAAATCTCATATCTGGTGATGGTAAATAAGTATCGTCAATCGTTCCACCATTAGAAGTAATTCCACCTACAAAATTATGCGGATCACCTAATGCAGTCCCAGCTTGAACCCTTTTTGTTGTAGTTTTTAATTCAACATCTGCAATTGTATACTTAAACTTATATGTTTTTTCATTATTTAAGGCATCTTTTACTGTTACATTAGCAGTATAATCTCCTAATCTGTTTATATTTTCTACTACATTATTTGTAGTAATTTGATATTGCGGATTAGTACTATTTTGAAGATTTGTTTTTTCTACATCACGACCGTTTTGTTTATTGAACCAAACACCTTCAGGAATACCAGAAGCTTTTAAGTAAGCAGTAGTTCCCGAGTTATCATTTACTCTAAATGTAGGATTAAATGCAGCTCCGCGATAAATAATAAAGTGAGTATCATTCGCATTTTCTGTTAATTTTCTACCCTCAACCCAAACTTCTGGAGGTTGTGTATCCGATTTAGCTACCGGAATTTCAACAGTATCTGTAGAACGGTCAGGATAAGTCACTGTTGCTCCTACAAAATAAGTTCCATCTGATTTACGTTGGATTCTTCCGCTATCTTTCATAGAAATCGTCAGATTATCAGTATCTCTATTAACTTTTAACTCTGTTTGATCTTTACCTTTTGCTTTCGCAGTTTCTGATAGAGCAAAAGTAATTCCTTGTTTAAGTGTGTTAAATTCAGTTTCTGTTACCGTTGCACCATTTGCTGTAATATCTTTAGCAATAGTTTGTGCTGTTGCTGTCGGAGTATATTTAGTTGCTTGTGTCAACACTTTAAATTTAACACGAGTTGAGTTTGAAATAGATGAGTTCAAATCTTTCAGCTCGTTACCTGCAGCGTCGGTTGCCACAACATAACGTGTTACTAAATCTCCATCCGTCCATGGATTGTTACGATTTGATTTGTTTGTTGGATCAAGTTTACCAGAAACTGTAATGTCTCTTGGTGCTACAACTTCATTATTATTTTGTTTTGTCAATTCATTATAGTTCAAACCATAATCTAAATTAAATTGTCTATTATCTTGTGTTGATAATCTAGTTTCTATTAATTTATTAGAATCATCTCTTACTGTTCCTAATGTAAATGACGTTGTTTCTGTAGGTGTTACATAAACTACACGCTCCCCATTTTCAACTCTAGTTGTATTTGAATTGAATGCAAATGTCGGAGCTACACGTTCGCCTGCAGTTGCATTTTCTGTCGTTTCATTACTGTTCACACCCGAAGCAGCTACCTTAGCTGTTACTGCTTGACCATCTTTTACTTCACGGTCTTTAATTGTAACCGCTCCACTTTGAGGATCAATCGTTACTCCATCTGCAGGAGCATTGCTTGCTAACGCCCAAGTTCCATTTGTTTTCGTAGCTGTTACTGTTTGTTGTCTGTTGTCTTTATCCGTATAAGTAAAGCTTAATGTATTTACATTAGTTTGGTTTGTATGCGCAACTACAACATCTCCATTTGTAACTGTTACTGTTGGTGCTGTAGGTTTAACACGGAATTCAACCTCACGAGTAAGATAAGCACGACCTCTAATTTCAGTTACGTCATCACCCGTTGCATCTGTTGGAGGAGTTGGTTCTCCGTTTGTTGATGCATTATTTGTTGGATAGAACGCCCCAGCTTTTACAACATGTACCCCTGGAGTATTAAAACTTAGTTTTTTTCTAAATTCTTTATTATTTGCCCCAGTAATGAATCGGAATGCCATTCCTCGTGGGAACATATTATCATTTCTATCTGCACCATTATTCACAGTTAAGTAATCATTCGGATCTAGAGAAAGTTGATTTAACTCTAATTCATCCGAAACCCTAGACACTCCAGCAGTTTCTGAGCGACCTTGTTCAAAGTCAATATCTAATACACGAACACGGAATTTAACTTCTTTTTTATTTTCTTTATCAACACTTCCTGTAGCATCATCAGACACTTTCAATGTAACTTCACTAATTCCAAGCGCTGCATTTGGAGCTACTTTTCCTCTTACTGTGTATGAACCAGGTGCATTTTCAGTTTTACCATTTTGGCTAATAGTAGTATTACTATTAGCTGTTGGACTTTCATTGAACCACACTCCACTAGGAAGACCAGCATTATTCACATAACTAATATTTACTTTACCTGTTTTTGCATTATCAAAGAATGTAAGAGGTAATTCAAGATTTGCACCACGATAAATATCAATTGTTGGTGAGTTTGATACATTATTTGTTAATTCAGTTCCATTTAATTTAACAGTTGGAGCTACTGTATCTCGCACATCAAATCTAACATCTCTTTCAATTGATGCCGGACGATAAATTGTATAATCGTGACCATCAATTCTCTTCACAACTGGCGCTGTATTGTTAGGGAATGTAACTGTCGCTTTATACTTCGTAATACTTCCTACAGTATCTAATTTCGTATCATTTCCTCTAGTTGCTTGACCTTCTTTCCAAGAATAAGTGGCATTATCTGGAAGATATTTAGATACATCTGTACCTGTATTACTGTCAACTGCTTTTAGATAGTCTCTAGCTTCTCCTAATTGTGAATTGATTTCTACAGTTTTCGGTGTATTTTTAGGTTGTACATCGACTACTGTATATTGGAATTTATAAGTTTTTTCATTTCCTTGCGCATCTCTTACTACAACATTAGCATCTTGCGTTCCAAGATTTGCTGTATTTGAAACTGTATTGTTTATTGCTAATTGGTAAGACGTTCCACTTTGAAGATTTTCTTTAGGACTATCAGAACCACCATTTTTATTAAACCATACTCCTTCTGGAACATTGTTTATTTTAAAGCTTGAAACTGTTCCAGAGTTATCATTCACAACAAATGTTGGGTTGAATGTTGCTCCACGGTAGATAACAAAACGGTTAGCAGAAGCATTTTCAGTCAATGTTTTACCATTCATCGATACCGTAGGAGCTTCTGTATCTCGTTGAATAATTCTATATTTATAGAAATAATCTTTTTCTTCACCTGATTCATCAGCTACTGTAATTTTAGATGTATATTCACCCGGTGTTTCTGTTAGAGAAACATTACCTGCAAATCGAGCTTCAGAAGTATTTTTGATTGTTGCACTATTTATCGTTCTAAAGTTAGATCCTGTATTCGGAGATGTAATACCTGGACGCAAGTTATAGATATTAAATTTTGTTAAATTTCCTTTATCATCCCTCCACCCTTGGTTGTAAGCGTTCTCCTTGAATCACTTCGTAAAGGACACTTGCTCCTTCGCGTGTTTCTGAAACTTCTTGACCTTGAACACGTACCTTCGGCGGAACAATCGCTTGAATTTTTTGATTATCTGAAGTTACTAAATCTGATTCAACAGTACGTTTTTCACTTCCTGCGTAATCAAGATAAGTATCAGTTTTAATAATAGAACGTGCATAATATTTCCCTTCTTTTACAGATGGAAGATTAAATGTTGCTACACCACTTGAGTTAGCATTAGTCACCCCTATTTCTTCTGTTTTTGCAACACCATTTTCTACATACTCACGGAATAATGTGATTGATTTTCCATTATTTCCATCTTTTACTGTCACTGTTGCAGCTGAACCTACGAAGAATTTCTGTGGTTTTACTATTGTAGGATTCTTAGGTCTTGTAGCAATGTTGAAGTATCCATCATCAGCACTTCCATCACGGAATGTACGTTTATACTTATATTTATGAAGGCCTGGAGTCTCACCAGCGTCTCTACCTAACGCTTCTTTTGATAACTCGTTTCCTTCTTCATTGAAGAAATAGAAATTTTGTCCATATTCGTTATTAGCTTTTTGTTTACCTGCTTCGAAGTTATTTTCATACCCCTCATACATTACATATGAAGTGAAGTCAATTGCATGCAAACTTCCTGCTCCTCCATAAGTAACAAGTCCTCTATGCGACTCAATATTATCAATATTAACGCCACCTGTTCCTGATACATTTCCTAGTACAGTACCTTGTGGATTTCCATTAGCATCTCTTTTCAAAGTAGCAGCATTTGATGGCCACCCCTTATTGTAAAAGTGATCTTGATCAATTAGGAATGTCCCATTCCCTTTCAATTTCATAACGAAACGGTCTGTTGCATCTCTTTCCGAATTTGTTTGCGCATAGAATTGGTCAACCTGAGTACGGACTTTAACTCCTTCATTTTGAACGGCTTTAAGCCCCGCTGCATAAGCTAATTTTTTCGGATTATTAGTTCCATTTGTTTGGAAAGAAATACGATAAGAATCTCCTGTACGTTCAGGAATTTCAAAGTAATAAACACTTCCTCCAGAATTTTTGATAATATCAAATTTTTCATTAGCTTTTTTCCTTGATTCTGCTGATTCAAGAACCGCCTTATAAAATCCTCTATTAATACTTCCTACCCCGGTTTCTTCTCTAGCTAAATCATTCAAGCTACCTGTTGCATAAGCTTCAGCACCAGCTCCCATACCTTGACGGAAAATTACATTATCCATTGTTCCTCTTGTTACACGTTTTAATCCTGCTGCTTGCAGTGCAAGTTCAATAGACGGAGCTGTGAACACTTCTCCAGTAGAAAGTTTCGTTACTCTTGCAGTATTCGCTTTGACCGCTTGTCCATTTGGAACTGTAAAGAAGAAACTATTTGAATAATAATTATTATATCCGCCTTTATTCGCTACGAATTCCCACGTAAATCCCTCAGCAGTAGGTACTGTTCTCATATATGCAAATTTTTGTGCATTCTCTACTTTTTCATTACGTCCATCAATAGCACCATCTTGTCTGATACTATGGAAAATATACGTATATTTTTTATAAGGTGTAGGTTCTGTACCATTGTCATAGTAGTACTCTAAGGAGTTATAAAAATTCTTCCCTGCTTCACGTGCTTGACGGTTTAAACGATTGCCCGGCAGTACTGCTTCAGGTTGAGCACTAGGTTGGTTGTTAAGGAATCCTTCAGTATAGTCACGAGCTTGTTTTAAGTCCGCTAATGCTTTTTTAAAGTCTTCTTCAGACAATACTGCGTTTTCATCAGCAAGTCCAAGTTTTTCGTTTAACTTGTCGTAGTTAGCTTTGAACGCAGCTACTTTAGCAGCGTCTGCTCCATTATCTTTTAAGTACTTAACGATATTACGCATTTCATCTGCTAATGCATAATTGTCCGTACCGTTTGTGTACGTTGGTAATGCTTTTGGTGCAACTTCTGCTTCTGGATTTGAACCACCAGCAGATTCTGGTTGAACAACTCTACCTCTTCTTCTCTTTCCACCAGATTCTCCAGCTAGAGTTACTGGTTCTAGAGTTGCTGGCGCTGGATTGGCAACTTCCAATGTCGCTGTTTCTTCTTTTCCATCAGCGATAGGATTTGCTACTGGCAATGATTTTTTGCCACGTTTTTTAGGAAGAGAAGCTTCCTCTCCGCTATTGCCTTCAGCCGGTTGTTCAGGCTGTGCTGGTTTCGGTGCTACTTCTGGTCGTTTAGCAGCTTCAAGGCTAGACACTGCTTGTTGAAGAGAGCTAAGCGCTTGTTCTACATCTGCCTTGCTGGCATCAGGATTAGCCAAAACTTGCTTAGCATTTGCTACAGCGCTCTCTACTTGCGCGAGAGCTGTTTTGACATTTTCTGCAAGACTAGATGACTGAAGTGAGCTGATAGTAGCTGAAACTTGATTCACCACTGATGACAGTTCAGATTTGTCAACTTGAGACTTGGCAATTTCTGTTGGCAATGATTTTTTATCAAGTTGAGGTTTCGACGTCCCCTCATCATTGATTTTTGTCGCCCCACCTACAGGTGTAGTAGTTGAGCCAATTGTGGCGTTAGTCCCTGCTTCTGGTGCTTGATATACAGAGCCCTCTGGCTTTGCAAGAGTGGCTTGGTCAGGGTCACCTTCCCCTGAATTAGGGTTGCTTGAAGATGCTACTCCATCTTGGCGTGCAACTAAAGCTTCCTCTGCTTTAACGCTATTAGCACCAAAAAACAGCAAGGATGCTACCGCAACACTAGCTGCGCCAAAATGGTACTTTCTAATAGAAAAGCGTGTTAATTTCTCTCCGGGATGTTTTCCGAATTTCATGAAATGTTCTCCTTTTTTATTATGATGATGGATCCTAAAAACATCAAATTCTTAAGAATCCATCTCGATGTCTTTACAGATACATTTTTTCACATTTAGATAAAGGACTATATACCTCATCTAAACGGCTACACACTTTGTGCAGTCTACTATAATTAGACCATACCCCCCCCCGATTTTGCCATAAAATCATAAAAAAAGATTGATATATACCACATTTTTTGACTAAATAGTTAACATATTATAAATATTAATGGTTGTTTTAAGCTATACTTATTTTATGTTTTATTTATAAATAGTGCTTTGCATTGATATTTTCTTATGTAAATATGTGTTTTATATATTTAGAAATATTATTAATCTATGCTAATTTTTTTATTTTTTATAAAACATAAAGAAAGAGACATGGATTGAAAGCTAGCTTAATTTGTAGAGATAAACAGAAGAAGCAGCATGTGAACCTGACTTACCCGATAAGATGTAGAAATCCACCTCATCGCACTAAGTAGCCTATTTCACTAAAGTATATTATATTGAATCTGGAGTAGTACACTATACTTCCTGAACTACCTTTAGAAATTGTTTTGAATCCCTTAATCAATTTGTTAGGTTTTAAATTCATCCTGATATATTTTGTCGTATTTTTACAAGCTAATACTCTTCGAAAATCTCTTCAAACCACGTCAGCGTCGCCTTGCCGTATATATGTGACTGACTTCGTCAGTTCTATCTGCAACCTCAAAACAGTGTTTTGAGCTGACTTCGTCAGTTCTATCTGCAACCTCAAAACAGTGTTTTGAGCTGACTTCGTCAGTCCTATCTACAACCTCAAAACAGTGTTTTGAGCTGCCTGCGGCTAGTTTCCTAGTTTGCTCTTTGATTTTCATTGAGTATAACAATGACATATATGCTTGTGTTCTATTTGCAATCTGCAAAAATCCCTTTAAGCTGATTTGTAGCAAAGTTTGGAATACCTATAACCGGCTCCTATGATTCTCATCGACTAAAGGACATCACTATCTCAAAATTCATTCAAAAAGGAGGTAAATTTCTATATCCCTGAACATATATATTAAGGGGGTTGTCCCAATAAATACTTGAACTACAATATCTCTTGAGTAAGCTCTTAAGTCAGACATGCATATTTGTTATCTTCCAGAACATATATAATAAACTGAAATAAAATGTGAACAAATTGATTAAAAAAGCCAAATTAATTTATAGAAATGTTTTAGCAGTTATTGTGTACTATTATAGATTCAACAAGATATAGTTTCTGGGTAGGTGTTTTTCATTTGCTACAGTTAAAAATAAGTAAAAAAGGACGGCTAATCCCTTTCACTTCAAGAGATTTTCCTATCCTTTATTTTTTATTTCTCTGTTACATACAGAATGTTTATATGATAAACTGAACCTGGAATAGTACACTATTTATTCTAGAACATTGTTATAAATTGATTTGAATTTCAAAACAGATTCGTCCAGTTCTTATTTCATATTATTATAACTCTCTAGCATCTATCCCTTACAACAGTGCCTCAAACTCAGCGACAGTCATTCCCAACTGCTGGCTGGCAACCTCAGGTGTCAAAAGACCTTGACGGACTAGATTTAGTAGCATAGACAAACTTCCTTCAACTTTCCCGCGCTCTAAGCCTTGTTCAATACCCTCTGCACGACCACGTTCTAAGCCTTTTTCTTCAGCTTGTTCCAAGGCATAGTCCTGTGCTAACAAGGCTTGTTCTTCGCGCATACGTAGTTGA
>ERZ773061.734-NODE-734-length-12770-cov-3.321903_pt1 | contig 12770 bp, 7 predicted proteins | sample MGYA00580627_ERZ773061 | MGnify/ENA primary metagenome ERZ773061 (study PRJEB29015, sample SAMEA2738119) | human oral metagenome | biome: human oral; feature: human-associated habitat; material: saliva | place: China | collected 2223 ...
TTTAATTACAACATGTATGGTTTTTGGCTATTTTGTAGTAATTTATACAATTATAGATGTTTGATATTTTAGATATTTAACAGGTTATTATGCTATTATGTTGTATTTATTACTTAAATATTTAATGAAAAAGGCTTGCATAAATTAGACACCCATGATACTATAAGAATGTCGAAAGACAAAAATACAAATAAACAACACATTAACAATTAGGAGAAAGACCAATGTAGCGACTAAGACTACGTTAGCCAGATTTTCTGGCGTATCAGCTGAGGCTGATCTTTTGCCCCACTAAAAGTGGAGCGGTCAATTTCAAGCGGTGATGGTTGTGGCTTATAGTTATGTTTTTTGCCAGATAACCACCCGCTTGACTATGGTATTTTCCATCGTACATTAGATAAATTTATGGAAAACCAAAGCAATTGAAAATATTTCTGGGAGGGAATAGGAAATTGCTTTATAATAGTCTTATGGTTAATCTTTTGATCGGAATTTCAAGCTTAATTTCTTTGGTTATTTTGGTAGTTATGCTCTTCACTACTACGCCAATGATGGTCGGCCCGCTAGGGATTATGCTGGCTTTTGTGCTGCTTTATGTTCTGGTTTTTGGAATTATTACCTGGGTGATGAACCTGTTTTTGAAGGTAGTTTTTCTAAAATACAGAACTACACAGACGGACTATTTTAAGGCGGGAATTATTGCGATGTATCCGATTATGTTGTTAATTTTGGTGGCTTCAAGTGTGACGAATTTGCTGGTTTTGATTTTCTTACCGGCAATTTTTGTTGGTTTGTTATTTTTTGTGTTCACCAAGATGGTGAAATAGTATTTTTTTTCAAAGTCTTTATGCTAAAATAGAGACATGGATCAGAAAAATATTGGGCAGGTTTCTGGAGTAAATGATCGAGAACGACAGGATTTTTCTGGCTTAAATTCTTTAGGGGTGGAACAGGTACCGGATGGGATGGAGCAGATGACTTCGGGTGATTTTAGGGCGGAACAGGTTCCAACTGGGCTGACGCAAGATGAAGCTGTGGCGAGACTGAACCAAATGTTTGAAGCTCAGGGAATGCCTGGGGCGAATGGTTTTGACAGAGGACAGATGGCGATGGGGCAGATGGCGATGCAAGCGCAGATGAACGGTGTGTCAGATCAAGTGCAGATGAATGGCGTGTTAAATCAGACGCAGATGAATAGTGTGCCGGGGCAGGCGCAAATGAACAGTGTTCCAGAGGAGATGCGGATAGGAGGCGTCTCAGAGGGAATGCAGACGGGTGGTGTGCCAGAGTGGGTGCAGATGAATAGTGTGTCGGGACAGGGGCAGTTTGAGCAGGTAAACCCAATGCAAATTCATTCGGAGCAGATACAAGGCTTTGAAAATGCAAATTCACTGATTGAACAAGAAAAAAATCTGGAGACAGAACGGGCGGAGGTCGAACAGGGGGAGGAATTCAGTGATGAGGGGGTGCCAAAAAGCGATTTGGGTAAGATTGTTACGGTGGGGACGCGGACTTTCGAAGATGGAAAACTGATTGGAACAGATTTGCCGAAGGCACGAGACAGAGATGGCCTAGAGGAAGAAATCCTGAAAGAAGTTGAGAAAACCAAGAAGATTAAAAGCCCGACGATGCAGTATCGACAGAAGAGAATGTTGAGTGCGAAACTTCTGCTCGACAGATATGGAAGAATACTCGGACAAGATAATTAGATGAAGATCAGAGGAAAATAGGAAAGAAAAAGGCTAGCCTGAAAAAAGTTTAGGAAAATAAAGAAGATAAATTAAGAAAATAAGACATAGCTAAACAAGACAAAAGAAGAGACAAAAATGAGCGAAAATCCGGTGGAAAATATCATTATGCGAAAGAATACGACGGGAACGTCAGTGGATTCTGAAGCTAATAAAACCACACAAAAAAATTTGCAGAATGAACAAAAAAATAGTTCAGTTTTTGCGCCAAAGCAGGGGGCGGATTTTTCAAAAATTTTCTCGAATAATATCATAATTGGTGTACAAATTTTTATTCTAGTTTTAGTGGCAGCACTCTTTGTGGGGGTGAAGATTTTAGCTAAAAAACGTAAGGCGAAGGAATATGAGCGTTCACTAAAATTAATTCCACTTTTGATTCATTTGCCACCAGCAACTGACGATATTCAGGGTGGTGGACGCGACGAGCGTGATGTCAATGAAGAGGCGATTTCGCAGTCGACAATTATGTATTCAATCATTGCTTCGACGCTGAAAAAAGAGAGTTTTAATACAAAATTATACGGCCAGAAATATTTTTCATTCGAAATGGTAGTGGTCGACGGTTTGGTGAAGTATTATGCCGTGGTGCCAGCAGTGACGACGGAAATTGTGAAGCAGGCGATTCAATCTTCTTATCCAACGGCGCGCTTAGAGGAAGCAGAGGTGGAAAATATCTTCTCGAATGCCGGGCTGGGTGACGAAGCGAAAGAAGATGAAGATAGCCGTAATGTGGCAGGTGGGGAGCTAATCTTTAAGAAGGAAGAATATTATCCAATTCAGGTATTTTCGGAGTCGAAATGGGATGCACAGCTCGCGATCTTGAATGCCTTTGCAAAGGCGAAAAAAGGTGAAGGATTGGGGTTGCAACTGATGTTTCGCCCAGTGGGGGATAGTTGGCGAAAAAAAGTTGAAGAAATTGTAAAAAATTTACGAGAGGGTAAAAAAGTTAAATCGGGCAGTGGATTCTTCGGACAAGGCCGAGTACTAAATTTAATCATGGACGTTATTCGCGCACCATTCGAAGTGCCGGAATTACATGAGTATAATAAAGGCAAGGAAACGACGAAGGAAGTTTCACAGGCGAAGCTCGACGAAGCACAAATGATTGAAAATAAAACCAAGTATCCGGTTTTTGAATGTTTGATTCGCGTGGTAGCGCATTCTAGTAGCCATGAACGCAGTGAGGCCTTGGTTGGCGGTGTGGTGGCAGCGTTTTCACAATTGGATTCGCCAACCATGAACGGTTTCAAATATGATATGGCGAAAAAAATGGACACTTTGGTGACGAATTATATTTTTTGCTTTTTCCCAACCAAGAAAAAGGGGATGATTTTAAATACACAGGAACTGGCCTCGATTTTTCATTTGCCATCTGAGGCGGCAATTCCATCTTCGGGCGTTGAGAGACAGATGACGAAGCAGGTAGATGCGCCGACGGTGCTGGTGGAAGAGGGGTTGGAGCTCGGTGTCAATGAATATCGTGGCAACACGAAGATGATTAGGTTAAGTGAAGATGATCGTAGGCGCCATACATATATTATCGGTGCTTCTGGTATGGGTAAGTCGGTACTTTTGAAGAATTTGGCTTATCAAGATATGTTGGCAGGTAGGGGCTTCTGTTTTATTGATCCGCATGGCGACGTGACGGACGAGTTACTTTCGATGGTGCCAGAAAATCGTATTGACGATGTGATTTACTTTGATCCATCAGATATAGATTTTCCAATTGGGATGAATATGTTGGAATTTGCGACCACGGAACAGAAGGACTTTATTGTGCAAGAGGGGATTAATATGCTGTATTCGCTGTATGACCCGGGACATACAGGCATTTTTGGCCCACGTGGTGAGCAGATGTTTAGGAATGCCGCTCTGCTTTTGATGAGTGACCCGAGAGGAGCGACTTTTCTCGATATTCCGAATCCGTTTATCAATCCAGACTTAGTGGCAGATAAGCTGAAATATGTGACAGACCGTGACCTCTATGATTATTGGACGAAAGAATTTCCAGCTTCTCAGAAATCAAACGATGCGGGCGAGGTGGTGACTTGGTTTGCTTCAAAATGGAGCCCATTTAAGCAAAATACGATGATGAAGCGGGTGCTAGGTCAGACTAAATCGGGCTTTAATATTCGTGAAATTATGGATCAACAGAAAATTCTACTGGTGAATCTCTCTAAGGGTAAGCTTGGGGAACTAAACTCGAAACTTCTCGGTATGATTTTCGTGATGAAATTCCAGACGGCGGCGATGTCGAGGGTGGATACGCCAGAGCATGAACGTAAAGATTTCTGTCTGTTCGTGGATGAGTTCCAGAACTTTTCGACGGATTCCTTTGAGTCGATTCTGTCGGAAGCTCGTAAGTTCCGTTTGAATTTGATTGTGGCGAACCAGTTTATGACGCAGCTAACAGATAAGATTCGTGAAGGCGTATTGGGTAACGTAGGTACGATTATTGCGGGTCGTTTGGGTGTGACGGATGCGGAAATGATGGAAAAAGTCTTTACGCCGACTTTTAAGGCGGAAGATTTGCATAAGCAACCAAATCGTCACGCAATTGCGACGGTTTTGATGCATGGTATGCCATCGGCGCCGTTTACAATGAGGCTTTTGCCACCGAGAGGTAAGGAAGACCGGAATATTTTTGCGGCTCTAAAAGATTATTCAGCGAAGAAATATGGTCGTCCAGGGGAAGAAGTGGAAAAGGAAATTGAGGATCGTTTGAGGATTAGCGATGGGGAAGAGGCTACTTCAAATATTGAAAATGGGAATTTTGCTAGCAATGAACCTTGGGATGGAGCGATGGATGCGGCGCTTGGTTTAGATAATTTTGATCGAGACGAAAAGGGTATTCCATTAGGGGTGAAGAAAGTGCCGGCCAGTGAGGCAAAGGCGGGGAGCCCAGAGATGGCGGAATTTTTGGAGAAAATGAAAGCCGAGGAAGGGGGTGAGAGAAGGGCCGAAAGGGCGGATAGTGATATGGCTGAAGCGGTGGCTGGAAGGGGTGAATCTGAGAAGTCTGCCATGGGGGCTAAGAAGGAAGGTCATGCGGAATTTACCTTGGATGATATTAATGCAGAGCTAGATGATTTGATGGCGGGAAAAAGCTCTTCTGCGGCGGAATCAGAGGTAGTGAACGTGCCAATGGAAGCTGTATCTGAGGCTGACCAGGATGACGGTCGCCTAAGAGATGGTACGGTGGTAAAAATTCGCTAACATTAAGGCTAGTGAGCGAAAGTTGTGAGAATAGCTTAAAAGACTATAAGTACCCAAAAAATTGAAACAAGGGCCTTAAAACGGCTTAGAACGCGAAATATCGCCATTTTACCTTGACAGCTAAAGTAAAAATGGTTACACTAAAGTAGATATCAAGTGAGGTTAAAACGACTGGAAAAGGGGTTCTAAAGAATCATTTGGAAAGGCGTGGGTGGTGAGCCAGAGAGGTATCAAGTTAACTTAAAAGAGGTATTTTCTTGATGGCTGGAAAACAAAAAGTTGAAGAATACGACAGCTCAGAAATTCAAGTTCTAGAGGGGCTTGAACCTGTTCGTGTGCGTCCAGGTATGTATATCGGTTCGACCGGTTACGATGGTTTGCATCATTTAATTAAAGAGATTGCGGATAACTCGATTGATGAAGCGATTGCAGGTTACGCAAATAAAGTCGAAATTACACTGCTGGCTGACGGGGGTGTAAAGGTGGAAGATAACGGACGTGGTATTCCGGTAGATCTTCATCCAAAGACGCATAAATCGACGCTGGAAACAGTTTTGACCGTGCTACACGCTGGTGGTAAGTTCGGTGGTGGTGGTTATAAGGTTTCATCTGGTCTTCACGGGGTGGGTTCCTCTGTTGTGAACGCACTTTCAACCAAGATGATTGCCGAAGTTTATCGTGAGAAAAAAGTCCATCACATTGAATTTGAAACGGGTAAAACTATAGCACCTTTGAAGGTGGAAGGCGGAACAAGCAAACAGGGAACTTGCATTGTTTTTTATCCAGATCCAACCATTTTTAAGGAAACCACGACTTTTGATTACAACTGGGTGTCACACTATGCGAGACACCAGGCCTACCTCACTAAGGGAATTTTAATTTCCGTCTTCGATGAACGCACAGGTGCGAAAGAGGCCTTCTATTTTGAAGGTGGAATTAAGAGCTACGTAAAGCGTCTAAATAATGGCAAAGAGGTGCTTTCGGATACGATTTTCTATGTGGATAAACAGATTGAAGATTCGGAAGTGGAAATTGCCGTTCAGTACAATGACACTTATGCAGAAACCATGAAGCCATTTGCTAACAATGTTTTGACCCCTGAAGGTGGTTCACACGTGGTGGGTTTTCGTACGGCTTTGAACCGCGTATTGAACGATTATGCACGCAAGAATAATCTTTTGAAGGAAAAAGAGGATAACCTAACCGGTGACGACATTCGTGAAGGTTTGACGGCGGTGATTTCGGTGAAATTGCCTAACCCAGAATTCGAAGGTCAGACCAAGAATAAATTGGGTAATCCAGAGGTGCGTGGCTACGTCGATAAGGTGATGAGCGAATACTTCGGTTACTTCCTCGAAGAAAATCCAGCGATTGCAAAAAAGATTGTCGGTAAGGCAACTTTGGCAGCACGTGCGCGCAAGGCGGCAAGAGCAGCGCGCGATAACGTGATTCGTAAGGGTGCCTTTGAAGGTTTGAATTTGCCTTCGAAATTGGCGGACTGTTCCTCTAGAGACCGTTCAGAGTGTGAACTCTTCATCGTAGAGGGTAACTCGGCGGCGGGTTCAGCAAAGGAAGGTCGCAACTCGAAGATTCAGGCGATTTTGCCGCTTCGTGGCAAGGTGTTAAATACCGAGCGCGCAAGATTAGATAAGATGTATGCGAATGCAGAGTTGGTATCTTTGATTAAGGCTCTAGGTGTAGGAATCGGGGATCAGTTTGATATTTCTGGACTACGTTATTTTAAGATTGTATTCATGACCGATGCGGATGTGGATGGTGCACATATTTCGACGTTGCTTCTGACTTTCTTCTTCCGCTATATGCCAGAAGTTGTGAAGGGTGGACACGTTTATTTGGCTAAGCCACCACTGTTCGGTTTGATTAAGGGTACGGGTGCGAACCGTAAAATTGATTATATTTACGATGAAGCAGCCTTGGAAGAAAAATTGACCAAGCGTATCGAAGAACGCGTGAAGGAAGGTTTGAAGATTAATCCAGAAGATGAGCGTTTCAAACAGGCTGGTTATACCGCACAACAGCGCTTTAAGGGTCTTGGTGAAATGAACGCGCAGCAGCTTTGGGATACCACAATGAACCCGGATAACCGCGTGTTGATTCGGGTGAATATCGAAGACGCGGAAAAAGCGGATGCGATCTTTACCAAATTGATGGGTACGGAAGTTGAACTACGTAAAAACTTTATTCAGTCGCGTGCTGCCTCAGTTAATATTGATGATTTGGACTTCTAAGGAAAGGATGAGAAATGACGAAAAACGATAAAAAAGTTCCACAAGAGCCAAATGATGAAAAAATCAATACTGAGATGAATGCGGCAGAAAATGTCGCAGAAGGAATGATCGAAGAAGCTACAGAAGAGATGGAAGATGCTCATTTGGGTGGATTAACTGCGCATCGTGCAGTAGATGGCGTCGAAGAATTGACCGTTGAGAACGTGATGGAAGATTCTTTCTTGCGTTATTCGATGTCGGTGATTATTGATCGCGCCTTACCAGATGTGCGTGACGGTCTGAAGCCGGTACATCGCCGTATTCTTTATGCAATGTATAAAAATGGTTGGCGTGCGCCACATGCGACGGTGAAGTCAGCGCGTATCGTCGGTGAAGTGATGGGTAAATACCACCCACACGGTGACTCTTCGATTTATGATGCGATGGTGAACTTGGCGCAACCTTGGAAGATGCGCTACACCTTGGTGGAAGGTCAAGGTAACTTTGGTTCGATGGACGGTGATGACCCAGCGGCTTCACGTTACACCGAGGCCAGAATGGATAAGGTGGGGGCTGAGCTTCTTGCCGATATCGAGAAGGAAACCGTAGATTTTCGCGATAACTTCGACGGTACAGAGAAAGAACCAGTAGTTTTGCCAGCCGCTTTGCCAAATATTCTTTTGAACGGTCAGATGGGTATCGCGGTCGGTATGGCGACTAATATTCCACCACATAACCTCGGTGAAGTAGTGGATGCGACGGTGGCTTTGATTGAAAACCCAGAGGCAAGTCTGGAAGATTTAATGAAACATGTGAAGGGCCCAGATTTTCCAACGGGTGCCGAAGTTTACGGTGGCGCACCGATGAAACAGGCCTATGCGACTGGTAAAGGTTCGGTAACCATTCGTGCGGTGGCCAATATTGAAGAACGTAAGAATGGCCGCTTTAATATCGTGATTACCGAAGTGCCTTACGGAATGAGTAAGGAAGGTTTTATCGAGAAGGTTCGTCAATTAGTCTTGGATAAAAAATTGACTCACATTGCGGACGCACGTGATGAATCGGCGCGTGGTAAGATTCGTGTCGTAGTAGAACTGAAAAAAGATGCTTATCCAAAGAAGATTTTGAATCAGCTCTACAAGATGACGGATTTGCAGACCAATTTCCACTATAACGTGCTGGCTTTGGTGAATGGAATTCAGCCACGGATTATGGGGCTCAAGGAAATTTTGGCAGAGTTTATTAAGCACCGCCAAAAAGTGATTCGTCGCCGTACGGAGTATGACTTGCGTAAGGCTAAGGAACGCGCGCATATTCTTGAAGGTTTGAAGATTGCCCTGGATAACATCGACGAAGTGATTAAAACGATTCGCGAATCGTATGATGATGCCGATAAGCGTTTGATGGAACGTTTTGGTTTATCAGAGATTCAGGCTGCAGCGATCTTGGCAATGCAACTACGTCGTTTGCAAGGCTTGGAACGCGATAAAATTGAGGCGGAATTACAAGAATTGATGGCTCTGATTGCGAAGTATGAAGAAATTTTGGCAGATGAAGCGAAGATTTTGAACGTAGTAAAAGAAGAGCTGCTAGCCATGAAAGAAAAATATGGCGATAAGCGTCGTTCGAAGATTTTTAATCATGAACTAGGTAAATTCTCGGAAGAAGAATTGATTCCAGAAGAAGAAAGTGTGATCTTGCTCACAGCAGAGAATTACATTAAACGCGTATCACAGACTGACTTCCGCCGCCAAAACCGTGGTGGTAAGGGTAAGCGGGGCATGACCACGAAGGAAGAAGATGTGATTTCGCAGATTTTGACGACAAATTCGCATGATTATCTTTATATCTTCACCTCACAAGGCCGTATGTTTAAGATGAAGGCCTATGAAGTACCACAGGCTTCTTTGACAGCTAAGGGTACGGCAGCAGTGAATCTGTTGAATATGCATCCAGACGAGAAGATTACGGAGATTATCAAGTATAACGAAGATAATCAGCAGTCGGACGATAAGAGTGACGATGAGGCGGATGAATACCTCTTTATGGCGACCAAGAATGGTACGATCAAGAAGACCGCGATGAAAAATTACGCGAATGTGCGCTCGAATGGTCTAATTACGATTAAATTAGACCCAGGAGACGAACTGAAGTGGGTGAAGCCAACTACAGGGAAGAATGACATCATTATTTCTACCTCAGCTGGTCAAGCAATTCGCTTTAATGAAGCTGATGTGCGTGCGATGGGCCGCTCGGCAATGGGTGTGCGCGGTATGCGTCTCCGTCCGAAAGATGAAGTCGTGGGTATGGATATCGTGACTGATCCAAAGCAAAAATTGATTGCAGTTTCCGCCAATGGTTACGGTAAATCTACGCTGGTGGCCAATTTCCCAACTCATAAGCGTGGTGGTGTGGGTATCAAGGTGGCGGCAGTGACGGCGAAGACCGGCCCAATTGTGGCGGTACATACCTTAGATCCAGAGGCCAGTGAGGTGATTATGATGTCATCGAACGGTCAGGCAATTCGTGTGGCGGTGAAAGACATTCCGACCCTTGGCCGAGCCACTCAAGGTGTACGCATCATGCGAATGGCAGAAGGTGACACGGTGGCTTCAATCGGTATCGTCTTACCAGAAGAAAAAGACGAAGAAGAGGTTAACGAATAACTAGGTCTTTAGAAAAAAGTACGCGTCTAGCGTACTTTTTTGTGGTGGGGAGTTGGGTGGTTTTTGCGCTAATGAATGGGATTTTTTGAGCGGATTTTGAGTAAAATTTGGATAGATTTTTTAGATTCTTTGTGGGGTCATAACTTGCTTATGGTAATTGATAACTTGCATATGCTAAAAAAATTTTGGGGGATTTTACCTCTGTTAAATTATTTTTGAAAATGCTTATGGTTGTGATTTTTGAGATTTTTCGCTATGGTGCAGATAAATAAAACAGTGAGGTAATATGAAAAATCAGCAAACAAAGAAAATGAAAAAAACAGTACTAGGAATTTTAGGTTTAAGCGTATTGACGCTTGGGATGGGGTTTGGGGTGAACTCGGCAGTTTTTGCGACATTGAGAAAAACTGAATTAGTCGATAGAAATATCGTGCTTTCGGGAATCGTAAAAGAAAAATCTGAACAGGATTTTGGGGCGGAGAGTAGTGAAAATACGATGGGGGATGAAAAATCTGATGATAAAAGTTCTGATGGTAAAAATATGAAAAATACGACCTCAGATGAAGGAGTTTTGGAGGGTGAGGTCTCAGAAGGTGAGGTTGAGATGACCGATGTGGATGAGGGGGAATTGGATGAAAAAGAAATTTCAGAAGTACCAGTGTTGGGTCAGGTCGGTCAAACTTTGAAGGATTTTTGGTGGATTTTGGCAATTTTAGGGGGATTAATTAGCTTTCTTCTAGTCTTCTTATTTATCAAAAAGAAAGGAAAACGAATTCACCACTTACAATAGTAATTATTTCTCGCAAAATAAATTCTCATTTTTTCTCTCAAAATGAGTGGTGAAACGAAGAAAGTGTACCTTAAAAATAACTAATCTTGGACAAGAATACTCGGAACTCGGGTATTCTTGTTTTTTCGTAGGTGTGATAAGATAGGAGTATGGAAAGCTGTTATGTTTTTTTAGCATTCGTCTGTGGCTGGTTTATCGCACAGTTTTTCAAACTAATTGTGTTTGTGATTAAAACTCGCGGAAAAGCGAAATTTTCGGAAGTACTATATTATATGATGAAATCTGGTGGAATGCCGTCTGGTCATACAGCGAGTTTTTCGGCGGTGACTGGAACGATTGGTTTTTTGTCTGGTTTTAATTCGACGGTGTTTGCCCTGGCAGTCTGTATGACTTCGATTTTGATTTATGATGCTACCAACGTGCGCCATTCGGTAGGGGAGCACGGAGAAATTATTAATCAGCTGATTGATGAAAAGAATTCGAAGTCAAGTGAGGCGGAAAAAATCGCGCATCTACGCGTGGTGGAGGGGCATACGGTACCGGAAGTAGCGGCTGGATTGATTTTGGGTATATTAATTTCTATTGCAATTAATTTTCTATTAATTAAATAAATGGGGAATTAATAGGCGAAATCGAGCGATAAAACGGGAAGAAAGAACGGAAAAAGCGCAAAATTAGCTGAAAATTAAAAAATCTTAAAAAATCTTGCAAAATTGTGTTGACATTTATTATTTTCTCATCTATTATAGAAACATCCTCATGAGCAAATGGGAAACCAAATGAACATGAGGGACGAATTTTAACAATTCAGTTGTGCAATTATTAAAATAGATTTATTTCTATTTTTATCATCGTCAGTTAATTTATGAATATTTGAGTTTTCAAATTTAAAATTCAAGGTCTTAGGACCTTTAATGGAGAGTTTGATCCTGGCTCAGGATGAATGCTGGCGGCATGCCTAATACATGCAAGTCGAGCGGTAGCATGGCTTCACCGTTTCCTTGACTCACTTGGCCTTATGCGAGTGGATAGATTCGAGGGAACCGTGAAGCTGATGACGAGCGGCGGACGGCTGAGTAACGCGTGAGAACATACCCCAAAGTGAGGGATAACTAGTCGAAAGATTAGCTAATACCGCATGTGATCTTTGGATTAAAGCATTTATGCGCTTTGGGAATGGCTTGCGTACGATTAGATAGTTGGTGAGGTAAAGGCTCACCAAGTCGACGATCGTTAGATGGTTTGAGAGGATGATCATCCAGACTGGGACTGAGACACGGCCCAGACTCCTACGGGAGGCAGCAGTAGGGAATCTTGCACAATGGGCGAAAGCCTGATGGAGCAACGCCGCGTGCAGGATGAAGGCCTTCGGGTTGTAAACTGCTTTTATAAGCGAGAAATATGATGGTAACTTATGAATAAGGATCGGCTAACTACGTGCCAGCAGCCGCGGTCATACGTAGGATCCGAGCATTATCCGGAGTGACTGGGCGTAAAGAGTTGCGTAGGTGGCAAGGTAAGTAGATAGTGAAATCTGGTGGCTCAACCATTCAGACTATTATCTAAACTATCTAGCTCGAGACTGTTATGGGTAACTGGAATTTCTAGTGTAGGAGTGAAATCCGTAGATATTAGAAGGAACACCGATAGCGTAGGCAGGTTACTGGGACAGTTCTGACACTAAGGCACGAAAGCGTAGGGAGCAAACGGGATTAGATACCCCGGTAGTCTACGCTGTAAACGATGGATACTAGCAGTTTTGGGTATCGACCCCCGGAGTTGCGAAGCTAACGCGTTAAGTATCCCACCTGTGTAGTACGATCGCAAGATTAAAACATAAAGGAATTGACGGGGACCCGCACAAGCGGTGGAGCGTGATCTTTAATTCGATGGTAAACGATAAACCTTACCAAGGCTTGACATCCGATGTAGGCTCTCGAAAGAGAACTGTGCCTTCGGGAACATCGAGACAGGTGATGCATGGCCGTCGTCAGCTCGTGTCGTGAGATGTTTGGTTAAGTCCATCAACGAGCGCAACCCTTGCAACCAGTTGTATTTTTCTGGTAGGACTGCCCCGGTAACGGGGAGGAAGGAGGGGATGATGTCAGGTCAGTATTTCCCT
>ERZ773061.740-NODE-740-length-12682-cov-32.592065_pt1 | contig 12682 bp, 10 predicted proteins | sample MGYA00580627_ERZ773061 | MGnify/ENA primary metagenome ERZ773061 (study PRJEB29015, sample SAMEA2738119) | human oral metagenome | biome: human oral; feature: human-associated habitat; material: saliva | place: China | collected 2223 ...
TAAAAAAATAAGTTCTTTATAATGCTCTAACTCCTTGGGGCGCAAGGGAAAGCGCCATTTAGAGGTGTAAAAATGTCAGTGAGCTGAAAAAGTGTTTTTTTGCTCTTATAGGTGTAGAAATATCGCTTAACCGATACGCCAAAAAAAGTTTAAAAAGAACAAGTTTTTTTCTTGCTTAATAAAAAATAAGTGGTATAATGTAATAATAAAGAAAAAAATAAAGGAGTTCTTAATGAGTAACGAGGTAGTTAAATATCACAATGACCTAAATACCATTATTATGCGAAAATGGTCGCCCGAAGAAATGAACTTTTTCTTTACAATTATCGCAAAAGTGCGAGAGCAAGGCACTAAATTGATGAAATTCAATTCGGATGAATTGCGAGAGTTGGCGAGCAATGACTTGCACTTAGATAGGTGGGCGCAAACTATGAGGTCTGTAGCTAGTAAAGTTGTCGATTTAAAATACTATGAGCGTACAGATTGCTCTTTTGCCATCATGAACTTGTTTTCTTACTTTCGAGTAGAAGAAAGTGAAAAAAGCGTAGAAATTGAGGTGTCTTCTAAATTCGAGTACATTGTGAACCGTCTAGAAGCACAATTTACAATGTATGAACTAAAGGAATTTACTAGAATAAAATCAACGTACGCTAAAACAATGTATCGCCTTTTGAAGCAATGGCGAATGCTTGGGAAACGTGAGTTTTCACTAGAAGAGTTCAAAACGCTATTAGATACGCCAAAAGCTTACAAAACAAGTGAAATTGACCGTGCGGTAGTAAAACCGATTTTAAAAGAGCTTACCCCGTTTTTTAAAGATTTGAAAGTTAAAAAAGTCAAGGCGAAAACAAAAGGAACGCCTGTAAAATCTTATATCTTTACATGGACAACTGAGCGCAAGGAAGCGGAAGTAATCAATGGCGATAGTTTGCCTGCACCTGCTGAAATGCCTGTTTTTGATAGCTTGGAAGCCTTTTTTGGAGCTATCAAAGGCATTTCCGTAGACAATCAAAAAGCAATCACTGAGATTTCAAGCAATTTTGAGCCTGCCGAAGTCTTGAAAATGCTTAGTTTTGCTGAAAGTTTGCGTAAGCAAAAGGCAAAATCTGCTATCGCTTACACGATTACAGTAATTAAAGAGTGGGCGGATAACGATATCAAGACACTTGAGCAGGCACGGAAATTCCATGAGGTCAATTACAGTCAGAAAGCTGAACCACAAGCCAAAAAACCGAAGAAAAAAGGCGGTAAAAAGCAAGGGAAAGCGTCTGGAGAAAGCAATGTTCCTAAATGGTCCAACCCCGATTACAAGAATGAGCTTGACCCAAAAATTATCGACGAGCTAGAAGAGTTTCACAAATTGAACGGCACTTTTGATACTCCTGAGGCTCAAGCAGAAATCGCCCAAAAACGTGCAGAAATTGAGCAAGGACGGGCTAATTTAGAAGCTCAAAAACAAGAAATGCTAAAACGTCTTGAAGAGAGTGCAAATAAATAAAATTTAGAGGGGGTGGTAGATGAAGTTTTTTCTAAAAATTTTTGGCGTGGCGCTATTTAACGCCATCATTGGAGCGCTATTTGTCTTTTTCTACGGTACTAACTTGGCTTTCAGCTTAGTAGTTCCTCAGATTTGGACTTTAGCTTATGTTGTCAGTCATAGAAAGGAGAAAGTATGACAGAAGATATTTTCGAAAAAACGACAGACCTGTTCGAGCAGTTTTATGATGATCATAATTTGGACGAAAATTCCGATTTTGGGCATTACACACGAAAACAGGCAATCATAGAGGCAGACTATCTCAACGCTGCGCTTTGCGAAATTCTAGAATATCTCCAAGATGGAGGGACAGACCTAGCAAAAATCAAAGCGATTGCGTACGACGGCTTGTTTGAAAGTCGAATTTAGCGAGGTAGTGAATGGATAAAGTAGAACTTACACCGTCGCAAAAAAAGGCGCTTGAGACGCTTGAGAGCGGAAGAAACACCTTTTTGACTGGAGAGGCAGGAACGGGGAAAAGTTTCTTGCTACGCCATTTTGTGACAAAAGCAAAAGTGACTAAAACCGTGATACTTTCAGCACCTACGGGCATTGCTTCTCTCAATATTCAAGGAGTGACGCTCCACCGCCTTTTCGGATTGGGTACTGATGTTCTGAGCTTGGCACAAGCTCCAACGCTGACGCAGACCGCTGAGACGCTGAAAAATGCCGATATTTTGGTTATTGATGAGATTTCTATGTGTCGCCTTGATGTTTTTGAAAAGGTAATGAAGACGCTAAAATTGGCAAATCCGAAAATCCAAGTCGTACTAGTGGGCGACTTTCTGCAACTACCGCCCGTCCTGACAAAAGACGAGGCAGAAGTTTACGAGGAACACCACGGAAGCCGTATCTATGCGTTCGAGAGCCCTCTTTGGTCGGAGTTTAGTTTTGTGACAAAACAACTCACGGAAGTAGTTCGGCAAAAAGACCCGACCTTTATCGAAAATCTCAACCTAGCACGCCGTGGCAATGCTGACTGTATCAGCTATTTCAATAGCTTGGGAACGGAAAAGCCAAAAGAAGCTATCGCCATCTGCTCTAGGAACAAAAAAGCTAGTCAAATTAACTCTAGGAAACTTGAAAAGATTGACGAAGAAGCCTTTTTCTATCGCTCAGAAATGGAAATCCTGCAAGCAGGCTTTAAGTTTACGAACTCAGAAAAGCCAATGGACGACCTTATCACTTTGAAAAAGGGTGCACGGGTGCTTCTATGCGTCAATATTGCTGACAAGGAGCTTTATAATGGGCAAATGGGAACTGTAATCAGCTTAGATGAAGATGGGGCGCAAGTGGCGTTTGACGACGGCAGGGAAGCTCATGTCGGCAAATATACGTGGTCAATCAATGCCTACGAAACAACAGTAGACAAAAAGACCAAGAAGAAGAAAACAAGTCTGATTTCAGTAGCAACCTTTACGCAGATACCGCTAAAACTCGGCTTTGCTATTACCATACACAAAAGTCAAGGGCAAACCTACCAACAAGCCGTGGTATATCCAAGTTGTTGGGAACGTGGGCAACTGTACGTGGCATTGTCTAGGGTTTCAAATGCTACTGGATTGCACCTTGCTAGTGAAATCAAAGATAACTATCTTGTAGCTGATCAAAAAGTTTTAGACTTTTATAACAGAAAAGATGAAGATGAAAAAGATAGTTTTGTGACAAAACAAGCTCCAACACCTGCGAAAACAGGACGGAAGCGCAAGTTTGCAGGACTGGACACAAGAACGGTAAGGCTTCCTGTAGCTTATATAGATTTTGTGACAAAACTCTGCAACTGCTTGTCCGTAGAGGATTACGAAGAAGCTAGGTTGTTATTAACCGAATTTAAAAACCAAGGAGAAAATTAAAATGTTTGATGAACTTGAAAGAAAAACGAAGGAAATGTTGATGGAGAATTTTATTGACGGTTATCAGGCAGCCATGGAGGTTTCGGCACTTCACATGGTTCGTTTACTTGAAAATCTAGAAGATGGATATGTAACAATTGAAATCGAGGGCGAAGAAGAAGTTGAAAAAGTCCCAGCAACCATTGAAAATATTAAAAGTGCAATTCGAAATCATCAGGAGTTTTTTGAGTTGCTTTCAAAAAATGTGCTAGAAACTTATAGAAAAGAAAACAAAGACTAACTAGAAAAAATAAAAACGGGATAAAACTAAATGAAAAAAGCATGCTATAAAATTACAGGAGACATCGGAGGCTAACGCCCCCGATTTTTTTGTATACAAAGCCCATTTTTTAGTTTTTTCATGCAAAATTTCCGCATTTTTGGTGCTGAGACGACGATTTTGAGCACTTTTCAGATGATTTTTTGACCATCTACCCATGAAAGAAGCCTACAGGCTCTAGGGGAGAGGGCACTTTTTGGTGTATCATGTGATTTTCCGAAAAATTAGCATTTTTCGGAAAAATAGTAATTAATGATAGATTGGCTTAACTGAAAAATAGTTTATAAATAGTTTTTATTATGATAAAATTAGGAAAATAAAAATAAACCAAGTTAAACTTGATTTATTTTTATATACGAAAATGATTTGTATGGAGATGAGAACATGATTTTTAAATTATTATTTGTTATTGGTACACTGCTTGTTATATATTGTATAGTGAAGATAATAAAAGAACAAAAAGAACAAGGGAATAAAGTGAAAGGTTTGTTATTTTATCTTATTTTGATATGTACTATATTAATTATATACATTTATATTTTTACATTTAACCCCTCTTTTGATAAGTATCGATTGTTCCCGCCAATTATATCATCCATTATAAAAATAAGTCTATAATGGATGATATAATTGCAAAGACTAAGGAATTTTTTTTAGTGGAAGAATCTTGCTTATATCTAAAATAATTAGTAGAAAAGCAAAATAATACGATGAATATTAAAAATATAAAGAAATTCATTGGGGCTCCTATTCTAAACGTCCAAATTGGAATTTAACAAATTCAGCATATTTTTTATGTTTTTTTACTAAATTGTCATGTGAATCAAATCCCGTGATAATTCCATTTTCAAGGAAAATGATTTTGTTAGCATTTTTTATGGTAGACAATCGGTGAGCGATTATGAATGTTATTTTATCGGAAACGATATCACCTAAATTTTCTTGTATGATATGTTCTGATTCAGAATCTAGTGCAGATGTTATTTCATCAAGCAAAAATAATGATTTATTTTTTAGAAGTTCCCTAGTGATAGCTATTCGTTGCTTTTGACCTTCAGATAATGTTATTCCACCTGGACCAATATAAGTATCTAATCCATGAGTAAAGTCTCTTAGAACAGGTGAAAGGTTTGTCTTAGCAGATAGCTTAAAGATATCTGCATCAGAACTATTCTCTGATGGATAAAGAATGTTGTTTCGTATGCTTTCTGGAATAATGTAATTTTGTTGGGGGATGTAAGCTATTTGATCTCGAATACTTTGTAGGGAGTATTCCTTGATGTTATTACCATTGATTTCGATTGTACCTGAATAATTGCTATAGAATTGCTCAATCAAATACATAATGGTAGATTTACCAGAACCACTAGGTCCAGTTAGTGCTATAATTTCACCTTTATTGATTTTAAAACTAACTTGTTTTAGCACTTCATTGACTTTATTATATGAGAAAGATACATTTTTAAATTCCAAGGAGTAAATTTTGGATAATGCGATACCGTTATTTATATTTTCAATTTGTTGGTTGTTTAGAAGATTTTGAATTCTAGTTGAAGTTCCTTTTAACCCCTCAAATTCTGCTAGAGAGCTTCCAAAAGATTCAATAGGACCCATAATTTGAAAAAATAAAGTTACATAAGCAGCTAGAGTACCAATAGAGATTTCATGTGTTGAGGTTAAGAAAAAACCATAAGAAATTACAGACAATATAACTAGTAAAGATATTATATTTAAAATAGGGGCAATAGCGGCAGTTATTTTGGCCCTTTTAAGACTAATATCTTTTAGTATATTTAACATATTCATCCCTTTTTTCAATTCAAAATTTTGAGAGGAATGACTTTTAATGAAGCTGTTATTTTGAATGATATAAAAACCATAAGAATTAAGTTTACCAATTTGTTCCTGTAAACTATGGGATAGAACTCCTAGTTTCTTACCGAAAGGACCATATGAAATCAGTATGATAGGCAATGATATTACAATTACAATGGTCAATTTATAACTTAAAACTAGGAGACTAAAAATTAATAGGATGATACTTAGAAAAGAGGTAATGAATTTGGGGAGAGTGCTAGTTATTAGGGTGTGCATACTACTGGAATCGTTAGTTAGGATACTAGTTAGTTCACCAGAATCATGTACATCAAAAAATTGCTTGTTTAGCTGATTCAAATGATAGACTATTTTTTTTCTAATATAGAATACAAGTTGTATTCCTACATACTGTAGCAAATAGTCACTGATTATTAGTACCACTAATTGTATTATAATGATTATCAGTAGTGATATTAGAGTAGATTTTGAAAAATTATGAGCTTTCAGAATCTCGTCAACTGCTTCTTTAAAAATAAAGGGAACTCGAACAGAGCAAATAACTCCTATAATATTTAGCAATAATGCAACTAATATTAAAGTAATATCTCGACGGTCTAGGTAAGGAAGTAGAAAGTTTTTTATTAATTTCATATAGGTTCTCGTGAACCAATAATAGGGCTGAAAACAGCCCTATTATTGGTTAAATTATGCTACAGGAGTTTCCCAAGGGTAATACCCGTGCTGTTGTTTGAATAGGTTAGCTTCATATGCTGAAAGCCTTAAACCCCACCAGTAAGGATTTGGACCTTTTTGTAAATAATTCCAGATAGTATTCATAAGAGCTTCCTCCTAATTGTATTAATTACGTACATAATTATATCATATAATGAAAACGTTGTCAATGAAATTTGAAAATGAACTGAATTTGTTAAGGTATAAATTTGTATTGTTATCATAAAAATAATACTAAACTATGATTTAAGGTTCTTAGAGAGTCATTCTAATTCTTTTTTATAGTCTAAGATAGAGAGTTAACCACTGAAAAAGCCTCTAATGACAAGCATTATAGACTTTTTTAGAACAAATAAGAAGTTTCGTAAAAATTGGAGTTTTTTGGACTTTTGTGACAAAATGGTTGTAGAAGATGAAAAAATTTTAAGATTAAAAGAGCCTTGCTATTGAAAAAACATTTTTCACGTGCTATAATTGAATTAAAGAAATCAAGCTGACACAGCTACAAAAAACCCCTGCAGACACTACTATGCAGAGGTTTTTTTTGACTAGTTCGCCCAACTATTTATTGTTTTTATCTAGCCATTTGACCAAGTAATGCAATAGCAAGCCTGCTACTACATCAACAAGGACTTCTTTAAAGAAATCATTAGACACAGCCATCACCTCCTGACTTAGGCGGTATAGTTGAGCCGTTATATATTATATCATGCTTTTTAAATTCAATCAGCCATTTTTGCCATTCGAAAATGGCTTTTTTGCACGCTTTTTTTTGTGGCTTTTGGCGCGGCAGACTGCGAAGCTAATTTTTTTGCTATTCGAAAAAATTTGCGTAGGCAGGCTTGGGCGCACTTTGTGCGCAGTCTTGTCCATCTTGGACAGGAAAAAGTGTCGGTTGCTCCCGACATCTTTTGACTGATCAAATGGATAAGACCATCTGTCCGTTTCGACGGACAGGCGACCGCCATTCGGTCGCACGGGGTGAATTGGTCTATAGACCAAGAGGGTTCTCCCTGCCCTCCGCAGGAGCGCCGTCTTTTTGTCTCTGACAAAAAGGAGAAGGCGTTACTCTTTGAAAAGAGTAACAGAAACTCTCTCTTAGTGAGTGCTGAAATTGTAAAATTTTGCTGATTTTGAGGGAGTGGACTAACTGGCGAGAATAGCGATAGCGCTCGCCTGACCGCTACGGCGGTCGGTCGGCTGAAAGACGACAACAACGGCGAAGCCCTTTTTTAATCGAGTTCAAGGCATTGGGCTAGATTTAATGGGCTTAATAAGTACCATGAAATCATGTAATTATGGGTTATATAAAGTGCCATAGAAAGCGAAAAAGTGGGAAATATACTGTCCCACTTTTTCGCTAAAATATGGGCAACTTACAAATCCATATTTTAGCTTTTTATGGACATATAATCTTTCCATAATACTGGAAAACATGGACAAGTTACTTACCGCTATTTTTTCAAAAAATGGGCATATAATACCTCCATAAATCGAAAAATAATGGACAACTATAGTAAGCCATAAAATGCAAAATTATGGATATATTACTTTCCAATGTTTTTAGAAAAAATGGACATCTATAGTTGTCCATTTTTTAAATATTTTATGGACAACTTTATAAAACCATTGAAAAATCAAGGTTTTTAGAAAGTTTTGAAAAACCGACACCGACATTTTTTATTTTTTAAAAAATATGGCATAATAGAATTAAGATGAATATTTTTATAAAAAGTAGGTGTATTTTATGCAGAAGATGGGTCTCTCAGTTACACATAGTGACAACAAGATAAATATCAAACACAACAACCGCAGTTTTGAAGAAAAAGAATGGGGACACACGACCAATAGCCATATAAATCGGGACCTAACCAAGTACAACACGACTTTTATTCAGCAAGACATTAAAGAGGCATATCAAGAAGCTTTCGGAGAACCGTTAGAAGAGTATAACGCCAAACAAAAGCGCCAAGACCGTAAAATAGACGACTATTACGAGTACATCAAGGGCTTAAACGACAGTCACAAGAAGAAAGGTAAGAGCAACGCAACAACCAAGTATAATCTGCAAGATGAGATTATTTTGACTATCGGGAATAAGGAAACATGGGACGAACTACACCACCGAACTCTTACCTCAATCAACGACAAGCAGGAGGCGGAAAAAGTTTTCATCGAATATAAGAAAAAGCTTGCTGATGAAATTTTTAAGAACTTTTTAGAAGAGTTCCAAGCGAAACATAAACACCTCCACGTATTTAATGCCGTGGCGCACTACGACGAAGCAGGAGCCCCACACATGCACCTTACTTTCTTCGGAAAAGCCGAGGGAATGAAAAAGGGGCTACGGCTACAACCTCGCACAACAAGGGCAATCGCTCAGGATTTAGATGGCGATTTTTACCAAAAAATGCTCGAATCCGACCAAAAGAAGTACGACCTAGCCAAAGAGAACCGAGAACGCAAAAAACAAGGTCTCGAAGCGCTACAGGGCGACCGCAAGGGCGACATGAGCGCAGGAATGAATGTGTATACGCAATTTTTAACGGAAACGAAGCAAATTCTTATTGATAAGGCGAGGGAAGTCGGCTTTGAGTATGAAGCAGTAGGCAAGCACAATTGGGGCGACATGGGCCATTTTAAGGAGGCTATGGCGCAAAAGAAAGAGGCGTTGGATAAAGAAATCAACGAGTACAAACAAGAGAAACAGGGGGAAATCAAGCGTTTAGACGAGGAAATCAGCAACAAGCGGACGCAGGCGCAGGAAGCAGGAAAGACGGCGGAGCAAGCAAAAGCAGACGCAGAAAAGGCAGTACAAGCAAAAGAGCAAGCGGAGCAGGAGGCGAAGCAGGCGATTGAAAAACGTGACGAATTGTCACGGGAAGAGCGTATCGCAAAGCAAAATGCCGAGAACGCCAAGGAACAAGCAGATAACTTTAAAGCTAATTTGGAGCGGGTTAAGGCGGAGAATGAAGCGAAAAAAGCGGAGCTGAACGAGCAAAAAAAAGAGCTTGCTGAACTTACTGAAAAAGTCATTGATCAAAATTTGGAGCTAGAAGAAGCTAAAGAACGGCAATCTCAGGAGCTTGCGCAACAACGGCAAGAGCTCGAGGCGCAGAAACAAGCTCTCAAGCAACAGGTCGAAGAGAATATCGCCAAAATCAATGAACAGAAGCAGGAAATCAATAAAAATAAAGAGTTCATTGCGCAACAAACGCAAAAGTACGATGAACAGATTGACTTTATCGGTAGGCGGACAAAAGCACTTCAAGGTCTTGAAAAAGCTAATCAAGTAACTTATGATGATAAAGACGTTAGATTGAATAAGCTAAACGCTGATGAAGTCATCATCAAAAAAGCGCACTATAAAAATCTCAAGCAAAAAGCAGGCTTTTTCGACACTTTAAAAGATTTTGCTAATGATATCGTGTCTACAATCAAGGAGACAAGCGTATATAAAGCACTAGAAGCGGAGCTTGGCAAGTGGAAAAAAGCTTATAAAGAGCTCAAGGCGAAAAATGACACTTTAGAGAAGGAAAAACAAGAGCTAAAAGAAGATAATGACAGGCTACGGCATGAAATCAGCGACCTGCACTATCAAGACGTGATTGGGCGAGACATTGGCAAAATGTGCGAGAAATACCTTACCCAAGATGAAAAGAACAAGCTATATCGCAAGCTTGACGCTCGGGCAAAAGATAGGGCAGAAGAGGAAGAACAGCTAAGGAGAGACGATTTTAGCTACGATTACGAGCGCTAAGACTAGCTTTAGCTAGTCTTCTTCAGATAAAGAAAAGAGGCATACCTGCCTCTTTTTTCCTTTTTTAGCGACTTTCTTCGTAACGACAGAAATCGCAAAGATAGCTCTCGCTTGCGTCAAGTTCAGCGCCACACCGTGCGCAGTATTCTTTTTCTTCGTATTCTTCCATGTTACTGGTTCGCCATTTCTTCGTTAATCTTGCTATCTTGCGTAATGCTTTCCATCTGCTCTTCCTCAAGCTCTTCAAACGTAAGAACGACTTGGCGATTTACCGTCAAACTTTCAAAAAAGCTTGCTAGTAAGCTATCGAAACCAAGGAAGCCGTCAACTTCCTTGATAAGCAGTTTTTTGCTGATCATTTTTTTGATTACCTTTTGAACACTAGCATAAGAAAGCTTCAAAGCCTGCGCCGTGGCTTGCAAAGTGCTAGTGTACATACGTTTGCCGTCTACTAGTCTAGCTTGTTGCCACAAATGATTTAGGATAGTTGGCGCACTGTCTTCATGGATTTCCAAAGCCACTAGGTATTGCTTCACAAGTAAGTCCATTAAAAGAGACTTATCTAGGCTCTTATACGTGATTTCAAGCACTTCCGCCTCATGTAGCACCTTTTTCTTTTGAACCATCTCCAAAGACGTGTGCACGTCTTCACGTGGTTTCCGTGGCTTGCGCCCTGCGTTAGACTTTTTAGGTCTTTCAAAGCCTTCAGGCATTTCAGGCATATCTTCGGGTCTTTTTAGCAGAGAGGTGGGCATTTCTTCCACTTCTTCCATTAAGTCGTCATCAAAAACGTCAACAACTTCAATGTCTTCGTTACTAGGCTGAACCTGCCTTACCTCTGCACCAACAAAACCACCCTCCATTTTATCAAACTTTGCTCTCTGTACCATCTTAAAAACTCCTTTTTTAATTTGTATTATTTCATCTTTTAAAATAATTATAGTTTAATGATATTTCATACTCTTATTATACCTCTTTTCAATTCTTTTGTAAAGTAATAAGTGTAAATAAATAAAATAATTAGAATTTATATAGCTATAAATATCTATTATTTTTATAGCTGTATAGAAATAGCCTATAAACACTTGATATATCTAACTTTATAGCTCGCTGATAGCTTTTGGTTTTTGCTAATTTTCGCCCCTCGCCTCCTATCTTTTTTATCCTGCTTATTTTGTGACAAAATGAGAGGTTGGTTTTTTTAGAAAGTGCCTGATTTTATTTCTTGTCCTATTTCATAGCTTTATTATTCTATCTTTTAGTTTTATTCTACTCTTTATCTATTCTAATTATTTTATATTTTAATTTAATTTATTATATAAAATAATTGTATTTATTTAATATGTGAATAAAACTAAAAGATACAATAGCAAGAATATATAGAATTATATAGTTTAATTATTTTAAGTACGTAAAGATAATTAGAATTTATATAACTATGTAATTTAATTACGAAAATATAGGAGTGTGTGGATTTCAAAAATGGGTGCGAGAGCTTGCAGGACATGGAAAGCGTGCGATATGGGGTAAAGTGGTATTTTGAACCGTTAGGCAAAAAGTGGCTTCAAGTATTGATTTTATTGACTTCGTGGGTCGTAGGCTGCAAAAGTGCATTTTTGAGATTTGAAAAAGTTCGGGGAGATTGAGAGGCTGAGATGGCTCTCAGGGGCTCAGATTTGCCCGTAGAGCGATTTTAGGCGCTAGGAGGTATATTTATATGGTCGAATGGAAAAGAGGGGCTTAAAATCGATTTTAAGGAGGTCTGAGCGCCTACAATCGATTTTAAGCTTCATCAGCTTATTGTTTTATTGTAAAAATGAGATTGAAAAGGCGAGGGGGTACTTTTACCCCTGTTTTGATTTCAATCTTTTTTTCGTGCATTGTATAAAGGGATTTTGAGGCTTAAAATCGATTTGGCTTTTTAGAGGGTGCAGGCTGTCAAAGTCACGTACTTTTTTCACACCTATTAAATTTTAGGAAAATATCGGGAAGTGTTGATTTTATTGGACTTGCTAGACTTTTGATGAAAAAGTGGTCTATTTTGCTAAAGTTTGGATTTGCTGAAAAATCAGCACTATCAAGGCTTTAGGTTGATACTGGAGAAAAAATTACGTTATATATTTTAGGAAATCAGTTTAGCAATCTAGAAGTTGTTATGTTTGGAAAGAAAGGGGGAAGCGAAGCGATAAGGCGTTAGCCTTGTTAGCCTGTTAGGTGGTAGTCTATCAGCTAGTAGGTATTATGTTGGATAGACTATATAAGTCATTAGACAATAAGATTATGGATCAAAAAAGTTATAGTTTTTTTAGAAATAGATGAATTGAAAATTTCTATTTGAGAGGAAAAAGGAAAATTTTAATTTTCCCTTTTTCTTTTTATTTCTTTAAATGTCTTTAAAGACTCTTTAAAAAGTTTAGGAACGTGAAAACCCTTGGGAGAGAAGGACTTTCGAGCTTTATAGGTGTAGAAATGTCAGACAAAGGTGTAGAAATGTCAGTCATGGGTGTAAAAATGTCAGACAAAGGTGTAAAAATGTCAGTCATGGGTGTAATTTATATTTTTTATTCTTTATAAAGGTGTCTCCCTTAGAGCCTCAAGGGAAAGCGCCATTTAGAGGTGTAAAAATGTCAGTAGAAATAGGTGTAATAAAAAAATAAGTTCTT
>ERZ773061.745-NODE-745-length-12624-cov-5.325086_pt1 | contig 12624 bp, 5 predicted proteins | sample MGYA00580627_ERZ773061 | MGnify/ENA primary metagenome ERZ773061 (study PRJEB29015, sample SAMEA2738119) | human oral metagenome | biome: human oral; feature: human-associated habitat; material: saliva | place: China | collected 2223 ...
ATAAAAAATTATCAGCAAAAAGAGGCAATAAATCCTGTCTATTTTCGCACCAAACAGCCCTTTTATTCGCCACTTTCAATGCTTTAAAAGTGAGAAAGACGCAAGAAGAGAAACAATACAAATACTGACAACCAACATAAAAGAGCTCTTTATATAAAAAATGCAGATACAGATGCATAATATTAGGTATTTCTTTATTTGTTTATTTTATAGTAAAAACTTATCTTTGCAAAAGAATAGAGATAAAAGTCCTTAACCATCTCTATCTTTTAACCCTCAAAAACTATTAAATGCCTTAACTAGCAGACAAATTAAACAAATATAATAACAAAAATTATCATGGATTTTAAAGACTACATCAAAGAGTTATCTAACCGTGTTGCTAAACTAAAAGACCAAATAGCAACAGAAGAAGCCACCAAAAATGCGTTTATCATGCCCTTTATTCAAATGCTAGGCTATGACGTTTTTAACCCTTTAGAAGTTGTTCCCGAGTTGGATTGCGACCTCATAAAGAAGAAAGGAGAGAAAATTGATTATGCAATCATGAAAGAGGGTGATCCAATAATGCTTTTCGAATGTAAGCACTGGGGGCAAGATTTAGATTTACACAGCACACAACTACAGAAGTATTTCGTTGCATCAAAAGCTAAATTTGGAGTATTAACAAATGGTATTATTTATCGTTTTTATACCGATTTGGCTAAACCAAACATAATGGACGATACACCTTTCTTAGAGATGAATCTAGAAAACCTAAAAGAATCATCAATAGAAGAAGTAAAGAAGTTTCACAAATCGTATTTTGATGTAGATAATATCTTAAGTTCTGCAAGTGAATTAAAGTATATGGCAGAGCTTAAAATGGTTATCAAGAAAGAATTTACATCGCCATCTCCTGAAATGGTAAAGATGCTTACCAAACAAGTTTATGAAGGTTCTATAACTCAAAAAATCCTAGAACAATTTACAGAACTTGTAAAAAGAACATTTGCCAATCACATTCACGATGTAATGTCTGATAGATTAAACATTGCCATTCAATCAGCAGAGCGTGAAGATGTTGCAAATAATGAGCCCCTATCATCTGTTACAGAGACAACAACAGAAGAAGACTCAAACAACGGAATTGTTACAACAGAGGAAGAACTTGAGGGTTTCTATATCGTTAAATCAATATTAAGAAATAGTATTCAGGCAGAACGCATTACATATCGTGATGCTCTTTCTTATTTTGCCATTTTCTGTGACGGCAACAACCGAAAACCTATCTGTAGATTATATTTCAATACAGCAAATAAATCAATTGGAATATTCGACGCTGATAAGAAAGAAACAAAGCACAAAATTGCGTCTTTAGACGAAATATATGCGCATCAAGAAGAATTAAAACAAGCGATACAACATTATTTAGAATAAAACAGAGCCCTCTATCTGCAAAGATAGGGGGCTTATTTTTTTAAGTGAAGAAAGAAAATACACCTCGATCGTCTTCTAAATGCTCTGCATCTTTTATATTTAGCGTTATTCTTTTCACACAATTAAAGGCTATATTTCTTCGTTTCTCAGTACCATTCCCTCCTCCTCACCCTTCCATTCTCTCGTCATAAGACAACAAAAAGGCACCGAGAGTTATCTCAGTGCCGTTGATGAGTGGTGTACTCCGTTGTTCCAATGTAGCGTTCTGCGCCTTATTTCGCATCACCCTACAGCCGTTTACGCTACATTCAAAAGAGAGCAGTGGTGCATTTCCTTGCCTCTTATGCAGCGTCAACCTTTCCGTTGACCGTAAAAAAGAGGATGAGCGAATAGACAACGCCGAACAAATAGATCATTGTGAAGCCAACGAAGCGACGCAGTAGCATCCAGCAGTCGTGTAACAGTGTTCTCACTACAATTATTAGACTATTCATAACCAAAGGTTTAGGGTTAAACAAAAACTACAATCTCTCCATTTTATTGTGCGTGTGAAGTATCGCCAGAGGCAGTCTTACGGGTCTTTTTAGGCTTCTTCACATCGTATTTGGTAGCCTCTTTCACCGTCATACCTTGCAATAAGAAACTGGTTCGTTTGCGGTTAGCGGTGGTATAGGTTGTTGGGTGGAAGAGCACCCTTGCGCCCACGATGTTCTTTTGAGGGTTAAAGTCGAGCGAAGTGTCGGCAGGCTTAGTTTTAAGTCCCACCTTAAAGCTTCCAAGACCGCCCAAGATCACCTTTTGAGAGTTTTGCAACTGCGCTCTCATCACGTCCACCAACTCGGCAATCACCGCAAGTATATCACTCTTTTTAAGTGTACAGTTAGCCTGCATGATGCTTGCAAGACCATCGATGTCGATCACGCCAGTGTGAAGCGAACGAGCATACCACTTGCCTTTTGTTTTACTTTGTTTTCTGTTGTCTTGTGTTAAACGATAAACTACTGACATAATTTGTTTCCTTTCTTGTTTTTTTGATTGTTATTACTGAATTAAAAAGCTGGCGAAAAAGCATTGAGAATGAAGTGTAATAGTCGACATCTTACCCATCAAATGCAGTGACTTTGCTCACCAACAGCAACCCTTTTGTTTTCGATTGCAATGCAAAGGTAGAACAAAGACAAAGGCGTTGCAAGAAAGATGTGTGTAGTAAAGTGTATAGCACATAACAAAGAGACCCTCAGAGGTGTTTTGTTCACCTAAGAGAGTCTTTTAAAAGAGGTGCAGAAGGCAGTTGAAGCACCTTCTGCGAAAAGAGTATAAGGGAGAAATGACTTATCGAATAATCATTTTTTGAGTTTCGATCACGCCATTATTTTCAATTTTGATGAGGTAGGTACCCTTTGCAAACGATTTGGTGCTGACGTTTGTTGGACGACTGATGTGACGCACAAGAACGCCGTCGAGGGTGTAGATCCAAAGGTTTTGAACATTGTTGAGCACAATGGTTTGGTTGTTGAGCTGAGCCGATGGCTTAGCTGTTTCTACCACGTTGATGCCCGTTTGAGCGTTCAATCCTTCTGGTTCGCTGGCTGTTCCCTCGTCCCAAGTGTCGGCACCCGCTTTTCTTGATGCGTTTTCGCCCGTAATTTCCACTCCGAAGTCGATAGCAAAGCCCTTGTTAAACTTACCTGTTGGTTGCAAAGCACCTTCGAACCACGCATCAGAGAACACGATACGAATGCGGCTCATGCCCACCTTTGCATCGTTAGGAACTTTTATTTCGAATTGTTGAAGAGCTTGTACGTTAGTCATTGTACCCATACGTTTACTTCCAAGAGTGAACAAACATTCGCCATGGTCAGGACTTAAGTCTAAGAAATCAGGGTTAAACACTCCGTCACCATCAAGGTCAATCCAACCACGTCCAATGCAATAACGAAGGTCGTCGTGGCTTCCTTCAACGTCATCACTTGCTTGGTGTCCTTTAAAGTGAATGATGAATGTTTGTCCTTGGCGCACCTTAATCACCTTAGACGACATGTCTACATAGTTGGTTACAGGGCGATTGCCATTGTCACGATATTCAATATTCTCAATTGCACCTGTTGTACTGAAGTTATCCAAATATCTTAATTGACGTGCTGTTGCTGCACCAGCTGCGCTAACATCGAGCTCAGGAGTTCCATAAATGTTGGTGTTGGCAGCAGGCAAAGTGTTATAATCGCCACGTTGTATAGCTTTCCACACCACTGGCGAATAGGTTTTAAGGTCGGTAGAAGCAGAGCGAACGCCAATATAAGGCTGATTGTCTTGCTCACCCACTTGAATATCGCCCACATAAGTTGCCCATTGTTTGGTGCGAGCAATCTCGGTTACAGCACCTTCTTCGCCGTTCTTATACAGAATTTCGAAGTGATGAATATTCTCTTTGTCGTTGTGTTGAAGCTCGTTTCCTGCGCCACATTCCACATTCCATGTAGCTTTTACCGATAAAGAAGTTTTCTTTTCTTCCTTCACCTGAATGGTTAAGTCTTTTGGAGCAGAGGGTTTCGCAGTGAAGTTGTCGCTCAATTCGAGTTTACCCACAAGCATGTTAAAGTCCGAATTGGTGTTTTTCACACGCAAGCCAATGCGGTCTATCACATCAGAAGAAGTTAAATCGTTCAACGCAATCTCTTTTTCTTCCCAGTTTGTGCCCGCTGGATTGCTAACAAGATATTCTTTCCATTGTTGCGAATTCTTAAGACGTACGATGAGATAAAGCTGAGATGTGTTCATTGCATCTTTGCCGTTCTTCACCGCAAGCTTAGCAACGATGTTGCCACCATTGCCCTCGAGCAAGGTTTTATATAAAATAAGGTCGGCATTTCCGTCTGTTTTGGTACCCTTAACCTGCAAGCACGAACCGCCCATATAAGCGTCGGTGTTGGTGAATTGTGCATCGATGGCAGTGCTTACGTTGGTTGTTTCTGAGCGATAAACGAGCCAACGATAGGTTGGAACGAGGTCTTGATTCGACATGTTATACCACGATCCTGCTGTTTTCTTGCCTTTATAAACATAGCGTTCGCCATTTCCTATGTTGAAGAAGGTAGAGAAAGGCAATTTACCTTGTATGGTAGACTGCTCGGGAATCCATGTAGACATACCCGCAAAGTTATAGAGTGCAGGGTTGCTTCCTTGCGCTTCAAGACTGTTTCCTACGTTCACCACATTAGGACGGTTTGCTGGATTGCGATAACCACCAGAGAAAGCACGCTCTAAAAGCATTTGATAGTTGGTCATAAGCTGTTGTGGGCTATTGCCTTTGTTGTACGACCAAAATCTACTTTGATCGTGTTCACCCCATAAAGCAATACCGCTTTCGTGGTGGAAATTGTCTTTATCAAGGTCTGTCCAGTTCTTATCCATGCCTACAATCCAACCACCCATATACAATCCTTTAGTGGTATTCAATGCGCTCTTTGCATTTCTGTAGCTCGAGCTCATATCTCTTGTAAAGCCATTTCCTTCGTAATTCAACATCACTTCGGCTGTTCTACTTCCACTATGACCAAAGAGTGCATTGACATTATAGCCAGGAAGTTTTTGGTTCATTGTGTAAATTACGATATGAAAGTTATTGAAATTTTCTTCTTTAGCTATCTCGTAAAGACGTTTATGGAAAGCTATTACACCTTGATTATCGTATCCTTGAGCCTCCCAGTTATAGTTAATTCCGTCCATTCCGAGGAATCTTAACAAGTTAATAAGGGGACGAGCGTATTTGTATTCGCCCTTATCATTCGTTTCTTTGATGAACGATACCCATTGACTTGCACCCTGACCACGATTGCCTGTGGTGTCGAAAAACTTCATACCGCTCATGATGTCGGTCCCGTTTTGGTGTGCAGCATCTACCCAAGAGCCTGGTGCTTGAAATAAAGTGTGGTTCCAAGAGCCGAAAAGAGTGGTGTAGTTCCACATCGAGAAGTTGTCGTTAACAAAGTCTTTCGATGGATAACCGCCAATCAATTTGCCCGCTCCCGAAGGCAGGTTGAGAAACAATTCACGTTCTGCATAGGTGTTTCCAACAAGTCTATCGGCATTGTCGATGGTGTTTCTTTTAGCCACATGCGAGCGAACGAACTCTATTTCGTCGTAGAGTCCTTTAGCTTTTAATTCGTCGATAGTGGGATATTTACGGCCTTGAGCGTCGAGATCGGCAAAGAATTTAAGTAGTTCTAAATCGTTAAACTTAGAGAAGTCGTAAATAGTAGTTGATGTTGATTCGAGCGAGGTCTGCGCCAAAGAAGGGGCAGCAGCACACAAGCTAAGTGCAAGCAACAAGGTCTTGCAATTGAATACTGGTTTTTTCATTTTGTTTTATCTAAAGGTTTATGTTTTTGTTAGTAAGAAAAAAGGATGCACCAACGATGTGGCGCACCCTTCTCTTGTTAAAATTTAATAGAACATGTGTTTATCTTCTATTAATTTTTAGTGAATTTGGCGAAGTGTTATAAATTACTTTGTAGTTTGTTTCGCCAGTTCAATTACAAAAGTTTTACTTGATTACCACTTTTTGAGTACGAATAACGTTGTTGTTCAACATCTTCACAAGGTAGATTCCCTTTGGTAGAGATTTTATTTCGTATTGTTGAGGATTGTCTAAAACTTTAACTAAAGAACCATCTACACCAAAGATCCATGCTTTTTCTACATTAGAGAACTTCAAGTCTTTGCTTGTTTGAACAAGTGCTGAAGCCTCACCAGCGAATGAAGTGATTGATGTGCTTGCAGAAAGTCCTTCTGGTTGTTCTGCCTTACCTTCGTCACGTGTAGACTTAGGAGTTGGTCTTTCAGGGTTAGTTCCTGTAATATTAACAGCGAAGTCGATAGCGAAGCCCTTGTTAAACTTACCTGTTGGAAGTAGAGAACCTTGGAACCAAGCATCAGAGAATACGATTCTCATACGAGTCATACCTCTCTTAGCATCTGCAGGAATAGTTACATTAATTGTTTGACCTGGATTTACATTTTCTACTACACCCTTTCTAAGTTGACCAATGGTAAATAGTTCTTCACCATTATCTGCAATTGTACCTGGTTCAAATTTGTAGTCACCATTCAAATCAATCCAACCACGACCAAAGCAGAAACGTAAGTCGTCTTGGCCTTCGTGTCCTTTGATCTTAATAGTAATGGTTTGACCTTGATTAACAGTCAACACGTTACCATTTGTTGCATCAACATAGTTGGTTCCACCTGTAGGACCTGTTGCAGTATAGTCGATGTTAGTTGCTCCACCTTCTGTTTTAAAGGTTTCAACGTAACGTACTTTTTGTGCAGTCTTATAACCATCAGCAGACATATCCAATTCAGGTTCTCCATAAGGATTGTGCTTTCTTGTTGGAAGAGTTGAATATTCAGCACGTGGAACTTCTTGCCATACTACTGGAGAGTAGGTCTTTAAGTCTTTAGAAACTGAACGAACACCGATAAATGGTTTGTCTGATTCTTTCAACTCGATGTCGCCAATGTATGTAGCCCATTGTGATGTACGACCGATTTCTGTTACTTCACCATCTGTTCCATTCTTATAAAGCACTTCGAAGTGGTCTACATTAGCATCGTCGTTGTAAACAACACTTCCTTCAGTAGCTGAACTTAAAGCCCAAGTTGCTTTCACAGAAAGAGAAGATTTGTTTTCTTCTTTCACTTGAATTGTAAGGTCTTTCACACCTTGTGGAGTAGCTGTGAAGTCGTCTACGATAGCCAATTTACCAACAAGAAGCTTGTATTGATTGTCAGTATTCTTCACACGAAGACCGATACGATCGATAACATCTGATGAAGTTAAGCCTGTTAGTGCCACTGTGTGCTCTACCCACTTGCTATCTGCTGTACCGTTTACATCAAACTCTTTCCATTGATTAGAGTTCTTTAAGCGAACGATGAGCGCAAGTTTAGAGTCTGCTGGTGTGTCTTTACCTGTTTTGATAGCCACTTGTGCTTTGATTGCACCACTTGTACCTGTAAGATTGGTTTTGTAAAGAACGATATCTGTAGCTGAAGCTGTTCCTTTACCTGTTAGTTTTAAGCAAGAACCACCTGTGTAAGAATCTTCATAAGTAAACTCAGGTTGTACTTTATCACTTACGTTTGTTGTATTTCCGTCGTAAACCAACCAACGATAAGTTGGCACGATGTCTTGGTTAGACATGTTATACCATGAACCTGCGGTCTTCTTTCCTTTGTATGTGTAAACCTCTCCAGCACCTGTATTGAAGTATGTGCTAAATGGAAGCTTACCATCAATTGCTGAACGCTCAGGAATCCATGTTGCTAAACCTGCGAAAGTTGATAATGGAGCCTTTGTACCTGACCATTCCCAGTTATTTCCAAATCTGCTTATTTCAGGGCGATCAGCTGGATTTCTCTTACCACCTGAGAAGCCTCTTTCCAACAATGTTTGGTAGTTGCTCATGCGTTCTTGTGCATTTCCACCTGTGTTATATGACCAGAAACGGCTTTGAGCGTGTTCTCCCCAAAGGCAAATACCGCACTCTTCTGCACCTGGAGCATTAAGACGGTTCCAACCTCTGTTCATATCTACAATCCAAACACCTGCATACAAGCCCTTAGCTGTACCCATAACACGCTTAGCTTCTTGAACTGATTGAGGCATGCTGTAAGAGAAGTCGCTTGCAGAATAGTTCAACATCAAGTCTGTTGTCTTTACATTATTCTCACCAAACAATGCTCTTGAGTTGTAAGATGATAAACCAGAGTTTGATGTATAAAGAACAATATGGAAATCATCAAAGTTTTGTTCCTTTGCATAAGCATATAAAGATTGATGGAATTTTACTACATCGTTATCGCTATAACCATTATCTTCAAAGTTATAGTTGATACCATCCATTCCTAAGAATTGCAAGATATGGATAAGTGCACGAGTGTATTTGTATGTACCATCGTCATTTTTCGATTTAACTAAGTTCACCCAGCCTGATGCGAAACCTTGTCTTCCACCTGTTGTGTCGAAGAATTTCATACCACTAAGAATGTCTGTACCATTCTTGTGAGCTGCGTCTACCCATGAACCTGGTGCTTGGAACAAGCCATGGTTCCATGAACCGAAGAGGTTTGTGTAGTTCCACATAGAGAAGTTATCGCTTGCGAAGTCTTTAGAAGGATAACCACCAATTGTTGAACCTGCACCTGCTGGGATGTTCATAAATAGATCTCTTTCTTTGTAAGTATTTCTTACAAGACGATCTTCACGGTCAAGAATTTGACGTTTACGAACGTGTGAGCGCACGAATTCTATTTCATCATAAAGTCCGTACTCTTTAAGTTCTTGGTTAGTTGGGAATTTTCTACCTTGCTTGTCGATCTTTTCAAAAAGTTCTAACATCTTTTGATCACTGAAACCAGCAAAGTCGTAGATTGTAGTTGATGTGCTACCTGTATTGGTTTGAGCACTCATTGTGCTTGGAGCACCGCAAAGAAGTCCTGCAAGCAACAACATCTTCATTGTAGATTTTTTATTCATACAAGAGTTGTTTTAAGTTTATTAAATAGTAAAAAATAATTTCTTGTTTAATAAAATAGTGGGGGCACTTGCCAAATGAAGTGTCCCCACCTATTATATATTAGAAGTTTGGTGCGTTAACATCCCACCATAGACGTGTACCTACAACGTCTGGGCCATTCAATGCCTTCAAACCTGTAGCTTGAATGTCTGCCTGTGTAGCAGGATCTGTACGTCCTGGGAATGGTAAACGACGAATGATGTCGCCTTGATTCAAGCTTCCGTCTGATTCATCAGCATTGAGAACCTCGAACAATTTAGGATAACCTGTACGTCTTAAGTCTACCCAAGCCTCGAAACTCATTGGATAAGCTGCGATGTATTTTTGTGTAATAATCTTCTCAAGCTTTGTTTCTTCTGAGTCTGCATCGTTCCATTTAACACCGATCTTTGTTGGGCTTTCGATGTTTTCTGTATCGCCTGTTGGGTCAACATAGGTCACTGGTGTAGCGTTTGTTTGTGCCATATAGGTCGCCATCATGCCTGCATAGTTCACACTATTGTCTTCACGATCAAGGCAGTTCGCTGCAAGAATACCCTTATTGTAGAAGTCTTCTGCTGAACCTCCCATGTTCCAACCACGTACTGCGCCTTCTGCTCTTAAGAAACAAACTTCTGAAAGCTTCATAACATACAAGGGCACTCCGTGGAATTTCTCTGGGTTAACTCCTGAGAATGCGATGTATTGGTTACCATCATAACCTTGTCCGTCACCTGTGTGAGTACCTGAACGAATACCAACTACCTTTGTATTTGCTTCAAGTTTTGCGTTGGTGTTGTTGTTTACGATAAGGTTATCGTTCTTTGTGAATAGCGCAAAGTTGTCATCTAAGTAAGGATGCTTCAAGCTTTCTAACAATGTTACCAACGAAGCGGTGATACGTGTGTCGCCCCACTTAGTGATATTGATTAGAGGATTGGTGAAACCGATTAGGTTTGGACGTAAAGCTACTTCGTGCTTTGTGTCTTCAATCACTCCACTTGCTACTGCTTCTTCTGCCCATTGTCTTGCAAGAGTTGGATTAACCTTTACAATGTGCATCGCCATACGCAACTTTAATGAGTTAGCAAAACGCTTCCATGTTTCGAAATCGGTTGCATTGTTTGCCTCGTCATTGGTGATCAAGATGTTTTCTTTTAGTAAAGAAACCAACTTATCCTTGTATTCTGCTCTCTTATTTGGGAAGTAGTTGAAACATGCTACAGCTGTATCGATGTTGGCAACGATTGACTTGTAGATGGTTTCAAGGTTATCATAGTTATAAGGAGCACTTTGTTTGTTGGTCTTTACGTCTTGATAAGCGAATGGACCATAGATGTCTGCGTTCTCAAGTGCAGCTGTGTTGAAGATAAGAAGATAAACGGCTTTCATCTCAGGGATTGAGTCGATCGACTTATGGTTCAACAATTGAACTGCTGCTTTGCGCACTTCGCCAAACGAACCGTTAGCACCTCCGTAGAACTTAGGAGCGATGTCGTAAGTTGAACGTACCAACACTTTAGAGTAAACGAAGTTTTGGTGAGGGATAACTGCATATTGAGCGTAGTTGTCTACACCTAAAGAGAACTGGAATTGGTATTGGTGTTCTCCTGGCATTTCACCGTTCTTACCACCTCTTAGTGAGAATTGTGCAGCACGACCACCATTTAGATAATCTTGAAGTTTATCGATAACGGCAGCAGCTTGATCTCCTGTTATATCTAATTTGTAAGGAATATTATCTACTTCTCCACGTTCAGTAACTTTCTCGATGTTCTTTGTATCAGAGTTAAACTCTGCTCCTGGATCATCAAAGTCTAAACAAGACTGTAGCGATAAGGTTCCTGCAAAAGCAGCAAATGCTACTAAAAATTTATACTTTTTCATATTCTTATTCTGTTATGTTTTAGAAGTTAAGTTTCAAAGACAAACCAAATGAACGTGAAGATGGCATGTTGAACAATTCAAATGCACCTAAACCATTAGCTGTTGATAATGAAACGTCTGGGTCAACTGGGCTATCGTTGTACAAGAAGAATAGGTTTCTTGCGATGAATGCAACGTTCAAGTTCTTGTTTTGACCAAGAAGGTTGCGGAATGTGTAGCCTAATGACAACTCACGTAAACGGAAGTTGGTTGCACTATATATATAGTTGTATGGGTTAGTTGATGCACCCATAGCCTTATAATATGCTTCAACTGGAACGATACGTCCGCTTCCGTCGTTCAATTGCATACCTGGAGCGTTCTTGTAGTCTGTTGCAACGATGTTGTTTCTTTCTGCATTGAGACGTGCATCAGCAACTCTTTGAGACAAACCGTTTTGATCTAAGTATGCTTCTGTCAATGAAATAACCTTACCACCGATACGACCATTGATCAAGAATGACAATGTGAAGTCTTTATAGTTGAAGTTATTGCTCCAACCCATTTGCCATTTAGCGTTCATGTTACCTACGTAAATCAAGTCAGCATCTTGACCAGAGCTCTTGAAACGAGGTGCACCTGATTTTGTAAGAGCGATGTTTCCGTTAGCATCTCTTTCGAAATCGTGGATATACATGTCGCCAATTGAACCACCTTCTTTATATCTGATGTATGTACCACCTACAACTTGTTGTTGGATAAGTTCTTTACCTTGGTCGTTGTAAGCAGTCTTAAGGATCTTGTTGCTGTTGTAAGAAACGTTGTAACTTGTTCTCCAGTTAACGTCTTTAGCTAAGCGGAAGTTGTAACCGATAGTTGTTTCGAAACCTTGGTTACGAACCTTTGCAGATGTGAATGGTTGGATACCTGATGCATCCTGTCCTTCCATGTACAAGTGATCCATTACACCATTATAATATGTAAGGTCGAAGCTTAGTCTATTATTGAAGAACATAGTTTCGATACCTGTTTCGAACGACTTCATAACTTCAGGAACTGCCTTGAACTTCTTGTAGTTGTTAGCATTAACAGCACCTGTTCTTCTGTTTTGAGAGATTCTGTAGAATCCTGCATCAGCGAATGAGTTACCTGCTTCTGAGTAAGAAACACGGAACTTCATGTAGTTAAACCACTCTGGCAATTTCACTAAGTTGCTAACGATTGCATTAGCACCAAGACCGAAGTAGCCATAGCTTTGCTTGTCTGCATCACCTGAAAGGTATAGTTGTCTGAACAAACGATACCAGTCTTGACGATAAGAGAAGTCTACATAAACTGTTTCTTTCCAACCAGCTTGAGCTGTGAAAAGCAACGCTTTGTCCCAACTTGAAGACTTACCTGATGTTGTTGCACCCATACCACCTGCGTTTGTTTCGAAGTAGTTCACGTCGGTAGAAGGCTTACGCAACAATGGATCGATGTAAGTTGTTGTTACGTCTGTGTTCTTGTAAGTTGTTTTTAGTGTATGACCAACCCAACCTGCTGATGCAGAAACAGAGTAATCTTTGATTTGTTTGTTATAGTTTAACAAATAGTCGGTGTAGATTTCTGTTGCTGTTGAAGCTGCATCATACATAGAACCAAAGTCGTAGATTGCTGAAGGCGAGAAGGTTGTTGCATATGTTTTGCTGTTGCTCTTAAAGTGAGTCTTAGTATAGTTCACACGAGCTTGGAAGCTTAAGCCATCATAAATATCGATGTTTGCGCTAACTGTACCGAACAA
>ERZ773061.746-NODE-746-length-12619-cov-3.184814_pt1 | contig 12619 bp, 9 predicted proteins | sample MGYA00580627_ERZ773061 | MGnify/ENA primary metagenome ERZ773061 (study PRJEB29015, sample SAMEA2738119) | human oral metagenome | biome: human oral; feature: human-associated habitat; material: saliva | place: China | collected 2223 ...
ATGTGAGTTCGACGAATTTATCGGTTGTTTCATCGTGTGCAAAACTGCTTTTATACCCCACAAGTATAGTGCGTTTATATACCACTCGTGGTATACACTTGCACCCCACTCGTGGTATATGTTCGTACCCCACTCGTGGTATACGTTTGTATATCACGAGTAGGTTACAGCAACAATAAATTTACAAACAATTACAATTCGTCGAACTCACATTAAACTATTATCTCAGCTAAAGCTCTTAGTGGGCAGAAATAACCGTAAATATTATGGTTTGATACTTAAAAAACGGTTGTGAACCAACGATTTTATTATTTTATTGTTATATTTGCAAGTCAAATAGAAATATTATTCAGATTGATAGACAATGAAATGCTTCTCTCCATATTCAATTACAATGTGCCAAAAGTCGTTTAAACACCTTGGCAGTGTCTTTATGCTTTTGTGTATGTTTGTTGCTGCGACCTTGGTTTCCTGCAGCAAAGGGGGCGACGACCCTGACGATACGCCCTCCACGAAAGAGAAAACAATCTTTGTTTATATGCCTTGGACGGGTTCAGGACAGAACTTGTATGACTTCTTTGTGAACAATATCAAGGATATGAAGAAAGGAATCGTTGAGCAAGGAGGCTTGAACAACACCAATTTGCTTGTCTTAATAGCCAACTCGATGGATAAAAGCCATCTTATCAATGTTACTTACCGCGACGGAAAGTGTTATAACGACACGCTCAAAACCTACGACGACGGGGCTATGAATACCTCCGACAAGATGGCTGCCTTGTTGAATAAGGTGGCAGAGGTTGCTCCTGCACACATTTATTCTATGATGATTGGCTCGCACGGTGTAGGCTGGATATATGCCGAAAAAGTCTCTGAATCTGTACAACGTCGCATTGCAGCAGACCGAGACAGAAACAAGGCGATGGGCTTACCCATTACTCGACAGAGCCGTTACTTCGGTGGCGGAGCTGTTCAGATGAATATCGACGATTTGGCAGAAGGAATACGACGTTCCAAAGTAAACCATTTGCAGTTCCTTCTCTTTGACGATTGCTATATGGCGAATATCGAAACAGCTTACGAATTGAACCGTGTTACCGACTATCTTATAGGCTGTCCGACCGAGATAATGGGGCACGGAATGCCTTATCGTGAGATGTGGAAGTACCTATCACCTACGCAACCCGACTACAAGAATGCAGTAGAAAGTTTCTATAACTTCTATTCCAACTACTCCATCGGCAGCACTGACTACCATTACGGAACAATTTCTGTAACCGATTGTCGCAAGGTAGATGCAATAATGAGGGTGCTCGACGTTGTTCACAACAAGTATCGCTTGGGTACCGATGTCGGTTCAGACTTGCAGGTTCTCGATGGCTACGACCCAGTAGTATTCTTCGATTTCGCCGATTATGTTCATCGTCTTTGCGCCAGCGATGCAGAACTGACGAAATGGTTCAACGATGCTTTGTCGCAACTTGTTCCATACGAACGCCATACCGAATATTACTTCTCGTCTTTGACCTATGCAGGCGAGCATCGCATAAATACTTGCTGCGGATTAACCATCTCTGCGCCATCTACCAACACTATGGTAGTGAACAGTAAGCCGAAGAGTCATTTCTATGCACTTTTTCGATAGCAAGTAGAACAGGCAGGTATTGATACTGAAGAAGATTTCATTAACCGTTACGAACAGAACTTTAAAGTATATGGTAAACAACATCGAGCACACAGAGCGGATAGGTTTGTTTGTGGGAAGTTTCGACCCCTTCACCGTCGGACACGACTCTATTGTGCGTCGGGCATTGCCTTTGTTCGACAAAATAATCATTGGTGTAGGAGTAAACGAGCGCAAACAATATATGCAAACCACCGACCAGCGTGTGTCTGCCATACAGCAGCTCTATGCCGATGTGCCACAGATAGAGGTGAAAGCCTATACCGACCTTACCGTAGACTTCGCCAAACGCGAGCAAGCTACATTCTTTATAAAAGGTGTGCGCAGCATAAAAGACTTTGAATACGAACGCGAACAGGCAGACATAAACCGCCTTTTGGGCGGTATGGAGACATTGTTGCTTGTGGCTGAACCACAGTTTGCCAGCATCAGCTCAAGCCTTGTGCGCGAACTTATACACTTTGGCAGGGACGTTAGTGAATTTCTGCCACAGAAACGATAAAACAAACGAAGAATGATAACATACAACGCAGAGGGTGTAAAGCTCCCAAAGATAGGAAAACGCGATACCACACGCTGGATAAAAGCAGTGGCAGCGACCCACAACCGTAAGGTGGGCGAGATTGGTTATATGTTCGTTGACGACGAGAAAATATTGGAAGTGAACAACGAATATCTTGGACACGACTACTACACCGACATCATTACCTTCGACTATTGCGAGGGCAACGTGCTCAATGGCGATATTATAATATCGCTCGATACCGTTCGTACCAATGCAGAAAAGTTCGGAAAGACCTACGAAGACGAGCTTTTCCGCGTCATTATCCACGGTGTGCTCCATCTTTGTGGCATCAACGATAAAGGACCGGGTGAGCGAGAAATCATGGAAGCTGCCGAAAATAAGGCCTTGGCCATGCGGGAGACTCGCGCGTGAAAACTGCCTTTTCTTCGCTATCCCCCAGATAAATTGTTCTTTTTGGGTAGAACTCTGTTCTTTCTTTCCCAAAATGTGCTAAAAAAAAGAGGTATAGGAATGCATATAGAAACTTTTGTTACTTTTGTGGTTTCTTTATACAGCGTGTGATGTACGTATTGTTACACGTTACCTATACAGTCATTTCTAAAATAAGTCTTATATATGAAACCAGCAGAAGGAAAATTAGGCGTAATGGTTGTCGGTCTCGGTGCCGTAACCACAACTTTTATGACGGGCGTCCTGATGGCGCGCAAAGGCCTGGCAAAGCCCGTTGGTTCAATGACGCAATACGACAAGATTCGTGTGGGTCGAGGAGAGAATAAAAAATACCTCCACTATTCCGATATCATATCGTTGGCAAGTCTTGACGATCTTGTTTTTGGAAGTTGGGACGTATATCCCGAAAACGCCTACGAATCGGCCCTTCATGCACAAGTGTTGAACGAATGCGACATAGAGCCAGTGGCAGAAGAGCTCAAGGCTATTGTTCCTCTCAAAGCTGCGTTCGATCGCAACTTCGCCAGTCGTCTGGATGGAACAAATGTGAAAGGTTGCAGCACTCGCTGGGAAATGGTTGAGGCTTTGCGCCAAGACATCCGCGACTTCAAAGCGCGCACAGGTTGCAACCGTGTCGTTGTGATATGGGCCGCCTCCACTGAAATATATGTGCCCGTGGATACAGCCGTTCACGGCACGCTGGCAGCTCTCGAAACTGCGATGAAAGCCGACGACCGCCAGCGCATAGCCCCTTCCATGTGCTATGCCTATGCAGCTCTATCCGAACAATGTCCCTTTATCATGGGCGCGCCCAATACTACGGTGGATATTCCTGCTATGTGGGAATTGGCCGAACAAACCAAGATGCCGATTGCAGGCAAAGACTTCAAAACAGGTCAGACCCTCGTGAAATCAGGTTTTGCTCCAATCATCGGCACACGTTGCTTGGGGTTGAGTGGCTGGTTCTCTACCAACATTTTGGGCAATCGCGATGGTCTTGTTCTTGATGAGCCTGCCAATTTCCACACCAAGGAGGTCAGCAAACTCTCTACGCTGGAGAGCATCCTCGTACCTGAAGAGCAGCCCGACCTCTATACTGACTACTACCATAAGGTGCGCATCAACTACTACCCACCGCGCAACGACAACAAGGAAGGCTGGGATAATATAGATATCTTTGGCTGGATGGGCTACCCTATGCAAATCAAAATCAACTTCCTTTGCCGCGACTCCATCCTGGCTGCGCCGCTGGTTCTCGACCTCGTGTTGCTCTCCGATGCCGCTGCGCGCGCTGGTCGCTTTGGCACACAACGTTTCTTGAGCTTCTTCCTAAAGAGCCCCATGCACGACTACACGCAGAATGAAGTACCTATCAATCATCTCTTCCAGCAGTATGTTATGCTAAAGAACGCCATCCGCGAAATGGGTGGATATGAAGCCGACGAAGAAATAGATTAGTCCTGTCTTTTTTCCCTCGTGGGCGAAGACAGCTTCGAGGTGTTCGTTTGCGAGAGTAACGACACGATATTTTTCCTAATGTGACCTTAGCATTTGGCGCACCAAGGGCCAACAGCATTAAAGATGTTGCTGAGCAACCGTGGTTCGTCAAATGCTATATTTCTTTTATAAACGTATAGTAAGTTGAAAAGATTCTCTACCTTTCTCCTCCTGATGTTTTTAGTGCTGACCGCTGTGGCTCAGACTATCAACGGTACGGTTACGGACGCACAGACGGGCGAAAAGCTCCCGTTTGTCAATGTCTACTTCGATAAAAACCATGGAACGCAAACAAACTTCAACGGCCATTACTCTGTGGCGCGCAACGGTAGCAAGCTCACGTTCTCCATGGTGGGCTACAAAACGCGCGTTCTGAAAGTGAAAGCGGGCGAGACTCTTGATGTGAAGCTTGAAGCGCGGGAGGACGGAGTGCTTGGAGAGGCTACGGTGACGGGGACAAAGCAGCGCTACAACCGCAAGAATAATCCAGCCGTTGAGCTCATGCGGAAAGTCATTGCTGCCAAGAAACAGAGCGACCTCAAGCGGCATCCTTTCTACAGCATCGATAAGTATTCCAAAACCATCTTTGCTTTCAACGATGTCACAGATAAGGTCCTTCAAGAAGGGAAGTTCAAGAAGTTTCCTTTTCTCAAAGATCATATCGAAACCAATAATGAAACCGGCAAACTCATCTTGCCTATCAATGTCGATGAAACGGTGTCGCAAGAAATCTTCCGGCAGTCGCCGCGTTCCGACAAAACTATAATCAAAGGTAAACGCTCAACGGGTTTGAACGATCTCTTTTATACTGGCGACATTTTTACTACTGTCATTCAGGACTGCTTCACCGATGTGAATATCTATGAAGACGATGTTCGTTTGCTTCAGTATCCGTTCACCAGTCCCATATCTTCAAAGACGGCCATCTCTTTCTACCGCTATTTTCTAGTAGATACAGTGATGGTAGACTCTATCAAAACCATCCATATCAACTTCACGCCGAACAATCCGCAGGACTTCGGCTTCAGCGGCTCCCTCTTCATTGCCGCCGACTCCTCTTACCGCGTCGTCAAGTGCGACCTGGGTATTCCTGGTCGCAGCGACGTCAACTATGTAGAGAACATGCGCATCATTCAGCAGTTCCAACAGTTGTCCACAGGGGAACAAGTCCTCGTTCGAGATGATATGCTCGTTGAACTAAAAGTTGTAAACTTCTTCCAGAAGTTCATGGTGAAGCGTCTGACAGAGTACAGCAATTTCTCCTTTGAGCCAATTCCCGAAAAGACTTTTAAGTTTCGCGGCGACACGCAGTTGGCCGCCGATGCCTTGATGAAGGATGATGCCTTTTGGGACAAATACCGCAGCGACCCGCTCACGGAATCGGAGGGGAAGATGGAGCAACTCGTCACGCAGTTGAGTCAGGTGAAAGGCTTTAAGCCCGTGTTGTGGGTGGCAAAGGCGTTTATCGAAAACTTTGTTGAAACCACCACCGACCCAAAGAAAGGCTCGAAAGTGGATATTGGCCCTATTAACACCATTTTTAGCCAGAACTTTGTCAATGGTTTCCGCCTCCGCGGCTCAGCCCAAACCACGGCTTTCCTCAATAAGCACCTCTTTCTGAAAGGCTATGCGGCTTACGGCTTTAAGGACCGCCGCATTATGGGCTCTGGAGAGGTCACTTATAGCTTCCTACCCAAGGCCTACCTACCGCGAGAGTTTCCTGTGAGCAACCTGTCGCTCAACTACACGAACGACGTGATGTCGCCCTCCGACAAATTTCTGCCCACAGATAAGGACAACGTCTTCACCTCCCTCAAATGGACGAAGGTGAACCACATGATGTACTTCAGCCGCTGGACGTTGGCCTTCGATCGGGAGTGGGAGAACAACCTGCGCTTCAAAGTGCAGCTTCGCCACGAGGTGGACGAGCCCACGGCCGCACTTTTCTATCAACCCCTCAATGGTGCTGCTGCACCCTCTTTGGGTGGGAATTGGCAGAAGAAACTCACCACGCTCGATGCTACGCTGAGTTTTATCTACAGTCCAGGTGCCAAATGGGTCAATACTAAGCAACGTCGCTATTCGCCCAGTCTCGATTTCCCGGTCTTTAGCATCAGCCACACCATGGGTTTTAAGAATCTGCTCGGAGGAGATTACGCTTACAATTTCACGGAAGCCAGCATCTACAAACGCTTTTGGCTCCATTCGTGGGGAAAAATCGACACGCGCCTTTCGGCGGGCGTTCAGTGGAATAAAGTGCCTTATCCCTTGCTCATTATGCCCGCTGCCAATCTCTCTTATATCTCGCAGGACGAGATGTTTAGTTTGATCGACAATATGGAATTCCTCAACGATCGTTATGCTTCGCTTTTCGCCTCTTGGGATCTCAACGGAAAGCTCTTTAATCGCATTCCATTGCTCAAAAAACTCAAATGGCGCGAAAGCTTTGGCTGCAACGTTCTTTGGGGCGATTTGACCGACAAGAATAATCCGTTACTCGCCAAGAATGCTGCCGATGCGCGCCTCTTTTATTTCCCCGGCGAGTTCCAGGCCGATGGTTCATTCCGTTATCTCTCCCGCGCGATGGATAAGAAAAAGCCCTATGTGGAACTTGTGGCTGGTATCCACAATATTTTCAAGATTTTCCACATCGAATATGTCCGTCGTGTCACATATACGGAGAATCTCCCCACCAAGCGCAAATGGGGCATACGTGGAATGTTTCGCGTGACTTTCTAAGGAAAAAGGAAGATAAAAAGAATAAGATTACGGAAAAAGTTTTCCCATTTATAATGAAATAGGAAATCTAACTTTCCAAGAAGACGACTCACAAAGATTACTTTATAAGCCTTTGTGAATCGTCTTTTATATATGTTCAGAGTTGAAATATAAGTATAGTTGTCTGTATACAGAAGAGAAATAACTATATGTTATCTATATATTTTCTTTCCTCCTATTATATATATGCCATGTTGAGCCTCGGAAGGAAAGACTCTAACACCGCTGATATTAAAAATAGGCTGTGAAGCATCAGTTGTGGGAGAGACAGTTGAAATACCTGTGGCTGAACCGTTCTTTTCTATACGAATATTATCAAGGAAAACTTTTGCTGCACCTACTCCGAAGTTTATATTGAAGAATAATTGAATATAATCTTCATTCTTGAGGCTAGTCAGGTCTACTATTGCCTGCTGCCAGTCGATAGTTGTGAACGACACTTCTTTTAAAATCTGTGTTAGTATTCCGTTTCTACCAATTCCTATAGAAAGTTTTGCCCCCTTACCGATATCTCCTTTATAGTAAAAAGACAGTGTGGGCACTTGTGCATCTGACAAGGAAATTTTTCCACTTTGCAGAGAAAGAGTATCGTTGGGGATGGTAGAGTACAAGTAGAAAGTCCCTCCATCGTTGTCTTGTGCATCGTTGGATGCAAGTATTTTTACTTTCTTACTCGATACATCTGCAGCCCAATAGCTGTTTTCTGTCTTTTGATTAGGCAGTGATTCTTTGAAAGGTAGTTCATAGGCTTTGCCAATAATGATTGTGTTGGTGTTGGCCTTCTGCCCTTTTCCTGCGATTGTCATGGGATAAATCTGATAAGCAACCTGCTTTTGTTTCCCTGTAGCATTAGTGAGAGGAATATTGAGTTCTGTCCCTTTATGATTTTCAGCTATTAATGTACGGTTGATACCATCTGAAGTTTCATAAATGGTGTATTTGACGGAGTCTGGATTGACATATTCTCCGTTCCATCCCTTGTTGCTGATAGTCCAGGATAAATGCGTATCGTTACCGACGTTTTCAGCCTTTGCTTGTTCGGGTGCAAGGGGAATATCAACGCCTATAAAAACTGTTGTGTTTGCAGAGAGTCCAGCTCCAAATGCGTTGTAAGCTATGACTGTATAGGTGTTTATACCATTTTCTGGGTGTTCGTCAGTGATACTATATGAAGCTCCTGGAGCAACGTTGGTTAGACGACTCACGAGGTGATTCTGTCCTCTCACGACTGTTATAGAATCCAGTTTTGTGAGAGGTGTTCCTGCTGTGGTTGTAGTCGGAGCCTTAAAGGAGATAAAGGAACGCAAATCTCCACCTTCAGCAGCAGTGGCTGTAAGAGAGGAAACTTCTTTTGGCGCACTGTCAGTAGCTCCTTCTTTAATAGAAATATCATCTATGTTGAGCGTCATTTTGTCGGGTTCGCTTATGCAATGAATCCCCAATCGATAAGTGCCAGTTGTCGGAACTTTGATAGTTTGAGTGTAGGTGTTAAAGTTGCTGCTTGCAACTGTAGTCTTCTGGAATAGAGGAATGATCATTGATGCTACGGTAGTATCTGTGCCTAGGAAAGATTCGAAGCATTCGGGAGTTTCATTATCGAAAGCTTTGGCCTTCAAAGAAAATTCATAATTCTTTCCTGCTTCAAGTTTAAATGGTGGAGTTATCAACCAATCATCGCCACTGTTGTCGTTGAACATATCTTCCATATATTCCGCCATTCCATTGGTGAAAGTCCAACTATTGTTGTCTTTGTTGCCATCTATGATTGTGTAGGATTCTGCTGCATCCTGACTATCGAAAGTTTCAAAGTAGGGAAGTGTTACCAGTGTGTTAGCTTTTTCTGAATTGTACTCCAACAGGTAGGAGGTAGTTGGTAGTAAGTGTTGTTTTGTGTTATTTACGACAGAGATTTCTGTCTGTGCCAATGTAAGGGTACTCAAGAATAAACTTGATAAAGTTAGGAGTATGGTTCTTTTCTTCATAAGTAATAAGAAATTTATGTGGAAAACTAAAAGCTTACGAGGCGTAATGTGCGAAATTAATTCTATAATGATCGTTCCTTATATACAACTCAGTTAATATAGAGGAGGGAAGCTCAACATTCTCTCTTTTCTTAATTATTATAGTACCTGTTACGGCAGTTTTGGGGCTTGCCAGAAATATTGGTCGTCGGAAGTGGTGCGGCCGCCTCCTTTGTAGGTGACACCTTTTCCTATGAGGGTGATATCATCTTGGCCAGAATTTTCTTCATTCTCAATCTCTGGTCGATTAGTGAGGTGCGACTGAATGGTATAAAGGTTCTTGGCCATATACCTATCAATGTATTCTTCCTTGGTTCGTTTCGATTTGTGATTCCAATTTGCATCCGGATTGAGCACCAGCGGGCGGCCATCAATGAGCCGTTCGCGCACTTCGCCAGGATGGAGCAATGTGCCGTTTTCGTCCGTCACATAAGCGGCAAAGCTGGGATCCATCCAAACCCACTTATTGAGAGTCTTGCTCCATACCATTACTATGACATGGCAATCGGGATCTCCTATTTCTTTACTCTCGCACGTGATGAAGCGAGCAGGGTAGCCAAGAGCCAGATAGCAGTCGGTCAGCATTTCTGCCAGAAACCGGCAGTTGTATCCGCGCTTGTTCTCTTGAGCGTGGCGGAAAAGCTCGAGTGCGTTATACTTGCATTGTGGCCAATTGGACGAACCATCGTGCGGGATAGCATCGTGGAGCCAATACATCACGCGCTTGATGCGACTGATCTCATCTCCGTTGCCAGCGATACTGTCCAGCTTGAGTTCTTCGCGCACCTTTTTCAGAATGGGAGAGTCGAACGCATAGGTAAAGGCCTGTTGCGTCTGTTCCGAACGTTCGTATTGTGGAGAAGTCTTGAGAATATAAATGTAGTCGCCAAACAGCCGTGACTTTTCTTTTAGGGTGTCAAAGTCTGGCTGGCCTGCAAAATCGTTAAAGATACTATCGCAAAGGAGACTATATAGTTTCCTCGGACTGCTTTCTAAGATGAGTTGTCCATATTTCAATAGTCCTGCTTTGTCGTGTAGGATAGCAGAGACAGTAAGTAAGTTCTTCAAGATGGCGGATGTAACAAAAGCTTGATATTCGCAGCGAAAGTCGGGGAAGGCCTCAAAGCTCTGCTGCAATTGTCGGAAAGCCTTGAAAGTTTCTTCTGTATAAGGTCCTTTTTCGGGGATTCCTTTCACCCATTTCGATTTGCTTAAAAACACCTGGTTGGGGAGAGAAACATAGTTGTGAAAGTTAGGGAGATCAGCAATACCCGCGAAGGCTGTTGAAAGTACAGGGCCGTTGAAGGTGATTTGCTGAAGTGCGGGGCATTGGCTCAACCATTCTTTGCTCCCTCCTGTGGAAAGCACAGGGCCGTTGAAGACAATCTCTGTGAGTTTGGGAAGCTGTGAGAAAGTTTGCCAACCATCTATATGTCCCAATGTGCCATTGATTTCAATCTTGCGCAAGTTGCTACAATCTCGGATAGAGCTACCGCCGCTGATGAAGAGGACGCTGTTCATTCGTATTGTTTGTAGTTTTTCGCAACCTACGATGGCGTTTGAAGACAAGCTACCCAATGTTTTCGGAAAACAGATGTCCTCCAAATCCGGACAATCGGCAAAGGCATCTTCATTGATAGATACTTTTTCGGGAAGAACCACGCGGCGAATGCGTGCTTCGCGAAAAGCATTGGAATCGATCAAATGAAGTGCGCGAGGAAGGATAACTTCTCCCACCTTGCAGCGATAAAAAGCCCATTGCGGCAGGATAGAGTTGGCCTTAATCTGATAATTGAAGAGAAATGCTTCTGTACTTTTATGCAACGTGGCATCGCTGAGATCCAAACGCTGAAGTTTTCCGTCCACGGCTGTTGTGTCGCGACTGATACCCATTAGCGAGCGGAGAAAATGCCAGTCGGCACCATTGAGCGAGCCGCGGAGCGTTAGCTCTGTGAGCGACTTGCGAACTTTAGGCGGCAGTTGCTGTTCCAGCGTACCGGGCTGTTGCACGTTTACTTTCACTTTTCGAGCCGAGGCAGTGAGGCTTACGGCAAGAGCCAGAAGCAGACCCCATGTTTTGAGCTGTGTCATAGTGTGTTTGTAGTTAGCTGATTTTTAGGAGTTATATTTCTTGTTGCCAAAGTTACAGACGATGCCTTTAATATGCAAATTTTAGGGACAAATAGACCTATCGTCCTCTGTCTTTGTGAAACTTTCGCCTGCTTTGTGCCCATTCGTGGTCAATGTTTTAAGAAGAAGCGTTTTCTCCTACTTTGTCAAGGAAACACTCATTCTACAGCCCTGAGAATCGCACGAAATCCAGCGCGAAGCCTTTCGGTGGAAGAAAGCGCAGAATAAAAAAATGAGCAGAATAAGGAAAAAGATGCTTTTGCAGGGTATAGGTGTGATTCCTATAAGGATATTCTCCAACGCAATAAGGCTGTCGGCCGACACAATAAGGAAGCTGGCTGACGGAATAGGGAAAATAATGAATAAAAAGGAGGGAATCAGCTTCGGAAATCTACTTTTTCAGGATTTTCTCCCGCAAAAGCAGCGATAGGCGGCTTCGGATGGTGAAGAAAAGTAGGAAAGCGGAGAAGAGGAAAGCTTCTTTAACATCTCTTTGCGCAACTGTCACTGTCAAGAATAGTGACACGGAAGAAGAGACGGGATGAAAACCTACGCAAACACCTCCTGCAAAACTTTCAGCGATTTGAGTTCAGCAAAGTTAGGGATGTGCAGTTTGTAGTAATTATTCATGAAGCGGAGCAACTGCGAGCGTTGTTCGCCCGAAAGTTTGAAGAGGTGCATCGTAGCCAGATTCATACGCATCAATGTAGGTAGCAGTTGCGCCTCTTCGGGCAAGAGCACGTTGGGATGCAGCGGGCGCACCGTTGTGAATGTTCCGCTCTCGAGGTCGAAGTAGCAGTTGGGCGATGGCGCCTCCAAATTGGGTTCGAAGCCAAAGAAGCGCGCCAAGTGGAGTAGGAAAACAAGGTGGAAGTTGGCAAACGACTCTCGGCAAGTGTCCAACCATTCTATGCTGTTCCAAACATAGTCGAAGAGTAGTGGCGATGCCGGTTCGCTCCGCATGGTGACGCGGAGAAATTCGGCTAAGAAAAGCGCCATCGTCGTCTTTGCCGGCTCGTAGGGAATAGTCAGCAGCGGCAGCGGTTGTGCATTTGTGAGGCGTTTCAGTTTGTGTGTGGGTCGATCGTCATAATCCACATCAAGCCGTGTCAGCGGCTGAAACCATGCCGTCCGAATCTTTGCCCGTTTGGAAGTACTGATGCGTTGCATAAAGGAAAGGCAACCGTCCTTTTCCGTGAGTAGTTCGACGATGAGGTCTTTATCGGAATATTTAATAGTATTGAGTACGATAGCGTGCATAGAGGAAGGGAGTGTGAGATTATTGAGAGAGCCACTTTGCTAAGGAGAGAGATTCTCAGAGCGGTCTGGTAGGTCCGTTAAGTTTGAGCGTTGAGCAATGAGAGCTGCGGACAGGTCCTCTTCTGTTTTCGAGACAAAAATACAAAGAAACTGTTAGGTAAGAGTAGCGAAAAAGAGCGTAAAAGGGTAGGAGGAAGAAAAATTTTGAAAAAAGTAGGAGAAATGTTTGGTGGTTTCAAAACTTTGCCCTACTTTTGCACTCGCAATTAAGCC
>ERZ773061.750-NODE-750-length-12579-cov-15.196183_pt1 | contig 12579 bp, 11 predicted proteins | sample MGYA00580627_ERZ773061 | MGnify/ENA primary metagenome ERZ773061 (study PRJEB29015, sample SAMEA2738119) | human oral metagenome | biome: human oral; feature: human-associated habitat; material: saliva | place: China | collected 2223 ...
GATAGACCCATACCTTCCATTATTGCGCAGAGCGACTGGTTGTGTCAGCGTGGGGTCTTTACCGAAAGAATGCTGATGGAGTACGTTCGGAGCGGACTTCTTGGTCCTCTGCCGCTTGATACTGCTTATTTGCTACCGGAAACTGACAACCGCAAAGTCGGTTGTATCCTCACATACCATACCTAGTTTTCTTTACCTGCGCGTATTACTCACCCAGACTCGCAATTGTCCTCTCTCCGCTTTCCCAGTCACTACGGATCACCGCATATCCCATGACATCGCACCTGATACCCTGAACGGTAACTCCAGCTTCTCGATAATGCGCCTCGTGAACCCAACCTGCAGAGTTAAAAGCACGACGCATAGCAATATTGTCGCTTCGTGTATTGCCCTCAACGCGGATAATGGAGCTTTTGGATTCAAAAATAAGGTCAGTTAGCTTAATGAGCGCAATACTCCCGATCCCTTGATTTCTATATTTCGCTGCCATACGCATATCTATTTCTGCCGTGGAATCTTGCAGTCCGTGCACTATGGCAATACCGACGTGCTCTCCATCGTTGTAAATAAAGGCAACACGGTTATTAGGTTCCGAGAATTCCTGCTCTTCAAGCCGGCGTATGAGGCTCTCATGCGATACGTTATGTTCAAGATGGAATGGCCAATCACTGCCGCAGAAAACATTCTCAAATGGTTCCCATTCGTGCTTTATATCTGCCCAATGAACAACACAGTTCATGTTTTTTCCTAACTTATTTTCAACTCATATTTTGTGTTTCGAGAACGTATGAACCTCATCTTCAACACTGAGCTCACATAATAAAACATAGGAGGAATCAACCGTAATAATTTGATAGTACAGGGAATTACTTTCGGAACTTATACCACCGATTACGCCAAGGGGTTTCATGGTGGAAATTCCTTTTACTATTTACTGAGGAGTCCTCATAGTAGGGTCAGATGACGTCAGTACCCTATAGCTTGGTCAAGTCGATCTTGCCCATGTGCAGGATCTTATCGCGTGTGGCGGCGTCGGCCATGAGCTCGGCGATATTGTGGGGGACAACCTGCCACGAGACGCCCCACCGGTCGACGCACCAGCCGCAGCGCTCGGTCTCGGGCACGGCGGAGAGCCCCGCCCAGTAGCGGTCGATCTCTTCTTGGTCTCGGCAGGAGACGATCATGGAGACTCCGGGCGTGAACGTGAAATCGTGGATGCTGACCGTCGCCGCGAGCCCGGGCGCCTGCTCGGCAATGGATGTATCGCGAAAAACATCGGCGTAGAACTGTGCTGCTTCGTCGGCGGTACCGTCGCACCAAATAGCGGGAGTGATGACCTGATCCATCCGGTCATCGTAACATGGGTGCACCGCGCGGTGGGGTACCGCTAAGAGCGAATTATGCGCGGCAAAGGGGCGCGATGGGTGGGAGCGAGAGGGCAAATACGGTAGCATGGAATATCGAACGTGTATTCTAGGCAGCGAGGTAGATCATGAGCGAACCCACCAACTCCGCATCCGGCGTTGAACCTGCCGCAGATACCCTCTTTGCCGATCTCGAAAACACGCAGCCGCCCTACGACCCCGAATATGATGCCCACATTCCGCCGGAAGATACCTCCGCACCCGAAGAAGACCCCTTCGCCCACGAATCTTTTATACCCGAGCTCAACCCTGAAGCGGTAAATGCCCAAACTGTCACAGCCCACGAGGATGCGCTCGGCGAGTTCATGCCGCCCGCCTACCGAGTGGGTGGGTACGGAAGCGAGTACAACCCAGAAGACCCTTACGGGGAGCGCACCTATTCGCTGAGCACCATCGACCCCGCAACTCTGATCGACGGGCTTAACGACCGGCAGCGCGAAGCTGTTTTACACGCCGGTTCACCCCTGTTGATCGTCGCCGGGGCCGGGTCTGGTAAAACCCGCGTGCTGACGCACCGCATCGCCCATCTGCTCGCAACCGGGCGGGCAACCCCCGGGCAGATTCTCGCCATCACCTTCACAAACAAGGCTGCGGCGGAAATGCGTGAGCGCATCCAAGCGCTGATCGGCCCGCGTGCACAGCACATGTGGATTTCCACCTTCCATAGTTTCTGCGTGCGCGTGCTACGCCGAGAAGCCAAGGCACTCGGGCTCAAATCCACCTTCACGATCTACGACTCGGCGGATTCGCAGCGCCTGCTCACGCTCATTATCAAAGAGCTGAACCTGGACACCAAAAAGTTTGCCCCCAAGGCCGTAGGGCACAGGATTTCTGCCCTCAAAAACGAGCTGGTGAGCGCCGAAGAATACAGTGCGGCGGCCGCGAATAACCCGTGGGAAAAGACTATCGCGCAGATTTACACCGTCTATACTCAGCGCCTTCGCGCCGCGAACTCCCTCGACTTTGACGACCTTATTGGCAAAACCGTGTTTTTGCTCAAGAAATTCCCCGAAATCGCAAACTATTATCGCCGCAAATTCCGGCATATTCTGGTGGACGAATACCAAGACACCAACCACGCCCAGTATGCGCTCGTGCGGGAGTTAGTGGGGGCGCATCCGCAGGGAGACACTCGCGAGCAGGGGCCGTACCCGGATGCTCCGCCGCCCGGCGAACTGACCGTCGTGGGCGACTCAGACCAGTCGATTTACGCCTTCCGCGGCGCCGACATTCGCAATATTACGGATTTCGAGAGTGACTACCCCAATGCGCACATTATTCTGCTGGAACAGAACTACCGTTCCACGCAGAACATTCTCTCCGCCGCGAACGCCGTGATTGAACGCAACCCCAACCGCCGCCCCAAGAAGCTGTGGACGGCATCGGGGGAGGGCACAAAAATCGTGGGGTACGTCGCCGAATCCGAACATGCGGAGGCACGCTACATTGCCCAAGAAATAGACCGGCTTGCCGACGAACACGGCATCAAACCCTCGGATGTGGCGATTTTCTACCGCACCAATGCTCAATCCCGTGCCCTTGAAGAACTGCTGATGCGCGCCGGACTGCCGTACCGCGTGGTCGGCGGCACCCGGTTCTATGAGCGCAAAGAAATTAAGGATGCGCTCGCCTACCTGCGCGCCCTCTCAAACCCGGACGACGACGTGAGTGTGCGGCGTATTCTCAACGAACCTAAACGCGGTATCGGTGCGAAATCTGAGACCGTGGTTGCCGATCACGCATCGGCACAGCGAATTTCTTTCTTCGCCGCCGCCCGTGCCGCTGCTGCCGAGCCGGGGAGTGTGCCGGGTTTGGGCGCTGCCGCCGTGAAAAAGTATGCTCAGTTCGTCAAGCTCATGGACGACCTCGCCCAGATTGCGCGCACCGAATCAGCCGCCACAACCCTAGAGGCGGTACTCGAACAGTCCGGCTATCTCGCCGCCCTGCGTGAATCTAAGGATATTCAGGACGAATCCCGGGTGGAAAACCTCTCGGAGCTGCTGGATGCGATGGTCGAGTTTGAGGCGGAGAACCCCGGCGCGGACTTAGAACAGTTCTTAGAGCATGTCTCGCTGGTGGCAGATGCCGACTCGATCCCCTCCCGAGGCGCCTCCGCCGACGGGCAGACCCCGTCTGCCGCGCAGATTGCTGCCGAGGCCGCGGAGGCGAAGGCGCAGGGCATGATTACCCTGATGACCCTGCACACCGCCAAAGGTTTGGAGTTCCCGGTTGTTTTCCTGACCGGGCTGGAACACGGGCTGTTTCCGCATCAGCGGGCGCTGACCGACGAGGGTGAGATGAGCGAGGAACGCCGCCTTGCCTATGTGGGGCTCACGCGCGCGATGCAGCGGCTCTATATCACCCGCTCTGAGACCCGCACGATGTGGGGCAAGAGCCAGTTCAACCCGCCCTCACCCTTCCTGGAAGAGATTCCCGAGGAGCTGATCGAGTGGCGTCGCCTGGGCGGTTTTGCCGGGTTTGGTGCCTCCGGGATGGGGGCATACGCCAACGGTGCCAGCGGGTATGGAGGCTACGGGCAGGGCGGCTATCGCGGGGCGAGCGGATACAGCTCCGGCGGTGGGCGCAATGCTGATGGGCGCGGGTTAGACGGGCGCAGCACGGGCGGCTACGGCACAGGATACGATGAATCCCGCACCCGAGCGAACCGTGAACCATCAACCGCTGAGGTCAATGGTTCGGCAAGCTACGGTTTGGCGGCCGCAGCCAGCGCATCCGGAGCGGTGCGCAACCGTTCGCGGGTGCATCAAGGCAAGGAAATTCCGCAGCTGAAGGTGGGCGATACGGTGCGCCACACCAAGTTTGGAGAGGGCCGAGTTCTCGCTCTGGAAGGCACCGGCGATAAGACCGTGGCGAAGGTGCGTTTTGCCTCCGAGGAGAAGCGTTTGCTGTTGCGGTATGCGCCGTTGGAGAAAGTCTCGTAGACCCTGACCCGTAGGGCGCATCTGAACACGTGATGCCACCCACAAAAACCGGGTTGATGTGCACCCATAAGTGCACACTAACCTATATTTCCGATAAAGTAGAGATGAGAGGATTTCGAAAGCGTTTTCGCGCGCCCGCGCGGGTGCCAAGGCGCATCGTATGAACCTCATGAGACCAGGCCGTCGCACCCCATGCGGCGGCATCACTTCGACGAAGAAGGACACCTGTGGACCTTTTCGAATACCAGGCGCGCGATCTCTTCGCAAAGCACGGTGTACCCGTGCTCAAGGGTATTGTTGCGACCACTCCCGAAGAAGCAAAGGCAGCAGCTGAGGAAATCGGCGGCCTGACCGTCATTAAGGCTCAGGTTAAGACCGGTGGCCGCGGTAAGGCCGGCGGTGTGAAGCTCGCTAAAAACCCTGACGAGGCATACGAGTACGCTCAGCAGATTCTTGGTATGGATATCAAGGGTCACACCGTTCACCGCGTGCTGGTCGCACAGGGTGCTGATATTGCTGAAGAATACTATTTCTCGATTCTGCTTGACCGTGCAAACCGTTCGTACCTTGCCATGTGCTCGGTAGAGGGCGGCATGGAAATTGAGCAGCTCGCCGCTGAACGCCCCGAGGCTCTCGCTAAGGTTGAGGTGGACCCGCTGGTGGGTATCGACTCCGCTAAGGCACAGGAGATCGTTGAGGCTGCCGGGTTCTCTGCTGAGCTGCAGCCCAAGGTGGTTGAGGTTCTCGTGAAGCTGGGCGATGTCTTCAAGAAGGAAGACGCAACCCTTGTTGAGGTTAACCCCCTCGTGCAGACCCCCGAAGGCGATATTCTGGCTCTTGACGGCAAGGTCTCTCTCGACGATAACGCGGAATTCCGCCAGCCGGATCACGTGGCGCTTGTCGATAAATCCGCCGAGAACCCGCTGGAAGCTAAGGCTAAGCAGCACGACCTGAACTATGTGAAGCTCGACGGTGAAGTTGGCGTTGTCGGCAACGGTGCCGGTCTGGTGATGTCTACCCTGGATGTGGTGGCATACGCTGGCGAAAAGCACGGCAACGTGAAGCCCGCCAACTTCCTCGATATTGGTGGCGGCGCATCCGCTGAGGTTATGGCTGCGGGCCTTGAGATTATTCTGGGCGATGAGCAGGTTAAGAGCGTTTTCGTGAACGTCTTCGGCGGTATCACCTCGTGCGATGCCGTGGCTGAGGGCATCGTGAAGGCGCTTGAGATTCTGGGCGATTCCGCAACTAAGCCGCTTGTGGTGCGCCTGGACGGCAACAACGTGGAGGAAGGCCGTCGCATCCTCTCTGAGGCAAACCACCCGCTCGTGGTGCAGGCAACCACCATGGATTCAGGCGCCGACAAGGCAGCAGAGCTCGCTAACAAGGCGTAATCGCCACCGAAGGATTTATAGGAAAAACTATGTCTATCTTTGTGAACAAAGACTCTAAGGTCATCGTTCAGGGCATCACCGGCGGCGAAGGCACCAAGCACACCGCTCGTATGCTCGCAGCTGGCACGAACATTGTGGGCGGCGTGAACGCCCGCAAGGCTGGCACCACCGTTACCCACAAGGCAAAGGACGGCTCCGATGTTGAGCTGAAGGTCTTCGGTACCGTTGCCGAGGCTATCTCAGAAACCGGTGCGAACGTTTCGATTGTTTTCGTGCCGCCCGCCTTCACCAAAGCCGCCGTGCTTGAGGCTATTGAGGCTAAGATCGGTCTGGTCGTCGTCATTACCGAGGGCGTTCCGGTGCAGGATACCGCCGAGTTCTGGGCTGCCGCGAAGGCTTCGGTGGACGAGAACGGCAAGCAGATTACCCGCATTATCGGGCCGAACTGCCCCGGTATTATCACCCCCGAGGAGTGCCTGGTCGGTATTACTCCGGCGAATATCACCGGAAAGGGCAAGATCGGTCTTGTCTCCAAGTCGGGTACCCTCACCTACCAGATGATGTTCGAGCTCGCCGACATTGGGTTCACCACCGCTATTGGTATTGGCGGCGACCCGATTATTGGCACCACCCATATTGATGCTCTGGAGGCTTTCGAGGCTGACCCGGAGACCGAGGGCATTGTGATGATTGGTGAGATTGGTGGCGACGCGGAGGAGCGTGCCGCCGAGTACATCAAGGCGAACGTCACCAAGCCCGTAGTCGGTTACGTGGCTGGCTTTACCGCTCCCGAGGGCAAGACTATGGGTCACGCGGGTGCGATCGTCTCAGGTTCTTCGGGCACCGCTCAGGCGAAGAAAGAGGCTCTGGAGGCTGCTGGCGTGAAGGTTGGCAAGACCCCCTCCGAGGCCGCTAACCTGATGCGCGAAATCTTCGCCAACAAATAGCATTTTGCCCGGTTCGGGCAGCTAATAAGACCCCCGGCGGTGCGAGTACTACGCTCGCGCCGCCGGGGGGTTTATATATAATCAAAGTACTAATTCACTTCTGTCAACGGCCCCCCACTATCGGGAGAGTGCCAACGGCAGGAGTTTTTCTATTGGGCTTGCGAGGGAGTGCAAAACAAAGAACCATTGGAGATCAATATTCTCTCTATTATGGTTACTCTTTGCGCAACGTTGTATAGTTCAGCATATAGATAGCCAAGCTGAAAGACTGCTTGGATGCTCCGGTTCCGGATGTCACGCTCATGGGCGTGGCATTTCGTGTATTGCAAGGGGGCAAAGCCGATGGCTTAGAGAAAGTATGGGGCGGAATAGACCTACCCCAGCGTAGTGCCGAAGGCTAGACCCAGCAGGTAGGTGATGCCCGCCGCGCCTAGCCCGATGAGGATTTGGCGCAGCCCGCGGCGCATCGGGGAAGACCCCGAGAGTAGACCTACAATACCGCCGGTGAAGCCCAGCGCCATGGCGACGAACAGGAGCGAAAGCGCCATCGCCCAGACGCCGGAAAGTCCGAAAATATAGGGCAGAATCGGCACGAGCGCCCCGGATGCGAAGAAGCTAAACGATGCCGCCGCCGCGCCAATATCCGTACCTAGTGCTACATTCTCTTCCTCGCCTTCCTCATCAGCACGATGCGACAGCGACGGGTCGCAATCGCAGTCGAGGTACCCGAAACGTTCCAGTGCGCGATGATGCGCCGCCTCCTCATCCATGCCGCGCGCCCGGTAGATGAGCTCAAGCTCGTTCGCATCAATATCAAGGTCGCCCGCTACGCGCAGGGTCACCTGGGTCGGCTGGGATGCGTCCAAAAGTTCGCGCTGGGAACGTACCGAAACGAACTCGCCCGCCGCCATAGACAGCGCACCCGAGAGCAGCCCGGCAATCCCCGAAAGCAGCACCATAGAGCTGGATGCGCCCGAGGCCGTAATACCGATCGTCAGCGCCAGGTTCGAGACCAGCCCATCGTTCGCGCCGAACACCGCCGCGCGGAAGTTACCCGAGAGCTTTTCACGCCCGTTAGTGGCTAGGGCACGGATAATTTCTTCGTGAATAGCCTCGTCAGCCGCCATTTCTTCGGTGGCGTCCGGATCTTCGGCGTAGGGGGAACGGGATTCGGCACGCTGAGCCATCGCCAGAATAAAAACCGACCCGAAATGCCTCGCAAGGAACTGCAAAATCGCCGAAGACAGCGAAGGACGTGAAGGTTTACCGGCATGTTCGCCAAGCATATCGCGCCAGTGCTGTTGATGGCGTTTCTCGGCCTCGGCAACCTGCATCAGAATCTCACGCTCTTCGCCCTCGGCGCGCTGGGCCAGGTAGCGGTAGATGCGTGCCTCCGACTCTTCATCGGCGAGGTAGCGCCGCCACCGCCGGATTTGTGCTTCACTCGGCTGGGTGACGGGGTGGTGCCGTGCCGGTATGCGCCCGGTCGCCGGGGAAGAATCTTCGGATGCGGTGCGAGCCCCCTCAGTTTGGGTGGTGAGAAGATGCTCGCTCTGAGTTTTATGCGGTTCGGCCGATGTCATAGATATCCCGGGTAGATTGGTGTGCAACTCACCAGCATAGGGGGTTCGTCCTCGAAAATCTAGGAAAAGGTGCCGGTGCTTTTATGTTCGCTGCGTCGAAAAATATCTTTCCCAGTACCCTCATTGGTACGTTTCTTCATGCGAAAAAGAATTTACAAGTAGCGTGAGAAACGGCTGTTAAGAAAACCTGAGGAAAATCAATACAGGGGATAGTTAGGACAACAAAGGTGCCGCCTCCCGCGTAGGGGAGACGGCACCTTTCGTTCTAAAATCCTGTGTGCGGATTACTTGATTTCGCCTGCGCTGTTCTCTAGGAATGCGCGAACGAACCACTGGAACTTCTCAAGCTCAGCGGTCTGACCGATCAGCAGGTCCTCGGTAATGGGGTCAACTTTACCGGCGAACTCGATAGCCTTGCGATGGTCTTCGATCACGCGGGTGTAGACGTCGTTGAGGGCATGCAGGTGCTCGGTCACGCGAGCGCGGCCTACGGGGTAATCCTCGTGGTTGCGTGCTGCGACCAGTGCACCGGGGAGACCGTTGGGGGCTGCACCCAGGGTTGCCATACGTTCTGCGATGTCGTCCACGAAGTTGCGAACGGTGTCGACCTGCGGGTCAATCATTTCGTGCACGGCGATGAAGTCGGGACCGGTTACGTTCCAGTGTGCGTGCTTCAGAGAAAGATGCAGTTCGTTGAGGTCGTGCAGGCGAGCCTGTAGAACCTCGGAAATTTCTTTGCCTTCGTCAAGTGTAAGACCGGGTGCAGTGTATTGTGCGAATGTCATGTGAGACTCCTTCTTAGTGCGTAGATGCTGCTTCAAGGGGTAGATGGCGGGGGATTCTCACCCGCTATTTCCCCGCAAAAGCATTATCCTTAGTAAATCATTTTTACGCCCCGGAGTCAAGTTTATTTTTAGTAATTCATAATAAGGGTGGCTTTGGATGCGGTTCTGACAACGCTAAAAAATAGCCCAGATAAGGCTTAGCACACCCTGCCACAACCCTGTGCAATCAGCGAACCATCATCGTGAATACGGCGAGAAATGCGAAAATCGGGCGGCTAATCGCCTAAGGCGCGCACCGCATCCAACGTTAACTCGGTATGTAACATGCGGGCATGCCCCAGCTCGGCAGGAACCTCAAGCTCACCCGGCACTACAATCACCTTCATGCCCGCCGCCGTTGCGCTGCGCACCCCGGATGGCGAATCTTCAAGCGTCACACACCGGCTGGGTGCAACCCCCAAACGCTGCGCAGCCAAAAGGTATGGCTGCGGATCCGGCTTTGGATGCGTCGTCTCATCGTTGCCAATAATGACCGAGAACGTTCCCTCTGGGGCGGCATCGGCTGTACGCTGAGCGATCGACGTGGTTGCGTTTGTAACAATTGCCGCCGGAATCTGGGCATCACGCACTTGGGTCAGGAAACGCTCAATACCGGGCAGAAACTCCACCTGCTGATGCGCCAGCGCCTCACGAACCTTAGCGACTAGGCGCTCATTAATCTGCTCATCCGGCAGATCAACCCCGCGTTCGCGCAGGCGGTCAAACGTAAATTTCATGGAAAGCCCCAGACAATCCAGGGTGTCCTGCTCGGTCCAGGTACCGCCGAACTCGGCCGCCAGAGCAACCTTCGCGGCAGCCCACACCGGCTCGGTATCCACAAGCGTGCCGTCATGGTCGAAAAGAATTGCGGCGGGAAAAGAAGAATTATTCGTCATAGATTAAGCCTACCGGGCATTTCTAGGTAGCCCGTAGGACAACGTCATCAACCGTCACCAGAAAATCTGTCCCCGCGTTCAGTGGGTTTCCCGCAATACTGAGCAGAGCATCAGCAACATCTTCACGAGCAATCATTGGAATACCCGGAACTCGCGCAACACTCGCCACATCAAAGACCTTGACCCCACCCTTGCCAGGCTTATCTGTCAGCAGACCCGGATGCACCCGCGAAATATACGGCTGATACTTAGCAACCATCGCGTCGGCCTTTGCGCGATCCGTAAAAATGCTGCGCATCATGATCTTGCACCCTACACGCATGAAAAAAGATGCGCTCCGCAGCGTATCGCCCACTCCGTAGGCGCTCATAATAACGCAGTGCTTCACACCCGCACCCACTACCGAATCCATAATGAGCGGCAGGCGCTCCTGCATGAACGTGGTGGATAGAAACTCTCGCACCGTAGCTTTCTGCCCCAGGATGCTAACCATTACATCCTGTCCGGAAGAAATTGTGGCGAGCCGTTCAGAATCGTTCAGGGCACCGGGGACAATCATGAGGTTCTGGTGTTCCCCCAAAAGCTCCACCGTCTTATCGGGGTTACGCACATAGGCGGTAACCATGTGCCCCTCCTCTAGCGCTTTGCGGGTGAAAATGCTTCCGGTGCGACCGCTTGCTCCTAAAACCAGTATTTTCATGTAGGCTCCTATTATTTACCGCTAGGGGGCATGAGTACCCGCAAGCCCCCAATGTGCTCAGTATAACAATAAAGTTTTTGGTTAAAGTTTAGGTTTATGTGGGATTTACCGCGGAAAGCCCGCTGACATGGTGAGTGCTGTACCAGTCCGGGGCACAAACCGTTTAAGATGGCACAGTGAACGAAAAATCAGAGCACTCCGGATCGCACCCGCATGTAAACTCATTAGCTGTACGCACACCTGCCCTCATACAGGTTGCAACCCTCTACGCCGCCTACCCCATGGCATTCGTCTCTGCTGCTTGGATTACCGTCGGCCGTGCCCTCTTTGGTGCCGCTGGTGATCTCGTGCCCATTTTTGCTATCTCATTCGGTCCCGCGCTAGCCGTGATTCTGTGCCTGGGCGCGTGGTGGATGTTTCGCGATGCGCATCGTCGCGTTACCAGCGGCGAGTATGCGCGGGTTGGTGCATCCTGGGGATTCGTATTGTCCGTATGGGCCTGCTGGGTGCTCGCATTTCTCTTTGGGATGTTCATTCCCGACTACCGTGCCGGGGTGCCGGTGTCAGGAATTGGTGCGCTCGCGGGTGCCGATTATGTGGGCTACGGTGCAGGATTCGGGAATACCTTCGGAATTTTGACCTTTGCTATGGCTATTACCGCCGCCGTGGTCGCTTTCAATGCTAATAGGCGCTCGGCGCGCATGCAGCAGGGTGTTACCGACGAGGTTTTGGAGGAGCAGGCGCGACAACAAAGCCCGTATGACTTCTTGGACTGAGGCCTATCTGATTCTCGCCCCCGCGCACTAAAAAAGGCTCTTTATGTAAATAAAGCGTATTTTTCACCGCTTTATTTACATAAAGAGCCTTTTTTGGTACCGAATTTTGGTCCGGAAAACCTGCATTAACCCCTTGCATCCAAACATTGAGTGTAGTAGACTCAAGTTAGCTGTAAAAAGAAGGCGCAGGATGCGCCCCGCACAAGACACGAAAGGATAAGATTTATGGACGCAAAATTCACAACCAAGAGCCAAGAAGCGCTCTCCGCCGCTAATATGAACGCGCAGACAGCGGGTAACCCCAGCATCGAACCTGCGCACATCCTCAAAGCACTGATGGATCAGCGAGAAGGCGTTGCCGTAGCGGTTCTCAAGGCCGCAGGGCTTGATATCGACGCCATTTCGGAAGCCGCATCCGCAGAGATTAAGAAGCTGCCGAAGGCATCTGGCGCATCGGTGCAGAACGCAAACTTCAGCCGCAGCGCCCTCGCCGCTATTCAGAGCGCGCAGACCCACGCTCAGAAATTCGGTGACACCTATATCTCCACCGAAATGCTGTTGCTGGGCATCGCAAGCGGCGATAGCGATACCGCTCGCGCACTTGAAAACCTGGGCGCAACTGCCAAAGTTATCGAAGAGACCATTCCCCAAGTACGAGGAGACCGCACCGTGGATACCCCGGACCCCGAAGGCACCTTCCAGGCCCTTGAAAAGTACGGAACCGACCTGACCGCGCTCGCCCGTGAAGGTAAACTCGACCCCGTGATCGGTCGAGACTCTGAAATCCGCCGCGTGGTGCAGGTGCTCTCACGGCGCACCAAGAATAACCCCGTGCTTATTGGTGAACCCGGTGTCGGTAAAACCGCTGTGGTCGAAGGGCTGGCTCAACGCATGGTCTCTGGCGATGTTCCCGAATCCCTGCGCGGTAAAACCCTGATCAGCCTTGACCTTGGATCCATGGTTGCGGGTGCTAAATACCGCGGCGAATTCGAGGAACGCCTCAAGGCCGTGCTCGAAGAAATTAAGAAATCCGAAGGGCAGATCGTCACCTTTATCGACGAGATGCACACCGTGGTTGGTGCGGGCGCATCCG
>ERZ773061.754-NODE-754-length-12551-cov-9.699904_pt1 | contig 12551 bp, 10 predicted proteins | sample MGYA00580627_ERZ773061 | MGnify/ENA primary metagenome ERZ773061 (study PRJEB29015, sample SAMEA2738119) | human oral metagenome | biome: human oral; feature: human-associated habitat; material: saliva | place: China | collected 2223 ...
TCAAAAGTCAGTATCTTTGCAACACTTTTAGGTAGAAAAATTGAATTAAATATAAAATAAAGATGATGACAGCAAACGAAATCCGCGACTCTTATTTGAAGTTCTTTGAGTCGAAAGGACATGTTATCGTACCGTCTGCCCCAATGGTTATCAAGGACGACCCTACGCTGATGTTTACTAATGCTGGTATGAACCAGTGGAAAGATATTATTCTTGGAACAAAGGAACCAGAGCCACGCCGTCGTACGGACTCACAGAAATGCTTGCGTGTAAGTGGTAAGCATAACGACTTGGAAGAGGTGGGTCGTGATGCAGCACTTAGCCATCACACAATGTTTGAAATGTTGGGTAACTGGAGCTTTGGCGACTATTTCAAGGAAGGAGCTATTGATTATGCTTATGAGTACCTTGTTGATGTGTTGCATCTTGACCCTAAGGACCTTTACGTAACAGTCTTTGAAGGCGACAAGGCAGAAGGTATCTCACGTGATGATGAGGCTGCCAGCTACTGGGAAAAGCACTTCCCCAAGAATCATATTGTCAATGGTAACAAGCATGACAACTTCTGGGAGATGGGCGATACGGGCCCTTGTGGCCCATGTTCGGAGATTCATATTGACTTCCGCTCTGATGAAGAGAAGGCAAAGGTACCTGGAGAGGAGCTTGTAAACAAGGATCATCCACAGGTAATTGAGATATGGAACATCGTATTCATGCAGTTCAACCGTAAGGCAGATGGCAGTCTTGAGCCACTGAAGATGCACGTAATTGATACGGGTATGGGTTTTGAACGTCTGGTTCGTTTGATGCAAGGAAAGAATTCAAACTATGATACCGATATCTTCACACCCGTGATTGAAGAGATTGAGCGCCTGTCAGGCAAGAAATACAATCACACTTTCCCAGAAGGTCCTAACGGTGAAGGCATCAATGAAGAGCAGAAGGTAGATATCGCTATGCGTGTTGTTGCCGATCATCTGCGTGCTGTTGCTTTTTCCATTGCTGACGGTCAGTTGCCAAGCAATGCCAAAGCAGGTTATGTTATCCGTCGTATCCTTCGTCGTGCTGTGCGTTATGCTTATACGTTCCTCGGTCAGAAAGAAGCCTTTATGTACAAGCTAATCAATGTTTTGGTACATGAGATGGGTGTTGCTTACCCTGAATTGACTGCACAGCGTGAGTTGATTGCACGTGTGATGAAAGAAGAGGAAGACTCTTTCCTCCGTACTTTGGATAAGGGTATTAGTCTGTTGAGTGGTGCTATGGACGAGCTGAAGGCACACGGTAAGACCGAGTTGGATGGTAAAGAGGCTTTCCGTCTGTTTGATACCTATGGTTTCCCACTTGATTTGACAGAACTTATCTGTGGAGAGAATGGCTATACCGTTGATGAAAAGCAGTTCAATGAGGAGATGGCACAACAGAAAGCGCGTGCTCGTAATGCTGCTGTCGTAGAGAATGGTGACTGGGAAGTTTTGCGTGAAGGCGAACAGGAGTTCGTTGGTTACGACTATACCGAGTATGAATGTCACATCCTCCGTTATCGTAAAGTAACACAGAAGAAGAATAGTTTCTACGAGCTTGTTCTTGACTACACACCATTCTATGGAGAGATGGGTGGCCAGGTTGGTGACCAAGGTGTACTTGTTAGCGAGGATGAGACTATCAATGTCATCGATACTAAGCGTGAAAACAATCAGAGTATCCATATTGTAAAGGAATTACCAAAGAGTGTTGAAGCCGACTTTATGGCTTGTGTGGATGTAGAAAAGCGTGATGCATCTGCTGCTAATCACACTGCGACTCACCTGTTGGACTATGCTTTGAAACAGGTTCTTGGTGATCATGCAGAGCAAAAAGGTTCTTACGTTAGTCCAGACACGCTCCGTTTCGACGTTTCTCACTTCCAGAAGATCACCGATGAGGAACTTCGTCAGGTGGAGAGACTGGTCAACGGAATGATTCGTGCTGATTATCCTATGGACGAACACCGTGACACACCTATGGAAGAAGCAAAGAAGATGGGTGCTGTAGCCCTCTTCGGTGAGAAGTATGGTGATAAGGTTCGTGTTGTTCGCTTCGGTCCAAGTTGTGAGTTTTGTGGTGGTATCCATGCAAAATCAACAGGTCGTATTGGTTTCTTCAAGATTGTTGGAGAGAGCAGTGTAGCTGCTGGAGTACGCCGAATAGAAGCTATGACAGGTGAAACATGCGAGAATGCAATCTATGCACTCGAAGATACGCTGCGTGATTTGAAGGCAATGTTCAACAATGCTAAGGACCTTAAGGCTGTTCTCACCAAGTTTATTGAGGAGAACGATGCCATGAAGAAGGAGGTAGAGAGCTTCCGTGCACAGGCTGTTGACCGTGCTGCTAAGTCCTTGGTAGAGCGTGCTGAGACGGTGAATGGTGTACATGTCGTTAAGGCAGTATTGCCAGTTGATCCTGCTTCAGCTAAGGATATTGTTTTCAAGGTGCGTGAAGCATTACCAGAGAACTTGGTTTGTGTACTGGGATCAGTATATGAAAGTCGTCCTTTACTGTCTATCATGCTTAGTGATGACATGGTAAAGAATCACGATCTTAATGCTGGTAAAATCATCCGTGAGGCTGCTAAGCTTATCAAAGGTGGTGGTGGTGGTCAGCCACATTACGCACAAGCTGGTGGTAAAGATGCTGATGGTATCAATGTAGCAGTTGATAAAGTAGTGGAGTTGCTCGACTTATAATCATATTATTACATATCATATAAATAGAGGATATTCCTGTTTTGGAGTATCCTCTATTTTTTATTCTTCGTATTTATGGGCTCAATGGAGAGTGCTTCGTCAGTCTATTCCCTTATTTTCATAGTGTAAAACAGCTTTTTTATCTTGTTTTTAGTAGTTACTAATAATTCGTATTAATCTGATTTTTAGCTTAAAAAGTTTCTTTATTAGCAATATTTAACGTCGCGAACTTGACTTTATTACGAATTAATCGTAAGTTTGCAGCAGAATAATAGAAAAGTATTTTGATGATGGAAAAACTGACTAAGCAAGAAGAAGAAGTAATGTTGTATGTATGGAAGTTGGGTAGTTGTACCACAAAAGAGATCCTCCAGCAGTTGGATGAGCCCCGTCCGCCTTATACAACGATAGCTTCTGTGATGAATAATCTTAAGCGAAAGGGTTATTTGAATGCAGAACAGCATGGGCTTACGTATCATTTTTCGCCACGGATAGCCCAGTCTGAATACAAATCTGATTTCATGCGTAGTTTTGTGAGTAATTACTTTAAGAATTCTTTCCGTGAGATGGTTTCATTTTTTGCGAAAGAAGAGGATCTCTCTCCTGAGGATTTGAAAGAAATTATCAATGAGATAGAAAGCGGCAACGACTAAGCTTATCAAGTGAAGGGAGAACTCCTACAGAACAAACCAATATTATTTACCTAAAATATAACATACAGAGCCATGTATTTCTTGAAGTTAAATATAGCATTTATCATCCTATTTGCTTTTTATAAGCTAGTATTTTCGAATGATACTTTTTTCTCTTGGAGAAGGATTTCACTGTTGGGACTGTATGTTGTTGCCCTGTTAGTGCCAGGCTTAAACTGTTCTTATTGGTTGAATAAGAGCGTGGGAATGTCCTCTGTGGCTAACGAATATGCCAACGTTGTACTTCCTGTAGTGACTATAACACCCAATAATGGCACAGTACAGAATTGGGAAGCTATCGTTATAATAGCTTATTGTGTGGTAGCCTCACTATTGTTTTTACGCTTTTTGTGGCAGTTGTTTTCCATATTTATGCTAAGACACAGATGTAAAATAGCAGAAGTGTGTGGCGTAAAGGTTTATTTATTAGATCAAGGAGAAGGTCCATTCTCATTCTTCAGTTGGATTTTTATGGATCCAAAGAGGCATAACCAAAAGGAATTAGACGAGATTATCACACATGAATTGCTTCATTGTCGACAATATCATTCCCTTGATATTCTTATTACGGAGCTGTTTTCCATTGCTTTTTGGATAAATCCATTTGTCTGGTTACTGAAACGAGAAGTGAGATTAAACCTTGAATTCCTTGCGGATAACAGTGTCTTGACGAGTGGTCTTGATAGTAAGGAATACCAATACCACCTGTTAGGGTTGGCTTATAGAAAGAATGTAGCTACAATTTCAAATAATTTTAATGTTTTACCTCTTAAGAAACGTATTAAGATGATGAATAAAAAACGAACCAAAGGAGTTGCGAAAGCAAAGTATGTACTCTGTATTCCAATGGTAGCCATGCTGCTTGTTGTGAGTAATGTTGAGATTATTGCACGTGAGATTGCAGCTGCTGCGAATGACAAAGAAGTACCAATAGTCAGAGTTGAAAGGCAAGTTACTAAACCATTGACGACTCTGGAAGAAAAATCTATAAAGGTTGTGAGCAATGATATGCCTTTATCTATAGAGAAAGAGACGGTAGAGAAGGAGACAGTTGTACCACAGGTGAAGGAGAATGAGCCATCAGCTATGATGAATGATGAATCCTTTGTGGAGTCACCAGAAGAAGAACAGACTGATCAAACGCAAAAGAAAGGAAAGCAGGTGGTCTATACTGTTTCCGAAGAAATGCCTACTTTCAAAGGGAATTTGCCGTCATGGCTGTCAGAAAACATAAAGTATCCGGTTGAAGCGGCAAGCAATGGTGAACAAGGAACAGTAATAGTGAAATACATCATCACTGCCAATGGTGAGGTAAAGGATCCTGTTATCGTACGCTCAATATCCCCTTCGCTTGACAAGGAAGCGCTGCGTGTTGTCTCTGTAATGCCAAGATGGAACCCTGGAAAGAATAAGGGAAAGGCTGTTTCGGTGTACTATACTATGCCTGTTCGCTTTAAATTGCAATAAGAATTATAACTTGATTTCCATGAGGCTGGGCTATATAGCTGATCGCCTCATGGAAATCCTGTTCTCAATGTATGGTGATTTGTTAACTTTAAATGTATTTTGTACTATGCGAAAGCTCATTTTGTTCCTTTTGATCTTATTCATTGTTCCCTTGCATGTGGCAGCACAGAGTTATCAAAGGTCGCTTGATCGGGGCGACAGTTGTATGAAAGTGTATGATTATTATAATGCTTTGTCATTCTATAAGCAGGCACAGAAGCAACGTAATGACAATATAATCAAGATGAAAATCGCCAGTTGTTATTACTTTCGTGCATCATATAAGCAATGTATTGGTCTTCTTAAGACTGTATCAACGGACAGTTTAACCCATGATTCGTTCCGTGAACTGTATTATTCTTTGGGTGCTATAGGCGATGTTGCCCATCAGGTGTTCTACGGGATGACATTAGTGAGAACCTTTCCAAGGGATAGTCATATAGTAGCCGACCTCATGAATGTTCTTGTAAGTCCTGATTATGATCATTCAGATATGGCAGTCTATTATGGAGAAAACTTTTGCAAAACAGATTCTTTTAATACAGAAGTGAATCGTGCCTTGGGAGAAGCGTATTTCATGGAGCGTAAATTCGAGCAGTGTATCAACACTTATAGAAGAGTTTTTGCCGTTGGTGACACGACTTATAATTCACTTTATTACACAGCAGGAGCTTTTGCATATATGGAGAGACTTGATTCTGCCGTGTATTACTTTGCCAAAGCAGTGAAGATGAAGCCTAAGATGGCTGTGGGATTATATAGATTAGGAGTGGTTGAGAGTCAACTTGGGCGTTATGAGGATGCAGTCTTACACTTGAAAAAGGCAGCAGAACTCTATGAACCCGATAAGTCGCTTATGTTCACGATATATAAGAATATGGGAGACTCAAGGCTCTGTCAGAAGAACTTTAAGGAGGCTTATCTCTATTGGGGATATGCTTTAGCTTACGTGGATGATAATGACTTGGCTGAAAAACGAAAGGTCTTGGGAAAACGAATTGGAGCTTCTTTTGTGAAATAAATTCATAATTGGTTTTTAATAGGGCATCTATTGCATTCTAAAAGGGCGTCTTTTGCATGGTAAAAGATGCCCTTTTGATGTGTAAAAGGTGCCCTTTTGCATGGTAAAAGAGGCCCTTTTATAAGTCTCTTTGTAACTGTTTGATAATCTGGGTACTAGAAAGTGTGAAAAAGATGACTATTCTTTGTTTTACTCTTCTTGATGTATTCGATAATGTAAGATTATTTTATTATTGCCAATACCTGCTCACCTATGTTTCTTCACATCCTTCCGCATGTAACTTTTTTTGCTTTAAACTTGTCCTTTTTGTTTATTATTTATATCTTTGTAGCGTAGAGATCATTAAGAAATCGTTATTTCTGGTGGTATTCAATCTACTTTATAAAAACCTAAATGTTTATAAACAGTCGTAACATGATAAGCAGAATCATCTCGACAGCAATCGTTGTTGTCACCTCAATTATAGCCTTGATGTGTGCATTAAGTGGTCCCGATCAGATTATTCTCCATTGGAATCTGTCTGGTGACGTGGACAGTTATGGTCCTAAATACTTGATCCTTACGCTTCCTATCATCTCGTTTATTATTTTCCTAATGATGATAGCCAAAGAGAAGACTCCCAGTGATAGAGGTTCTTTGAGGGCATTGATGCGTACGGAACAGTATAACAGTAAACATGCAAGGGTTATTCGGGTAATAACCCCATTGTTACTCTTGGCGATTTTGTATGTAACAGCGTGCTCAGCAGGCTTGTTTAGGATGTGTACTATGGTCCTTTTAGCGATTGTTATCTTAGTGGCAATCATTTATATTTATATGTCTCATAAGTCTGGACATACTGAAGACGGCAGTATGGTTCGCTGATGAGGGGATGAGAACATCGCTTATAGAGTGGGTAAAAACACCAAAAATCAATCTGTTTATTTTGCCTTTTGCCTGATTTAATGTATCTTTGTAGCTATGAACGCACAAGAAGCACAGAACATTAAATGGAGTGAAAACATCATCATTGTAGATGGTGATTATATTGATCATGTAGCTTTCGACATTATCGTGAACTTTGAGCGCATGTTAGATCGGCGTATCCCTGCTGCCGATTTTAGTCAGTGGGCAGTGGATGTAGCACTTGACGGTCGGCTGAAACCAGGGGATCACGAAACACAAGTGGTTCTTCTGCACGATAAAAAGAATCTGAAGTTGGAGAATTTTGCTCCTTCTGATTATGAAAAAGAGCTCAATGGACAGGCGTTTAGAGATGGTCACCTCGGAGAGTTTATCATCAATAGTATAGCAACTGGTGATGAACATACGGCGAAAGATGCTGTTTTGCTCGACCTTCTTAAGACACTTTGCAATCATGAAGAGGTTAAGCGTATCATGATTGTGCCGAATGCAGAGGATGCTTCGCTGCTGAACAGTATTCGTTCAACCCTCCGGGACGTGGATGATGAGCTAAAGCACATCACATTATTTGCCATGCAACCGATAGAAGGTGGTAACTTCAAGCAAGCAATTTTGGGGTATTCGATAATGAATGCAATGGGGATAAACGGAATAGAAGCCTCCCCAAGCCCCTCCGAAGGAGGGGATGTTTACCTAGCGGAATAGGAAACATTCCCCCCAAATTATCTAAGAAGGGGATATGCTTAGCAGTATAAAAGCCTCCTTAGAATCCCTCCAAAGGAAAGTATATGCTTAGTAAATAGAGCCTTATATTGTTCCTTTGGAAAATGAAGAGGTAAAGGTAATGGAAGAAGACATAGGTCATTATGAATACGAAAGCATCCCATGATAGCAATCAAACACCCTCTTCCTTAGAGGAGTGTGGGGAGACTTCCCCTCCTGGTTACCATCATGCTGATCCTTTCCTTTATCGAATATTGGAAGAGAAAGCAAAGAGAATGAGGAGATTTCCCACTGAGGCAGAGTCAATTTTGTGGGAGACTGTTAGAAAGAAACAGTTGGGATTTCGGTTCAGAAGACAGTTCGTTATCTATGATTATATAGTAGATTTCGTCTGTTTGCCGCTAAAATTGATTATAGAAGCTGATGGAAAGTATCATTTTACAGAGGAACAGAAAGCTGCAGACAGTGTTAGAAATGATTTCCTGATAGGTAAAGGATTCAGTTTACTCCGGTTTACGAATCAGGAAATATTAGCAAATATAGAACAAGTAAAATATAAAATAATAGAAAAGATGGAAGAACTGAGAAGTAAGACGACTGCAGTAGGCGGTGGTAATCAGACAACCCCTCCTTCGGAGGGGCTTGGGGAGGCTGGACGAGTGTTAATGATTGGCGCAGGAGGCGTTGCTACTGTAGCTGCTTTTAAGATTGTCCAGAACCAGGACGTGTTTACAGAATTTATGATAGCCAGCCGTCGTAAGGAGAAATGTGATGAGTTGGTTAAGGCTATTCATGATAAGGGTTATAAGGCTGATATCAAGACTGCGCAGGTTGATGCAGACGATGTTGAGCAGTTGAAGGCACTCTTCAATGATTTCAAGCCAGAGTTAGTTATCAATCTTGCTTTGCCTTATCAAGACCTGACAATCATGGATGCTTGTCTGGCTTGCGGTTGTAACTATTTAGACACAGCTAACTATGAGCCAAAAGATGAGGCTCATTTCGAGTACAGTTGGCAATGGGCTTATAAGGATAAGTTCGAGAAAGCTGGACTGACTGCGATCCTTGGATGTGGCTTTGACCCAGGAGTATCACAGGCTTATACGGCATATGCAGCCAAACATTACTTTGATGAGATTCACTATCTAGACATAGTTGACTGTAATGCAGGTAACCATCATAAGGCGTTTGCAACGAATTTCAATCCTGAGATTAACATCCGTGAGATAACCCAGAAGGGTCTTTACTATGAGAATGGTAAGTGGATTGAGACAGAACCATTGGCAGTACATCAGGATTTGACCTATCCAAATATTGGTCCACGTGACTCTTATCTGATGCATCATGAGGAGTTGGAATCATTGGTAAAGAACTATCCAACTATTAAGCGTGCACGTTTCTGGATGACATTCGGTAAGCAGTATCTTACCTATCTCGACTGTATTCAGAACCTTGGCATGAGTCGTATTGACGAAATAGAGTATGAAGCACCGTTAGCTGATGGTTCTGGTAAGACTGCTAAGGTGAAGATTGTTCCTTTACAGTTCCTCAAGGCAGTGTTGCCTAACCCACAGGATCTAGGTGAAAACTATGATGGCGAGACTTCTATTGGCTGCCGTATCCGTGGTATCAAGGACGGTAAGGAGCAGACTTATTACATTTATAATAACTGTAAGCACCAGGATGCCTATAATGAAACTGGTATGCAGGGTGTCAGCTATACCACTGGTGTACCTGCAATGGCTGGTGCAATGATGTTCTTCAAGGGACTTTGGCGTAAGCCAGGTGTATGGAACGTAGAAGACTTCGACCCAGATCCATTCTTGGAGGTACTCAACAAGCAAGGGCTTCCTTGGCATGAGGAGTTTGGAGGAGACTTAGAATTATAAGAAGATGGCTTGCTCTTTGGATTTTATAGAATTTGTTAGTAGTCAGATAGCTACTGCAGGGACTGTAAGATACAGGAAGATGTTTGGTGATTACATGGTTTATGTTGACGAAAAGCCTGTTATCTTAGTTTGTGACAATATACCTTACGTCAAGGAACACGAGGCAATTAAGTCAATGATGCAATCTGCCGAACGTGGTTTCCCTTATGAAGGAGCTAAGGAACACTATATTTTAGATGTTTCAAGGTCAGATTCTGCAGTCAGGGTTGTTAAGACCTTAGTTGAGGTTTTACCTTATCCAAAGAGTAGAAAGAAGAATAAATAATAGTATATCAATCAGAAAACAAGATAATAATTATATGACAAAAGAAGAGACAACATCAGCAGCTGAAGGCAAATTGAAAGCCTTGCAGGCTGCAATGTCTAAGATAGAAAAAGACTTTGGTAAAGGGTCCATCATGCGTATGGGCGATGAACAGATAGAGAATGTAGAGGTAATTCCTACGGGTAGTGTGGCTCTTGACACAGCACTCGGCGTTGGTGGTTATCCACGTGGTAGAATCATAGAGATCTATGGTCCTGAGTCATCTGGTAAGACAACGCTTGCCATTCATGCCATTGCAGAGGCTCAGAAGCAAGGTGGTATAGCTGCTTTCATTGATGCAGAGCATGCTTTCGACCGTTTCTATTCTGAGAAGCTCGGTGTTGATGTAGATAATCTCTGGATCTCTCAGCCTGATAACGGTGAGCAAGCGTTGGAGATTGCTGACCAGTTGATACGCTCTTCAGCTATCGACATCCTTGTGATTGACTCTGTTGCAGCACTTACTCCGAAGAAAGAAATTGAAGGTGATATGGGTGATTCTGCTGTCGGTCTACAGGCAAGACTGATGAGCCAGGCTCTGCGTAAGCTCACGTCAACCATCTCAAAAACCAATACCTGCTGTATCTTTATCAACCAGTTGCGTGAAAAAATCGGTGTAATGTTTGGTAATCCAGAGACAACAACGGGTGGTAATGCCTTAAAGTTCTATGCTTCTGTACGTCTTGACATCCGTCGTGTGACAGCTATTAAAGATGGAGATCAGGTTATCGGTAACCAAGTACGTGTGAAGATTGTGAAGAATAAGGTTGCTCCTCCATTCCGTAAGGCTGAGTTTGAGATAACTTTTGGTGAGGGAATTTCAAAGATTGGTGAGCTTGTCGACCTTGGTGTTCAGTATAACATCATTCAGAAGAGTGGAAGTTGGTTCAGTTATAACGGAACAAAACTGGCACAGGGACGTGATGCAACCAAGACAATGCTCAAAGATAACCCTGAATTAGCTGAAGAAATAGAGGGCTTAATTAAGCAGGCTATAGCTGCAGAGACGAAGTAAAACGTTCATCGGAGATAGCTCTAATGATAAGAACGAATGATAAGAGGGTATGCCACAGTTGGCATACCCTCTTATCATTCGTTCTTATCATTCGTCGAAGTCACGTTAATTAAGTTTTGTTTTTAGTTGCTGTCACTTTTAACACTTCGTGTAATAGGTTTATATTCAGACTGTTAAAGACACAAACGGAGTGACAGAAATGACAGTAAAATCAGAAATGGTATACGGTAGGCTTTTGTCCTTGGGTGGGAAAGCGGAACTGATAGTTATGGGATACGCCTGTTTGTGGCAAAACGCTCCGGTGCAGATCCTCGTAAACTTATCCGTCCCGACGTATACTACAGAACCATTACGGAATAATCAGAAATATGTTTACAGTGATTTGAAGTTACGTGTCCACAAAATCAGGAGTTATGCAAAGCATTCAGACTTGCAGTCCATTGTTTATCAAAGACTTACAAATGCCCTTCTAAAAGGTGCCCTTTTACCGTGCAAAAGGGCGTCTTTCACACCTCAAAAGAGCATCTTTTACCATGCGAAAGGGCATCTTTTACCGTACCAAAGTCCACCTGTTATCTCCAATTTATGAATCTTTATTACAACCCTTCTAATGCCCTTGTTCCTTTCATAACAAGCGAGTATCTCTCCCCTTGCTTTATTATAACAACACCATAAAAACGACCACCTTTCAATTTTCCTGTCACTCCCGTCACTCCTCCATACATTACAACGCATTGATAACAAGCCGCTTACACGAAATGTTAAAAGTGACAGCAACTAAAAACAAAAACTAACTTGGGGTTTTAGACGAGTTGTGGGACATTTAATCAAATATTAAAATATATTTATAGCACTTATTTACCTATCACAAGCTGTAAAAGACTCCCAAGAAGGCTATTTGTCATTATCGAAACCTAATTTTTTATTACCTAACATCAAAAAATCACTCACTAAAGGTCCATAATATCAATCGCCATTATTCCCTGTCTTATATATAATTTCATAGATTCTTTCAGAGATTTTATCTTTACCACCTTCTGCAAGGTCTGGACATGTAAATATTCTACCATAAATTGTATAAATGATAAGAATAGTATAAGGATATATAGGAAGACCATAATCATTAATTCCAGCTATATCGGCTATTTTCACATCAACATACTTAGCTCTTAAACAATCATAAAAATATATTCTATCCTTTTGAGTATATAAGAAGTCTTTATTCCATAACCGTTGGAATATAAAATAAAAACTAATAGAACATACTAATAATACTAAAAGAAAAAGATAACTAAATACAATATAAAGTATTGGTGAGTTTTTACTAATATTCAATAAGCAGAACATAGATGCTCCTAATGGCAAGAAACTTGTTATGGCTTGTAAAACAAGTGACTCTTTAGAGATCTTATATTTTATATTCATAATCTATTTGCCAATTATATTTTTTTCAAATCCTAAATTAATAAATTTTATACTAGCACCTTCTAATTTTTTCACACCTATTGTTGGAACTATACTCTTTGTTCCAAAGCATATGACCCCAGATGAGAAATTAAACCCTTCTGTCTTGTTGTATGTCCCGATAGGATAAACCATTGCTTGCACACGATTCCAGCAGTCTTAGGTGATAAAATTAACGTGATTTTCTTTAATACCTTAATTCCGCAGTATTTTTTCTTGTGAGAAAATTTTATATGTTGAGGTGT
>ERZ773061.763-NODE-763-length-12487-cov-4.634813_pt1 | contig 12487 bp, 12 predicted proteins | sample MGYA00580627_ERZ773061 | MGnify/ENA primary metagenome ERZ773061 (study PRJEB29015, sample SAMEA2738119) | human oral metagenome | biome: human oral; feature: human-associated habitat; material: saliva | place: China | collected 2223 ...
TCGTGATAAAGCACGTCTTGCAGCAAAACTTGGTTAATCAATTAACTGCATACAAAATGAGCTCTTCGGAGCTTTTTTTGCGCCTTAATTCATTGGGATGCGATTTTGCCAATTCTAAACGATCATAATTGTACAGTACTTAAGATAAGGTTCAAAAAACAGTGACACAAACGTTTGCGTCCTTCTTTTAATTTTGATAAAATAGCGGTAAATCTGACCTGAATAAATTTTAGGACTCAGAATTATTGATTGAATAAGGAACTTAATATGAAAAACCAAACTTTAATGCAGTATTTTGAATGGTATCTTCCAGATGATGGCCAGCATTGGAATCGTTTAGCAATGGATGCGCCAAATCTAGCGGCCAAAGGGATTCAAAAAATATGGATGCCTCCAGCTTTTAAAGCAACTGGCTCAAATGATGTTGGCTATGGCATTTACGATTTATTTGATTTAGGAGAATTTGACCAAAAGGGGACAATTCGTACTAAGTACGGTTTCAAAGACGAATATCTTCAAGCGATCCAAACATTAAAAGATAATGGAATCGATCCAATTGCTGATGTCGTTTTAAATCATAAAGCTGCAGCCGATGGAACTGAAACATTTACGGTTATTGAAGTAGATCCAAATGACCGTACTACTGCTATTTCTGAACCTTTTATGATTAAAGGGTGGACTCACTTTACTTTCCCCGGAAGAAACAAGCAATACAATGATTTTGAATGGCATTGGTATCATTTCACTGGAACTGATTTTGATGCAAAAAGTCGACGCTCTGGTATTTATTTAATTCAAGGTGATAATAAAGGTTGGGCAAACGATGAGCTGGTAGACAGCGAAAACGGAAACTATGACTATCTAATGTACGCCGATCTGGACTTCAAACATCCAGATGTTATTAAAAACTTATACGATTGGGCTAAATGGTTTATCGAAACTACAGGTATACAGGGTTTCCGCTTGGATGCAGTTAAGCACATAGATTCCTTCTTTATGGCCAACTTTATTCGAGATATTTTGCAAGAATATAGTGATGATTTCTATGTTTTCGGAGAGTTTTGGAATAATGATGAAGCTGCTAATAATGACTATTTAGAAAATATTGACTATCGCTTCGATCTTGTCGATGTTAAATTGCATACTAATCTTTTTGAAGCAAGTCAAAAGGGTGAAGAATATGACTTACGTACAATTTTTGATCATACTTTAGTAAAAAATCACCCAGAATCAGCTGTGACATTTGTAGAAAATCATGATACTCAGCGTGGCCAAGCTCTTGAATCCACTGTAGAAGAATGGTTTAAACCGGCAGCTTATGCTCTTATTCTACTTCGAGAGTCTGGACTCCCATGTATTTTCTACGGAGACTACTATGGCATAAATGGTGAATTCGCTCAGCAAGATTTCCGAGAAGAGATTGACAAACTATTGGACCTTCGTCTAAACCTAGCATATGGTGAAGAGACTGACTATTTTGATGACCCTAATTGTATCGGATGGACAAGGGCTGGTCAAGATGGTAGTCAGCCTATTGCTGTTTTAATTTCAAATGCTTCTGCTACTTCAAAACGAATGTATTTTGGCCAAGATTGGTCAGGGCACGAGTGTTCCGACTACCTTGGTAATTGCCAAACAATTGTCACTATCGATGAAGAAGGCTGGGGAGAGTTCCCTGTTGAAGAACAATCTGTTAGCGTTTGGTCTATTAAAAATTAAAAATCAGCTCTTTGAGCTGATTTTTATTGTTTATAATTCTCTATAAAAGGCTGATAAGATTGCCAGATAGGCATGGGAAAATGAATCGTTTTTCCTGTTTCTAATATTTCTCTATATTGATCTGCCCACTCTTGATAACCAGAAGCAAGATGCCCTCTTATCATTTCTTGAGTGAGTGGCTGCTTCAAAAATAATTTCACCACTGGAATTAATAAACAAAGTGGCAAAAACAAATACTTGGTTGGCTTATAAGCTTTCTTAGAAATACCATATTTTTCACACAAGAGAATTCCCTCTCGCCATGCAAGGATCATCTTTTTGATTACTTGCGAATCTTCCAAAACAGCGTCAAAACTCCCAGATTCTGCTATCGCACCCGCCATAACTGCTTCTTGAAGGCAGTGGATTTTCAACCAATTCGCTAAATCTGGCATACTTTTAATACTTAAGTGACATTTTTCAAATATTCCACAATTCAAATTATGATACTCATCTTCATCAATTAGAGTAGGAGCCTGAAAAATTATTGCTTTAACTTTTCCATGTTTTCTACCACCTCCAACTGATGAAGGAAAAGCGAGCGAATAAGATTCTCTATCAAGATAAGGAAATATCTTTTCAGTGGTATCCCAATTATTCTGCATAATCAGGATACGAGTCTTTCCTTGAAATATTGAAAGTTCTTTAGCAGCTTGTTTAATTTGGCTACTGTTTACCGTCAACAAAATCAAATCATAATGATTAACTATACTAGTAACCAATTTTGGAGCAAAATGATGAAGCTGGTAGGATTTATCGTGTCTCCTCAAATCTTTGATTAAGAGAGAAATTCCTTTTTGATAGTGGAATAAATCTCTCTCTTTTACAAAAACTTCAACTTCATGTCCTTGACTAAGTAGCCAGCCATATGTCATTCCAATAGTACCAGCACCGTAAATCAATATTTTCATATCATTTATTTCCTATTAGCTTAGTTGATTTTTTCTTACTTTCTGATTTGATGGAAATTTTGATCTCAAAAATGGTACCTTTCGGTCTATTATCTTTAACAGTAATTGTCCCCTTTAGAGCATCGGCTATTTGTTTTGCTAGAGATAGACCTAGACCAAAACCACCCTTTTGTCTTGTTCTGGCCTTATCAACCCTATAAAAACGATCAAATATTTTCTTTTTGTCTTCATTATTGATTCCAGGACCGTTATCTGACACTCGAAAGTATAGAGAACGATCTTTTGACCATACTATAAACTTAATAATCCCATCTTCTTCTGTATATTTCACAGCATTATCAAATAGAATGGTCATTAGCTGTTTTAAAAGCGTTCTATCTGTCTTGATATTGTGATTAATATGATTTTCGTAGACAAATGCTTTCTCGTTTTCATCCGCAATGATTTCGTAGTTGGCAAATGTTGTAGTGAAAAATTCTGGTTCAACATCAGCAATTTCAGGCTTAATGCCATCATCCCTTCTTGCTAGATTCAATAGATTAGTTGTTAGCATCCGCATATTCCGAACTTCTTCCAGACTGGAGGCAATATTTTCGCTAGATTCCATAATAGTAGCTTCCGGTTTTCGGAAAAGAGTTTCCAAACGGTTTTGCAAAACAGCTAAAGGAGTACGCAACTCATGGCTGGCGTTTTCAACAAAAGATTTTTGCTTCTGCATACTGTCTATTAGAGGCTTCACACTGACCCGAGCCAAATAGATACTGGCAATGATTGAGATTAACCAAAAACTAATCATAACAATGACAATAATCTGTTCATGATTCTGACTGGTTTGCTCCAATTGATTGACATTAATCAAAACTGCTGCATATTTTACTTTGTTCAAAAGATTCCCAGATAAGAATTCACTTGGATTAATTTCAAAAACCAGCATACGATAGAGCTCTTCTTGACCATAGTTGTTTTTCAAATTAATCTGAATAATTTTACCAACATCCTTTTTCTTGATTGAAATCGTTTTTAAACTAAGAAAATGATCTGCAGTAGTCAATGGTTTCAAGTCTTCATCAAACAAGACTGCTTCAGTGTTCGAATTCACCTTCAGATTATCCATTGGTCCAGGATCTGGTGCGTTTTGTGGTCCAGATTCATCATCGGATGGCTGGCCTTCATCAATCGTTGGTTGCATATTAGCTGCACGAGCCAGAGCAAGATGAAGGACAGATCTGGGATTCTGACTTAAACTTTTTAAATTATCGTCAACGGTTGTATAGAGCCCTGAGCGCATAATTTGAATGATTAAAAGAGTCATAGCCGAGAAAATCAGTGTGAATACACCAAAATAGCGAATGAAATATGAAAAATCATCCGCATAAAAAGTTCGTCTAAGTTTATTCAGCATTCTTCAAAATGTAACCGACACTGCGAAGGGTTTGCATATTGTTCGCAAAAGTCGTTCCTTTCAATTTTTTCCGAATTTTTGAGACATAGACTTCAACGACAGAAATAGTAGTATCACTGTCAAAGCCCCAAAGCCGATCAAAAATCTGAGTTTTAGGTAGAATTACGTTTTGGTTCTGAAGGAAATAAACTAATAAATCAAATTCTTTTCCCAGTAATTCTACTTCTTTTCCATTCACCAAAGTGGTATTGGTAGAAAGATTTACTGTCACATCACCATATGATAAGGTATTTTCATTAAATTTTCCTGAACGCTTGAGTAAGGCCTGAATCCGCATCTTTAATTCTTCTAAATAAAACGGCTTGGTTAGATAGTCATCTGCCCCTAATTCAAAGCCATGTCCTTTATCATCCAAACTTTCTTTAGCAGTCATGATGAGAACAGGAGTTGAGACTCCTTTTTCACGCAAGTCTTTCAAAACTTGAAAGCCATCTTTTTCAGGAAGCATCAGATCCAGTAGAATCAGATCATAAACACCGCTTTCAGCTTCATAGAGACCTTCTTCACCATCAAAAACCTGCATGACATCCGCAAAGTCATCTAAGAAATCAAATACAGAGTTTGACAACCCTAAGTCGTCTTCTACTAGTAAAATCTTAATCATCTTGTTCTCCTCCTGCTATAAGATACTAATCGGCTTCATCTAAGATTATTATAAAATAAAGAATTTTTTTATCATTTTTTGGATCTTAGTATAATTCTTTAATTATTATATCATGACTTTAACAAATGGATTAGGATTTTGTAGTGTTTTCTTCATTATTTTGGTTAGAATTGCTATCCTTATCCTTTGTACTTCCATCTGCATTGGCTGGTTTCTTCTTAGAATTGCTACCGTTTTCTTGATTATTATTTCCTTGCGGTGGCTGGTCTCCTGGACCTCCAGGTCCCCCGTTACCACCAGGACCGCCTTGTCCTTCTTGACCATTCATTTGAGGTGGCATACCATTTCCATTATTTTGACGCTGACCTTGAGGTGGTTGTCCACCAGGACCTTGCATATTATTGCCGTCTTGATTATTTTGCAGCGTTTTCGATGTTTGAACGGTTGACTGCTGATTTGTTGCTTTTTGAGTCAAAGTACCGAATGTATAGCCACCAAGCAAGCCGACCACTAAAGAACCACTTGCTACTACTGATAGCCACCACTTGGTGCTTTTTTCTACAACAATCATTTTTTCCTTATTCATTCCGGTTTTATTCCTTCTTTCTGTTTTAAGTTTCTGTGAAAAAGTGAAGAAATGTTTTTTCACCATATCCTTTTTTAGGATATCTATATCTTAATGGCTTTTTCTTAAAGTGGACTGAATTTTTTCTTAAACTTTTCTAAACATAAAAATTGACAGCTCAAGTCTTTTTGTGTAGAATAGTTACCATCTATAAATAAAGAGGTTTACTATTATGAAAAAAATAGAATCAATGACTTTGATTGCTTTAGGTGCAGCTCTAATCGCCGCGCTTTCTCCTTTCCAAATTCCCTTCGGACCTATTCCAATAACCTTACAGACTTTAGCTATTGGTTTAGTTGCTAGTCTCTTCCGTCCTAAGGAAGCTACTTTAGGTGTCATCATCTATCTTTTATTGGGAGCAATTGGCCTTCCTGTATTTGCAGGAGGAAGTGGAGGATTTCAAGCATTTTACGGACCTACAGCAGGATTTCTTCTTTTCTTCCCTCTTAGAGCCTTGGTTACTTCTTCTTTAGCAGGCCAAAAAGGGCAACCTATTCTTATTTTTATTGCCAATTTATTGGGTGAGGTCGTTCTCTTTTTTGGTGGAGTGATTGGTTTTATGCTGGTTACTCACAAAAGCTTAGAAATTGCTTGGACAAGTGTCGTCTTGCCATTTATGATTCCGGATTTGATCAAAATCACACTAACAACCATTTTAAGCGTCATCCTATATAAAAACCTTAAAAATCTGCCTTATTTCAATAAGCAAAAATAAAAAAACTCATAGAGAACACTACAAAATTGTAGTGACATCTCTATGGGTTTTCATTTTTATTTCGTAACAAGAAGAGCTTCTTCAACTGCTTCTTTTTCTCTTGCAATTAAGTCAACACGCGCAGCAATTTCTTTGATACCCATGCTAATATTACGACTGATAGCCATATCTGACAACTGAGGTTCGAAGAAAGCCTTGTATTCAGCGAGCCTTTCTGCTGTCTTGAAGGCATTAGCTGGATAAATGACGAACTTATCAAAACTCATATCGCCTCCCAAGGCCGCCTTGATCCAGTCCCAATTCTCACGAGCCCAAGTCCAAACAGTAGCTTGAGTGAAATCATGGTTGAGTAAAGGGAAATACCAGCTCATAGCTAAATCTTGTGGCTTGACAATGTCTTTATTCTTTAAAGCTTCTAAAATTTGATCGAGCGTTTCCTTATCATTAGTGTAGGCCAGAGCCGAAGCCAATTGTCTCTTGAAACTTCCATCAACTGTCGATACATAATTCTTCAGATATTGATCCGTCAGTTCCTTGCTCTCATGATGTTTAATTTGGTTAATCAGGATATGCAAGCGGATAGCTGCAGGAAGTTTTTCTAGATCATCTTGGTGAGCTTTAAAGATGCCGTCAGCTTCTTGAGTCGCTTTTTCATCATTGGCAGCAATCAAGTTTCCAATAACGATTTGACGGACTAATTCGTCTTCATCACTTTCTCCATCTTTAGCTTCAAAACCTAAACGATCGAAGTTGAACCGGCTAAGCTTGATAACCAACTCGTTATAAGCTTCTTCAGTCTCGCTACCTTCTTCAACAAAGATTTTCAAACCACTCAGAACAGCCTTAACCCCAGAAACAACCAAGTAAGAGCTTTCTTCTGTCAGTTTTTCAATTACTGGAACTAATTCAGCAAATGAAATGTGGCCAGCTTCTGCTAAGAGACGGCGTTCCTGCACTACTTGGAGCTTGCTAGTGCTGTCTAACTCAGTAATCGTATCTAGAATCTGGTCTAACAAAAGACCTTGATAATCTGTAATATAGTGGGCTGTGTTTTCTGTATTGAAACGCAAAGCTCCTTGGTTCTGAGCTGCCAAAGCGGAATAGTTTGGAATTTCAAGTGTTTCAGTTTCCAGTGTATCAGGCAAACCATTCCAATTGCTATTTAACGGCAGAACCCAAGTCCGCTTCTTGTCTTCATGTTCACCTATAAAGAATTGCTTCTGAGTCAACTTCAAGGTGTCATTTTCTACACGAGCTGATAAAACAGGATAGCCAGGTTGCTCCAACCAAGAGTCCATAAAGGCTGCTACATCGCGACCAGAAGCATCTCCAAGAGCATTCCAAAGATCACGTCCGATTGTATTTTCATACTGGTGTTTAGCAAAGTAGGCGTTCAAACCTTTGGCAAAGGCTTCATCTCCCAACCAGCGGCGAAGCATATGCATGAGACGGCTTCCCTTAGCATATACGATTGCTGGGTCAAACAAGGTATTAATCTCATCTGGATGATTTACCTCTACATGGACAGACTGAACTCCGTCTGTAGCATCTCGTTTCAAAGCAAGCGGAACTCCGGTTGTTTGGAAATTCTCAAAGATATTCCAAGTCGGCTCAATGGCATTGACGCAGACATATTCCATCATATTAGCAAAGCTTTCGTTAAGCCATAGGTCATCCCACCACTTCATAGTCACTAGATTTCCGAACCATTGGTGGGCCAACTCATGAGCAACAACAAGAGCAACATCTTGTCGACTAGATACCGTAGAGTTTTCATCAACCAAGAGGTAAATCTCGCGATAAGTAACCAGACCCCAGTTTTCCATGGCACCAGATGAGAAGTCAGGCAAAGCTACATGAAGAGACTGTGGAATCGGATATTTAACGCCATAATAATCCTCATAAAACTCAATGGAACGAACAGCAATGTCTAAAGCAAATTCTAAATTACTAGCCGGATGTGCCTTTGTAGCATAGACACCAACTAGGGTTCCATTTTTAGTCTTGGCAGTTACTCCTTGCATATCACCTGCAGCGAAAGCTAGTAGATAAGACGACATACGTGGAGTTCTTTCAAACTTCCAAATACCCGTCATTTTACGATTTTCAATGTCAATTTCTGGCATATTAGATAGAGCCAGTTCGCCTTCTGCCTGGTCAAACTTCAAAGCCAAGTCAAAGGTTGCCTTAGCTTCTGGCTCATCCACGCTTGGAAAAGCTTCGCGGGCAAAGTGACTCTCAAACTGCGTAGAGATGATTTCTTTTTTTACACCGTCCACAGTGTAGTAAGAAGGGTAAATCCCTGTCATATTGTCCGTAATTTTACCAGCATAAGTCACCGTTACTTCAACTTGGCCTGTGGCATCTAACTCGATGTAAAGAGCTTCGTTCGCATTGTCGACAGTAAAAGGACGTGCTTGACCTGCTACTTCGACGGTTTCGATTGCTAGGTCCTTTTGGTGCAGGGAAATCTTACTTGACTTAGCTTCCCCAATAATAGTCACCTTGCCTGAAAAGGTCTTATCTGCACGATTGAGATCTAGAAATAGATCGTAGTGTTCAGGAACAAAAGTGTCAATAAAATGTGCAACTGCTTGCATGTTTTTCTCCTCATCTAAGATACAGGAAATCCTGTTCATTAAATACTTTTCGAAACCATTTTACCACATTTTAAAGCAAAGAAAAAGACAAGGATGACCTGTCTTTGTAATTCACGAGAAACTCAAAACATTAGGTTTTTCTTTTTTCTTTTTCGAGTTCTGCTATGCTTTGGTTATAGATGCGGTTTTCTTCCTGGTAGGTCTCTTGCAGACGATCCTCAAAGCGTCGAATTTGCCTTTCAAACTCATCTTTATTATCTTCTAGCTGATGCAGTTCATAAGTAGGGATAGAGTCGGGATTGTTACGACAGAAAGAAAATATCCATTCGCTCATTTCCTCTGAAACATTTTTAGCCTCTCGTCTCATATCTTGGTAATCCCATTCATACTCACTAACTTTCTTACGAAAAGCTATGTGCTCGTCATCAAGACGATCGATCTTTTTCTGGATATCCATAGAGCCTCCTATAAGATAGGGCTGGTCAAACTAGGCTTAGGAACAGCACCTAGTACCTCCTTGATTGAATCTGCTGCTCCACCTGTGAAGGCCCCGGATAAGTCAGCAGGTACTTGAGTGGATGCAAAAGTTTTCATGGCCTCAGCTTGACTATCTAACCAAGTTTGCAAAGCTTGACTTTCTTCAAGAAGAACAGCTCTTTTAGCTGAAATCAAAGCGCGAATGGCAGTACGTTCCTGAATCTTTAAATATTCTTTTTTTATACGTTCGGCTTCAGCTCGATCTTCTGTATTTGGTTCAATCATGCGTTTCCTCCTATTTTTTTGTAAAAATCTGGGCGCCTTTTTGATCAATCGCTACAATATTATCAGCGGCCTTGTTTAAATTGCCAGCAATTTCCGTCATTTTAGTCGTATATGCACTTGCTGAGGCGAGAGTAGAGGCTTCTGTTCCCCCATTCCAAGTAGTTGATAAGCTCAGTTCAGACAAGAGTTCTTCTACTTCACCAGCAGAAAGATTATGCGCTAAGGTATAAGCTGCTTTACTCAGTTCAGATATATGTTCCTCTACTTTTGATTTTGCACTTGCTAACTTATCTTTAATCTCTTGCTCGTAGACCTCCGCTTGAAGCTGAGCAGTTTGAGCACTTGTACGAACGAGTTCCTCTCTTAAACTAATTGTTTTGTCGCCAGAGCTGGTCCTTAATGAAGCATGCAATTCATCAATGTATTTCCTATTTATCGTGATTAAATCATGTTTAGAAGGCTCAGGAGCGAAGTCTCCGTATATTTTTTTGTACAGGAGCAAGTAAAAATTAGGATTTAAACTAGATAAAAATTCTTTGTTTTTACCACTTTTAATAGCTTTTAGTTTTACTTCAATAGCTTTTCTGACTTGCTTTTCAGTCATGCCAGAAACAAATTCACCTCTTTTGATATACTTATCAAAATCAAAATTACTCCCTTTTAAATCTGGAGTTTGAACATTATGACTTTTTCCTTCAAAAACGCGAACTTGACCGTAGGGAATAGCACCTCCGTTCCCATCCCATCCTGTAATTTCCTTGCCGGAATCTGAGTAAATAATCGCATGCTTTTCTAAATATTTTAACTCAGATTTTGAGAAGTGCCCACTATCTACCGCCTTTTTAGCACCCCAATCGTAGAAATTAACAATCTCTTTAACTCTATATTTTACTGAAAGCTTTACATTTGGTACTCCACCTTGACTATGAGCAGATGAATACCAAATTTGACCACCTTCCACTCCTTTCTCCTTTAAGCGTCTCTGTGTCTCCGCAAAAAATTCATCCATCTTAACATACTGGGGGCTTAAACCAGAACCATAGGCGGCGTCAGCAGCACCACTTACAGATTCCACAGTAGTGCCTATCTCACCAAAAGAATTTTTCAATGGATTAAATTTGTTCTGTGTACCAGCCGTTAAGACAATGGTCCTTGAATAATCAGTTTTATTATTTACAATAGGAGCGACAGCAATAGCTTCTGTTGCGGAATTTTCAGAATTGATGATTTCGTATTTTGTGCCACCCTTTTCTACACTTCTTATAGAGCCTGACTCTAAATCTTTCCACTCTCGAACCTTGTTGTGCAACTTTTGAATATCTTGATGTGTTAATGCCATTTCCAATATTCTCCTCTTTTAATTTCCAGATTATAGACTATCTCAGCTTTCGGGCTTCCTTCTTTGTTTTTTCTGACATTTTTTAATTTTTTAGTATCTACCAGCGCTGCAATATTTTCATCTGTCCCATCTAACTCAGCTTTGATTTTAGCTGTTTCCGGTAAAGTTTTAGCATTACTTACATCTATTTCAATTCCTAATCCCTTTGCAGAATCTTCTAATTCTATAATTTCATTATCATTATGATCGAAATCTAACCTAAGATCTGTAAGCAAGCCATAAGAAGGATATCCGTTTTTCCCAATTTGTCCTCCTAAAACAGCTCTATTTCCCTCTTCATCATAGATTACTGGAAGAACGTCCGCTGTGAATGGAGGTTTTTCCTTGCCACCTTGGATGAAAATCGGAGAGAATTCTATTTTAGAAATTCCTGAGTAGTTTTCTTTGATATAGGTCCCAAGCTGTTCTTCTAACAAGCGAAAACCATGCTTAATAATCTTTTCTTCTTTTGCATCAAGTCCTGTCGAACTTTTTTGTGAATTTACCATATAAAATACTCCTCCAAAAATTAAAACTGCAAGAACTGTTATTATTGCAAAGATTTTTCTCTTCATCAATTTCCTCCATTTTATTAATCAAATTGCAAACAAATTACTTATATACATTATATCGTAGTTAGTAATTTAAAGATATTTCTACTTTAATTTTAAGAAAAGCATATTCTGTTGAAAAGGATTTAATACTATCACCTTGACTCCTTCAATGCCATTCCCACTGATTTCCTTTCCTAATTTCTGTATTATAGACAACTTCAGCATCAGGACTACCTTTTTCACTTTTTACCACATCTTTTAGGTGACCAGCATTGACAAGCGCTTCAATATTTTCATCAATTTTTTTAACAGAATTAAGTTTTACATTTTCAGGTAAACATTTACTATCAGATATATCAATAAATTCACTACCAACTCTTATTTCAATGATTTCTTCATCCAATCCATCAAAATCGAGTCTGATACTACTAAAATCATCATAATGAGCAAATGTTCGATTTCCAATTTTTTTACCTAAATACGCCTTATCTCCATATTCATCATAAACTATAGGAACAATATTAGCATGAAACATATATCGTCCGTCACCTCCTCGAACTAGTATAGGGGAAAACTCTATTCTGCTTATTCCTGAATAGTGCTCTTTGATATAAGTTGACAACTGTTCTTCCAATAAACAAAATCCTCGTTTGTAAAGTTTTACTCCTTTATCGTCTAAAACGTCACTAACATTATACGGTGAGTTTTGATGTTCAATTCATTTTGTCATACAGTATCCCCCTCCTGAAACTAGAAATAATAAAATTATCAGACTGAGAACAACCTTTTTCTTCATAACTATACCTCCATCATAGTATTCTGTAAAACAACGCTTTCAGTCATCGCTTTTTCACATTGTAACATAATTTTTTAGCATTGTCCCCTATCGTCTTTTTCTATCGTTTTAAGTAAAGGTAGCTTCCTCAATTATCCAGGTAAAATGCACTGGTTTATTTTAGGTTTTTAGCCCTTTGAAATCCCAATTCGTCTTATCTCACCTTTTCTCCTCCCAAAAACACAAAAGAGGCTGGGACTTTTGTCCCAGCCTCTCAATTGTCTTTGAATTGTCGAGCAAGACGCAGTGGTTGAGTGGACTCTACTAGGCTGATTTCATCAGC
>ERZ773061.766-NODE-766-length-12469-cov-3.161995_pt1 | contig 12469 bp, 8 predicted proteins | sample MGYA00580627_ERZ773061 | MGnify/ENA primary metagenome ERZ773061 (study PRJEB29015, sample SAMEA2738119) | human oral metagenome | biome: human oral; feature: human-associated habitat; material: saliva | place: China | collected 2223 ...
GTTGTATGTCTATGCCACTCTTCAGGGAGGAAATCTAATGTTAAATCTTAAAGGTCGTTCATTCTTAACTCTTAAAGACTTCACCCCGCGCGAAGTTCAAACCATGCTGGAAACTGCCAAGCAACTCAAAAATAATAAGCTCACTGGTGTTTCCAACAAAAACCACGAAGGGAAGACTATTGCTCTTCTTTTTGAAAAAGCTTCCACCAGAACTCGTTGTGCATTCGTGTGTGGCGCCCGCGATCTCGGTATGCACGCTGAGTATCTCGGCAAGGACGATATCCAACTCGGTAAAAAAGAATCCGTCCGCGACACCGCTTTAGTGCTTGGCCGCATGTTTGACGGTATTGAATTTCGTGGTTTCGCCCATGAGACCGTCGAAGAACTTGCTAAATACGCTGGCGTTCCAGTCTGGAATGGTCTAACTGATAAATTCCATCCAACTCAAGGCCTGGCAGATATGTTGACTATTATGGAACACGTAGGCCATCTACGTGGCACCCACCTCGCTTACGTGGGTGACGGCCGAAATAACGTCGCCAATACCTTAATGATTGCTTCGGCACTACTTGGTCTTCATTTTTCCATCGGTACCCCTAGAGAACTCTTCCCAGAACAATCTCTTATCGATGAATGTAATGCCATAACTAAAAAATATCAAACCGGCGCCACTATCAAAATCGTGGAAAATCCTTACGAAGCCGTCGCCGATGCTGATGCGATTTATACCGATGTCTGGGTTTCCATGGGCGAAGAAGATAAGTTTGAAGAACGCATTAATCTGCTTAAATCCTATCAAGTTAATCGTGAACTGATGCAGGCTACTCGCAAGAAAAATACTATTTTCTTGCATTGTTTGCCAGCCTTCCACGATAAGAAAACTAAGATCGGTAAAGAAGTTCTCGAACAATACGGCCTTGATGCCATGGAAGTCTCCGACGAAGTCTTCTACAGTCCAAATAGCGTCGTCTTTGACCAAGCGGAAAACCGGGTTTATACCATTGAAGCAGTCATGGATTTAACCCTCTAAACAGTTTTCAGTTTTCCACAATGAAAAAGAAGCAGACCCCCTGCTTCTTTTTTAGCATAAGTGTTATACTTGAGTCATATAAACCAAACTTATATGAAAGGACATATATGGTTGCAAAACCTCAAAAGGTGAAGAAACAACCAAAACAAAAAACCCCTCATACCAAGAAGGTATCGGCTTTTGCTGTTTTGTTTGCGATCATCGGCCTGATGGCAGCCCTAACCTGGGTTATTCCATCCGGTAAATATAATATGATTAAAGATCCGAATAATCCGTCTCAGGAAATTCGCGAAGCCGGCACCTACCAGCGCATCGACAAAGTCGAACACATCGTAGATGAAGAGACTGGAGAAGTCACCACTGTCGACCATCGCCAAGGGCTTTGGGATGTCTTTATGGCACCAATCAAAGGTATGGCTGATCGTCTTGATGTCATCATCTTTGTCTTGATTCTCGGTGGTTTCCTCGGCATTACCATGAAAACTGGCGCCCTCGATGCCGCTCTCGGTGGTCTTCTCAAGAAGATGAACGGTAAAGAAATTTTCCTTATCCCAATCTTGATGACCTTATTCGCTATTGGTGGTACCACTTATGGTATGCAAGAAGAAGCTGTCGCCTTTTATGCCCTTATCATTCCAGTCATGATGGCTGCTGGGTATAATTCCATGACCGCCATGATGATGATTGTCTTAGGTGGCGGAGTCGGTGTGCTAGCTTCCACGGTCAACCCATTCTCTACGGGTATTGCCGCTAGAACCGCCGACGTTCAACTCGGCAATATCCTATGGATTCAAATGCTCGTACTTGTTGCCATGCTCGTACTCGCCATCCTTTTTGTCATGAATTATGCCAAAAAGGTCAAAGCTGGCAAATACGCTGATGACTCTTCAGTCGCTTCCACTTTTAAACCAATTAATCTCAATAGTGTGCCAGAATATAATTTCAAGCGCCAACTCATCATGGGGGTTTTCGCTGTCACTTTCGTGATTATGATTATCTCCCTCATCCCTTGGAGTGGTTTTAAAATTGACTTCTTCGATGTTTTACATGAGTTCTTTGCTGGGGTTCCAGTGCTTTCCACTATGCTTGGCGTAAACCACAACGGCGCCCTTGGTACTTGGTACTTTAACGAAATTTCTACCCTTTTCCTCATTTCGACTGTGGTAATTGCCTTCATCTACCGTAAAGAATTTAGCAAGAAAAATGTCTCCATTACCGACACTTTCATTAAGGGATCAGAAGACCTCTTAAGTGTCGCCGTAATTATCGCCGTGGCAGCTGGCGTTGCTATTGTCATGCGCGCCGGTGGTATCGAAGACACCATTATCCACTGGGGTGAAAAAGGTCTCACCAATTTCAACGGCGGTCTTGTCGGAGTATTGGCTTACATTTTCTACCTTCCACTTTCCTTCATTATCCCATCCTCCTCTGGTCTCGCTGCGGCTTCCATGCCAATCATTGCACCAGTCTCCGAACTTGTCGGCAGCAACAAAGAAACCATGGTGGTAGCTTTTGCTAATGCTAATGGTTTACTTAACATGTTTGCCCCTACCATTGCCTCATTGATGGCCGGACTCACCCTATCCGGTGTATCTTACAAAACCTGGATTAAGCGTGTGACTCCACTTATGGTAATCTTCGCTATTATTAGCTTAGTCGCCGTCTTCGTTATGGGGATGATTTAATTATGGCCAAAATCGTCGTCGCTCTCGGAGGTAATGCTTTAAGCCGTGATGGCAAAGCAACCGCTAAAGATCAACTCGAAGTCGCCAACCAGACCGCCAAGGAGCTTGCCAAGCTCGTGGCGGCTGGCCACCAATTAGTCATCGTCCATGGCAACGGCCCACAAATCGGCAATATTATTCTTCACGAAGAAGCTATCAATACCGAAAAAACCCCGACCATGCCAATCGATGTGGCTGGAGCGATGTCTCAAGGTCAAATTGGCTATTGGTTACAAAATGCCATGCGCAATCAGCTCGAATCCGAGGGCATTAAAAAGCCAATTGCCGCCATCGTGACCCAAGTTCTAGTTTCTAAGGATGACCCAGCTTTCAAAAATCCAAGCAAACCAATCGGCCCATTCTATACCGAAGAGGAAGCCAAAAAGCTCAGCAAAGAGCGTCATTTTACGGTTAAGGAAGACGCCGGTCGCGGCTGGCGCAAGGTGGTACCTTCACCAATGCCACTTTCGATTATCGAATCGGAACTCGTCGAAATTGCCCTCGGCAATGGCGCCATTATTGTTGCCGGTGGTGGTGGCGGTATTCCAGTTTATTACGACGAATACGGTCGCCTAGTTGGCCTCGAAGCTGTCATCGATAAGGATTTCGCCGCCGAAAAACTTGCCGAAACTATCGATGCCGATATTCTCTTGATTCTCACCGCGGTAGAAAATGTCAAAATCAACTTCAAAAAGGACAATGAAGAAAATCTCAAGACTCTCACCGCCGATGAGGCCTTTAAGTATATCGCGAAGGGTGAATTTGCCGCTGGTAGCATGCTACCAAAGATTGAAGCCGGTATTAGCTTCGTTTCAAGTGGCAAAAATCGTACTTGTATTATCACCAATCCAGAGAATGCCATTAACGCCATTAATGGTAAAACTGGTACCCAAATTATTGGTGAATAGACACTAGATTAAAACACTTTAAAACAGAGTAGATCCAGTCTACTCTGTTTTTTCACCTCTGTTAATCATTGACTTTTATGCTTAAAAATGCTATAATATAGATGTCGTTTTGGTGTTTTACATTTAGGAGGGGGATTATATGAACAAAACATTAACGAAGTATTTTTCAAAAATTTCACTTCAAAAACTTTGGGATGCAAATCTCGATGATTTTGAAAATATTCCAGAAACTCAACGACTGATGCTGTTAGCTATCTGCGAAAATCGACCGGCCGACCTTGAGGAAATTTATCATTTTCTCGATCAACCGGACGCGCTTTTCAATGATATTTACCAGGAACGAGAAGTTCGTGATAGTGTATTCTTTTATACCTATCCGTTCATCCACGGTGCAGCTATTCCTGATAATATTGAAGAAGTTATCGCCCCAATCGGCACACAAACTTCCAAATATCATCACGAAAATCTTCGTGATCACGTCGCATTAGTGGCTGCCAATTTGGTAGACGCCGGCCTGAGTAGCACCTTAGCCGTGCAACTCGCTGTCCTACACGACGTGGGGAAAAAGTACACCGCCGCTACCAACAAAGTTGGTGACATTTGTTACTATAATCACGAGGCGGTTTCAGCTTTGATTGCAAAATATTGGCTTCGCGGCACTGCTAGCAAGTCCACCATCAAGCAAATCGTAGCTGTCATCTATGCGCACCTACTTCCGCTTACCACTTGGAACAGGACTGTGCATTGGAAAACGGGTCTTCCTTGTAACTTCCGTCAAGATTTTGAGCATGAGCTCGAAAGTTTTTATGACGGTAATCAGGTAGACGTTAAGCGTACCATGGAACTCATTGATACGCTAACCAAATGTGATGAGGGAATTCTGGAAATGACACCTGAATACGCACAAAAAATTGCGCGTGGACGAGAGTTAATTCATGAATTTCGTCATGGTACCTAAAATTTATCGTACCTTAGAAATAAACCACCAGAACATCGGTGGTTTTTTCTTTTTCTTTCTAGTATTTTTTAAAGAAATATGTTAAAATATGCTCGTTACGCGCTCTAATTAGGAGTAAATATATTATGGCAAAAAAAGTAATTGGTAACTTAAAGTTACGCATCCCTGGTGGTAAGGCCACCGCAGGTCCTCCAGTTGGTTCAACCTTGGGTCAATGGGGACTTAACATGATGGATTTCATTAATCCATTCAACGACAAAACCAAAGAATTCGCTGGCAAGAACGTGATTGTTCACATCCGCGTTTTCGATGATCGCACTTTCGATTGGGTTTGTCTCGGTCAACCAGTTGATGATTTAATTCGTGAAGAATTAAAGCTTCAAAAAGGTTCTGGTCGTCCAAACACCGAAAAAGTTGGTTCCATCACCCGTGAACAACTTGAGAAAATCGCTAACATCAAGATGAAGCAAATGAACGCTGTCGATCTTGAAGGTGCCATCAAGACCGTCGCTGGTACTGCCCGCTCTATGGGTGTCACCATTGCCGAATAATTAATTAAAATTAATTAACCGTGGGAGAGTTCGCTCGTTATTACCACAGAAAGAAATCAAATGTCAGAAGAACAAATCAAATCTACTGAAGAATTAAATCAAACTCCAGTCGAAACCGTCGAAGCTGAAGAAAAATTTGCCAAATCTGGTAAAAAATCTAAGAAGCACATCGAAGAAGTTAAGGCTGAAGAAGAGCGCAAAGCTCGTGCTGAAGAGCACAAGCAAGAAGCCCTAGAGGAAAAGCCAAAGGGTGCCAAGCCAGTCACTCGTTCAATCTTGGAACGCCGTGGTAAAAAATACCAAGCCGCTTACAAGAATATCGACAAGACCAAGGCTTACAGCCTCACTGACGCTATCAAGCTTGCCGTCGAAACCAACCCAGCTAAATTTGACGCTACCGTCGAAATTCACGCTCGCCTCGGTGTCGACCCACGCCAAGCTGACCAAAACATTCGCACCACCATCGTTCTTCCAAACGGTAACGGTAAGACTGTTCGTGTCGCTGTCTTCGCTCCAGAAGATGAATGCAAAAAAGCTAAAGCTGCTGGTGCTGACATCGCTGAAGATGCCGAATTCATCAAGCAACTCGAAAAGGGAATTATCAATTTCGACGTTCTCATTTCTACCCCAGGTTACATGCCAAAACTTGGTAAGTTTGCTCGCTTGCTCGGTCCTAAAGGTTTGATGCCAAATCCAAAGGCTGGTACCGTCACTCTCGATATCGAGAAGGCCGTGAAAGAATCTAAGGCTGGTAAGGTCGAATATCGTGTCGACAAGCAAGCTATCGTTCACATCGGTGTTGGTAAAACCAATTTCACCCTCGACCAATTGAACGAAAATGCTACCGTATTCATGGATTCTTTAAAATCAATGAAACCAGCTTCTATCAAGGGTCAATACATTAAGAGTATCTTTATTTCTACCACCATGGGTCCATCCATCGCTGTAGAAAACATCTACAACTAAGCTCTTAATCTTTCTAAAAATAAGCACCACTGATCCGGTGCTTATTTTTTGTGACGTTTAATAATTTAATCGATATCTATTAAATTTTACATCAATTTTCTTTCGCCACTTTATTCCATTTATGCTAAACTCGAAGTAGATGTATAAACATAGATTTATCTATTAGGACTAGATAAATAACATAAATGGGAGAGAAAAAACCGTGTCAAAGCGAGGAATTAGACATGCCATCAGTGGTAGGTCGGTTTTTAATATATTATCAATCTTTTTAGTCAGTACTTTATTTTGCTTGCTGCGTTTCGAAAGTACTCATGCCTCGACTGCCTCACTGGGCATGCCTGGCGAGGTTAAAGTCGAAACCGATTTTTCGACTGGAAGTAGAATGGAGTTTTCCAAATCCATCAATATCACTGTCAATACTAATAGCCCATTAGGCTACAAATTACTTTTTAGTAGCGACAGCGAGGACAGTTCGCTAGTGAGCAACGACCCTAAGAACGACTATTCCATCCCTTCCGTCTATGGTTCTGATCATGTACTTTCTAGAGACATGCATAACCAGTACGGCTATAATATCAAAGACACTGACGATCAAATTTACCAACAAATCCCAAGCCTTAGCAGCCCGCTCAAAATCAAGCAAGTCAAAGATCCACTTACTACCGCCGATACTGTCAAATTCAACCTCGGCTTCGAACTCGAATCTTCCGCACAGCCTGGTGAATATCATCGCAATCTAATTTTTACCCTCCTAGCCGAAGATCAAGCTTCTATCCAATTAGTTAATGGTATCGAAATTAATAAAGCCATCAAAAAAGCTGTCGGCATCACCGAGGCCGGCTATCTCGATAACCCGCTTACTACTACCCCGAACGATTTATGGCCAGAGGTTAATATTACCGTAGGTAGAAATAAATGCAGCGATAATATCACCAAAGAACGCACCTCGGTTATCTCCCTGCCAGATTCCGACGCCGAAGTTTATCTCGGTGGCTATCGTAGCAGCTGGGATAATATCTGCATTTGGAGTAATGCTACAGAATTAATCTTCCCAGAAGATCTTTCCTATCTGTATGCCGGACTTGGCGGGACCGACTATCATGTCTCCTTCAATTTTGCCGACGGTCGCAGTAAGTCCACACTAAATTTTAAGAAAGTCAAAAATCTCGACCATCTATTCCACAATACTGTCGCATATAACAACAGCTCCTTCGAAGCTTCAGATTTTTTTGAATATCTCAAAGATTCCCCCATCGAAAGCGCTGAATCACTCTTTGAAAATTCAATGATCGGAGAGGTTAGTAAAATCGCCAATATCGTTAATCGCGCCAAGAATCTAGCCAATGCTTTTCGCAATACGAAATCTTTGGGTCAGGTTAATTTTTCCGATTGGATTATCGACGAAGCCGAAGATACCCAGTCCATGTTCGAAGGTAGTGGTATCAGCCAAGCTATTCTAAGTAACGCTACCTTCGCTAAGACGAAAAACACCACAAACATGTTCAAGGATACCCAAAGTTCTTCACTAATCCAGCTTCCAAATGCAATCTTTGGTGAAACCACTGACACTCACGCCATGTTCATGAATACCAAATCTTCAAAAATACTTCTAACTAAAGCCACTTTTGCCAAATCTACCGACGCAGGCTCTATGTTTGAAAAAGCACCTCTTAGCGAGTTCAATCTATCTAGTGCCACTTTCACTAATACAGCTAACTTTAGTAACTTCTTTAAGGAAAGTGGATCCTATTATTTTACGCTAAGATTACCAAAGCTTTCACTTGCCTCGGCAGAAAATCTCTCTCAGATGTTCTATAAATCCGAAATTAGCGGTCTCACCCTCAATGTAGCACCCATGGGTGGTAGTCATATTACTGATATGTCGAGTATGTTTCAGGATTGCCCTTATCTTACCGAAATAGATCTCCATAATATTTCCACTGGCCCCCTAGAGAATATTGCCAGTATGTTCAAGAATCTTCCTAATGTACAAAAAATCACTCTCCCAAATATCTTTAATACCGCAGCTGTTACAGATTTTAGTTCATTCCTCGCCGATAATATTCGTCTTGCTACGCTAGAAAACGGTGATAAAATCAGATTGACTAGCGCTACCGACACCAATCACATGTTTGCGAATACTATATCGCTTGATATCAAAGATTTTATTCACCATATTGAATCTGAAAATATCACCGACGCTTCATATATGTTTTATCGAACCACCTCTAGCCAAAATACTACCGTTCCGACTACCTTTAAAACCAATCATATCTCTAATATGAAAGACATGTTTGGTGGCTTCAAGGTTCCATTACTCGATATTTCCAACATGAATTTTGATAGCGCCACCACCATGGAAGAGATGCTTAGTGGAGCAAATCCAGATGAGATTACCCTTGATGACAATAAGTACTCTGCCCAGCAAATCATTTGGCCGGATCATCCAGTTGAGGCTCCATACCTTGCCTCACTTCGAGGTCTTTACAAGGGGAATCACTACCTCGGCCAAATCGTCTTCCCAAAAATCAATTCCCATTCATTAACAGACCTAGGTTATATGTTTAGTGAACTTGGTACCCGTATTACCCGACTAGATTTCACCGGACTGGACACCTCATTAGTGGAAAATACGGAAGGTATGTTTACTTACGATACTTTTGATTTTGCGCCAGTCAAAATCGCTTTTGATACCTCAAATGTGAAAAATATGCAGAGTATGTTTTATTACACTACGACTCAAGATGGTACTATTGATCTCACCGGACTTAATGTTAGTAACGTAGTAACTATGAGTAATACTCTTGGGTCTAGTTATCTCGAGGTAATTGACCTTACTGGCTGGGATACCAGTAGTGTCGAAGATATGTCTCATATGTTCGACTATAGCAACCGTCTTAATACTGTATATGCCTCAGATAGCTTCGTCACAACCAAAGTTACAAAATTCGAAGGTATCTTTGATCGATGCACTGCTCTCGTGGGTGCGCTCGGGACCACTCCATCCCCAGACGGTATCGAATATGCTCGTATCGACGAACCAGGAAAGCCAGGCGTCTTCACTAGAAAACCCTAATAACCCCTAACGACTCCATTCTTCATCCGAAAAAACCCATCATAAAAAACATTCTAAATCCTCGATTTTGCTCTTCCATTCATCATTCCATTTATGCTAAAATATAAGCATTAAGAGTAAATTTATTTCGACCTATAAAGTCAAAATAAGTTAAAGTGGAGGATTAAGTGCAAAAATCACGCACACACAAAAGAAGTTTTTGTGGTCTAGGCCAAAGAATTAGCTTTGCTCTAATTTTTAGCCTTGCGTTCTTCTTGATTAAAACTCAAGACACTTTTGCCGATTCTGTTTCAATCACCGTTCCATCAAATATCAACATTCAAGCCGACACTGGTACCCAGGCTAAAACTGAGGTCACAAAAACTCTCGATTTAACCGTCAACTCCAGTAGCTCGACTGGCTATAAGCTCTATTTTAGTAGCGACAGTGCTGAGACTGGACTTGTCAGTACTACGGGTAATAGTTTTAAGATTACTTCCGTCTATGGCAACAATAATAATCTGTCTAGTGCTATGAATAATCAGTATGGTTACAATACTGAAACCGTTGACAATAAACTATACAATTACATTCCGGCTCTTGCATCACCCGCACTGATCCGTAATGTCACTACTCAACTCACAGCGGCTGATAACTTTAAATTTAATTTGGGATTTGCACTACGCAATAACATTCCAGCTGGATCATATCAACGTAAATTAGTTTTTACCCTTATTTCCGAAGGTGAATCTACTGGAAAAATCATAAGTGGAACAGAATTAAATAAAGCACTCAAAAAGGGCCTTGGCATTACTGATCAAAGTTATTTTAATGACCCATTAAAAACTACCAGCAATTCTTATTATCCTGATCTTAATATTTCAGTTGGTAAAAATAAATGTAGTAACGATATTACACCAGAACGCACAAGTTTAATTTCCACTCCAGATTCCGAAGCACCGGTCTATCTTGGCGGATATCGTAACTCTTGGGATAAATACTGCATTTGGACACCTGCCACCAAGCTTATCTTCCCAGAAAATCTATCTTATATGTTCTCCGGACTCACTAATATCAATAGAGATGTGTCTTTCACCTTTAATGATGGACGAGATAGTAACATGCTCGATTTTTCCAAAGTCAAAGATGCTTCACACCTCTTTCATAAAACGACGGGTTATTATAGCAACAAATTTAAAGCCGATGAATTCACCAATTATCTGAAAAAGGCAGAAGTTGAAAATATAGAATCACTTTACGAAGATTCTGGTATTTCCGTTATTGATGACACCTCTTTCATGTCAAATGCCAAAAATATTTCTAATCTTTTCAAAAACGCAAAATACCTTGAGACTGCCGATCTTTCTACTTGGACTATTTCCGACATGGAAGACGCCTCATCTATTTTCGAAAATTCGGCACTACGAGAAATCAATCTCAGTAATTCAACTTTCGAAAACACCACCAATACCCAAAATATGTTCAAAAATTCCGCCGCCACCACCATTACCCTCGGAAATGCAACTTTTAATAACGTTGAAAATGCTAGTGGAATGTTTGAAAACACCAAAGCCACCACGATTACTATGCCAAAAGCAACTTTCAATAACGTTGAAAATGCGAGTGGAATGTTTAAAAATGCTCAAGCTGCTACAATTAGTATGCCAGAGGCAACATTTTCTAGCACCACTGACTTCTCAAACATGTTTAATGGTGCCACAAACGCAAGCAATATCGATCTGTCCAAAATCACCTTTAGTGCGGCAACTAATCTTTCTGGGATGTTTAAAGACACTTCTGCCGATCAACTCGTATTAAACAATAATAATCTAGGCGGCGACAACATTACTGATATGTCCTACATGTTTGAAAATAGTAAGGTTAAAAATATCGACCTTGGTAGTATGCAAACTGGACCACTTACCGCAGTCGCTGGTATCTTTAAAAGTGCATCCGAACTTAAAACGGTCACCTTACCAACCGTCTTTAATACTTCAAATGTTACCGACATGAGCTCTCTTTTTGAAAATGCCTCTAAGCTCACAACTATTAATAATTTTGATAAATTAGATATCAAAAATGCCCTTAATCTCAGTCACCTATTTGCCAATACACCATATCTATCACAAGCCAACATCATCCCGAATCTTAAAGCCGATAAAGTCACCAACGCCTCGTATATGTTCGCAAAAGCTTATGCTAATGGCCCAGTAACCTTCCCAAGCACATTCAATACTGCAAATCTCACCGATATGAGTTATATGTTCCAAAATCTAGATACTCCTCAACTTGATATTTCTCATTTTAACCTCAGTAATGTCACCACTCTGGAAGGCACATTTAGCTCAGAAAGTAAAACTTCTTCAGCTGGCAAGATTATCTGGCCAGGCAATAATCTGAATCTACCGCACCTAACTTCTATGCGTGGCCTATTTAAATACAATTCATACCATACTGAAATCACCCTACCAATCTTCCATACTCCAAATCTTACCGACACTAGTTATATGTTCTATGGCATTGGTAATATCACAAAACTTGATAATATTAACACTCTCGAAACCGCTAATGTTGAAAATATGGAGGGCATGTTCGGAGCCAATAGTTCTGGTCTTCTAAGGGGGACTAATGTAAAATTTGAATTCAATACTGGAAAAGTCAAGAATATGAGCTTCATGTTCAATAATACTTATGTACTTAATCTTGACCTCAGCTCCTTTGATACTAGAAGTCTAGTCAATGCCGAAAGTATGTTCAACTACACCTGGCTAAAAATCCTTGACCTTACTAACTGGGATACTCGAAATCTTGAAAATACCACCAGTATGTTTGCTCAGTCGACCTGGCTCCAATATGTCTACGCCTCCGAAAGCTTCGTAACTACGAAAGTTACAAAATCTAATGATATGTTCTATGGCGTTACTTCCAACCTTAATTACATTGGCAATAATATTTCTTACGCTCGCATCAATAAACCTGGTGCTCCTGGTGCCTTCACCAAGAAAACATAAACTAAAATACCCCATAACATCTGGGGTATTTTTTATCTTTTCTATAGAAAATACTTAACAAAAATCAGCTGCTCCACTCATCCTTCAGAAGTTAGCCATAAAAAACATCAACTATTCACTCATTCTTAAAAAATAAGCCATAAAAATATCCCACCAAGGTGGGATATTTTCGGTAAATTCGTAAACTTCAGAGTTTTAATTAAGCTAATTCGATGACAGCACCAGCTTCTTCGAGAGTTTTCTTCAAAGCTTCAGCTTCGTCTTTC
>ERZ773061.769-NODE-769-length-12417-cov-21.372027_pt1 | contig 12417 bp, 16 predicted proteins | sample MGYA00580627_ERZ773061 | MGnify/ENA primary metagenome ERZ773061 (study PRJEB29015, sample SAMEA2738119) | human oral metagenome | biome: human oral; feature: human-associated habitat; material: saliva | place: China | collected 2223 ...
AGAATCTAAACAATATGAAATGGGTAGAATTTAAAAGACAGGATGATATTATTAAGGACCTGATAGCAAATCCACAAAAGGCAGTAGTAAGTGTTGGAAAATAGGGATATGGAAAATCTAGCGGGTAAGTTTATAGTAGAAAAGAATGGACCGGATAGAAAAATTAGAGGTCTTGTACTTGCATCTCTATTTCATCTTGCTTTTACTGGAGAGGAGATAGAATCTGGACCATTAGAATATTTTATTGAACGAGATGGGAGGACTTACCATACATTCTATTTAGACGATAAAATATTTCTAGACGAAGATCAACTAACTGAAGATGAGGTGAATAAGTTTCTTGAAGAAGTGGAAGAAAAAATGCCCACTATGATACAAATAAAAAATTATATATCAACGTGGGTAGAAAATAACATGACCACACTGAACTTACACATATTAAAAAGGTATCCCAAGTATCCAGGTTATGAAAAAGCAGTCAGGGAATATAAAGAATACATAAGCTGCCCTGAAAAACTAGTACTTGGTTACTACACGCCAAAAACTAAGTGCGGGGTCATCAACAAAGAATAAATACAATGTTGACTAGGGCTGCACGTATAATTCATGGCGTAATCAATAGAAAAGATCATGATAACAGAGAGGGATAAAGATTTCCTAGGTGAAAAAGTGAGACTGGATGATGAGCTGGGTATAATAGTAGGTCTGGTAGAAATCCCTGACTACTCACCCTATATTTATGGTAAAGATAGGGTATCGATGAACTGTGAGATTGATAAAAGTACTGTGTTCGTTGTTTCCTTAGAGAGTGGTAAAAATATTATAGTCGCCCCCTGTAGATTAATAACTGCGGACTCACACGATAGGGACTGGGTAAGTAAGATAGACAAGAATAAGGTACTGGATGACTTAAGAAAGTGTCAAAAACGTGAGATCAAGAAAATCAAAAGCGTCGGGACAAGGATAAGAGGAAAATTTCTTAAGTATCCGAAGTATGATAGGTTTATAAAAAACTTAGAGAACTTAAAGCTGGAGGAAGTATTATGGGAGAAACTTTAGACTTTACAGGAAAAATACTGATAGACGCGAACCAAGACGTAAACCTAATAATTAATACATTCAAAGGCGTTTCTTGGTATGGTGAAGATGAATTTATATTTATCACTTGCTATAGGCCGTCAACTAAGTCATACATAATGTTCTTAGATCCGGAAAAACATAGAATTGAATTGGCTAGTGACTACCTATCAGATAAAGAACATCAGAGAGTTGCCGAATTCTTATGTAGAGAAAAGAGTGCCCTAATAAAAAGTGCGAGGGATAGAGCAGTGTCTGAAATTGTATATAGGTGGGGAGCCTGTTTTAAGAATACAATGTGCAAGAAATACCTGAAATACCCAACACTAGAATGGGCTAGAGATGGATTAAGAGAGTTAGAGACGAATCCAGAAAAATATATAATATGGGAATTAAAATAGTAGATAAGAGAGAGAGAGTAGTAAGTTACTCTCTTTTTATTTTCCTATCAATACCTTATTAGTAAGATGAAAGATATAGTGATAGAAGAATTATTAACAGTAAATGAATCTGAAGAAAATCTAATTGGAAAAGCATATAAACCTTTGATAGGAGATTATACATTTATTCCCATTATTGCAAGAGCAGTACTACCATATTTTATTCAAAAAAACAGTGGCAGGCTACTAGCTAGTATAAATAACATATTTTATTCTGTTATAATTAATGGGAGAAATATTCTTATAGTCGAGGTATATGCTAGTGGAAATATAACTACACCTCACCTTTTATTTGATAAGGATAGAATGCAATTCGAAGAAGTTACTAGCCTTATTATGAAAAAGAAAGATGAGATAACAAGGAAATTAATAGACGCTATAAAGATAAAATTGGATAAAATGTATGCTAGGACGATGTACTTCTTGACACCGAGACTAAAATATCCTGAATTCCATAGTATAGAAGGTTATATAAAGAATATGATGGATAATCCAGAAGCACTTATAAAGGAGGTAATATGGGGAGAGAAATAAGTATACTAAGATTTAGTGATGATAAACTAGATAATGAATACTATGACAATGGATATATTTTTCCAATATTTACCTCAATAGTACCTAGTGTTCAAGTAGATTGTAATATTACATACTTTACGGCCTTTGATACTCTGAACAATGAACTGAAGGTCTGGGAAGCAGATAAAGGAGTTTATAAGTGTAGCATTAATATCTATTCACTACATGAATTTGATATCAGTGTAATGACGGATAGATTAATACTAGGTCGTATAATAGCTGACGCAAGAGAGTATACACTTGATTTCGTTAACCAAAGATTAGATGACTGTAGGGACTATATAGTTAAGCATCCAACGGAGTTTGGAACTAAATACCCAACTATCGAATATTTACTTAAGAAATTGGATAGAATTAAGAAAGATCCAGTTATTAGTATAGAAGATTGTTATGTATATGTATGAGAGTATTTTTGGAAAGTTTGCAAAGATAGGTGATAAGTATTGTCCGATCATGGCAGTTTATGTACATGTTATACTGGATGGTTCTGAACTTGTCAGAGCAATCAGACTAATATTATGTGATGAATACTGGACATTTCACAGTAGAGAGGTTACAAGTGAATTATACAACATAATGGATATAGGATCAATAGACATCGCTAGGTCGCTCTATAATACTTACCTAGAGATGAAAACCGGTGAGAGGAGATTCGTTATAAAAAAGGAGCTTATTGATAAGTGCAATGATTACCTAGTAGATAAGGTTGAATCAGATACTAACATACTACTTGGGAAATGTAGGGCTTATAAGGGGCGCTTTGGTAAATATCCAAAGTATGAACAAACCTTAAAACTAGTAACGGAAGATTATAGTACAGTGGACTTTAGATTAAGGGATATAATAAGCGAGAATGATGAATTCTAGTATTAACCTGAAAGAACTAATAGGAAAATTTGAGGTATCTAGAGGGGATACGCCGTGGAGCCCTCTAATGATATATCACTTTGTCGGTTACTATAAAGAACTAGAATTAGATGAGGATAATGTAGAAGTTTACCCTAATGAAAATAAAGGTATTCTAGTGGCGGTGATTTATAGTTCAATTGGTGAAAATTCTGCTATGTTTATGACTACAGATAGACAGCACTTAGATGAGGTACAGTACGATTATAATAGCCTTACTGATTCGGAACTAGAATTAGTAGATAGGATATCCGGTAGTGTACAGAGGTCTAGGATAGAAAACATGTTAGTAGAGGGGTTGGACAAGGAATTCTCTATAATAGACAGAAAAGCTTGTGCTAGATACAAGAAAGCACCGTCTAGAGAAAAGATAAAAGCTCAACTAGAAAATCTTATGTCTAGAAAAGAGGAATTGTATCAAATAATAGATGGATTTTATGAGCCCTAGTTTTATAAGAAATAGTAGGGAAAACATAGGTGTAGTATTAGTAAAGTATAAAAACATAAAACTACCGGCAGTGTTTAATAATAATGCTGAAGTAGTAAGTGAAGTCAGACTAGTAGTAAAAATAGGTAGTCAATTACAAATATACTACGAAAGTACTGCTAACATACTTAAACTTTCGGACCTTACTGAAACAGAGCGACTAAGTGTTAAGAAAAACTATAACTTAGATGAAAACTTTTACCCAATGAAATCTGAAATAGATAAAGGTAAGAAGTGCGCATTGGACCAAATAAAGTATTGTATATTTAAATGTATTACAAATCTAATGAGAATTAAGAGAAATGTTAAATGGCCTGAGGAGGAAGGTCGTAAGAAACTTGGTAAATTTGTCAAGGGAATCGAAGTAGGTGAACTAATATTAGATGTCAATGAAGAATCAGCTACTAGAGAATAGAGAAGCACTAGGAAAATTTAGGGACAATAGCAAGACTACCGAGACAGGTGAAGATGGTTATTGGGAGTTTTTTCATCTAGTTGGTTATGTTATATTCCCTTCGATAGATTGTGAGAAATGTTGTGTAACAATAGAAGAGAAAAATATAGCGGCCTGTATAGTAGTATATAATAACATAATGAAATCACAAAAGTTTATACTAAGCGCCCATGAACTTGAGCTAGAAGACAGTTATGTAGATATTAGTAGTCTGTCTGAATCTGATAAGTTAAAAATTAGCAATGAAATGTGTAATACTAGCAAGTCAGACATCGAACATTTCGTAAAATATAGGATAGATTCATATATTAATACATTACAAGAGTTAGATGTTAATATGTTTTGTAATAAGTGGCCTCAGAGGAAGAAATGCCTCGAGATGCTAGGAGACATGAGAAATAATATAGATCAACTTTATAAATTAAGAACTGATTTTTATGAGAAACCCTAATTTTGATAAAGTAGATATAGAAGGACTAGGTAAGTTTAAAGTAGAAGGAGGTGACGTAATACTAAATCTGATTGGCTACTTAGTACTACCAGAACTTCTAGATGATCGTAGAGTTGTAGTGGATACTAAATACCCTATAGCATTCTTCGTAGGGTATCGTAAAGAAGAAAGACCTTATCTAGGATTCAGAGGTAATGAAGATGACCTACTAAGTAAATATTATTCTGACTATAACGAACTAAGTGAGGAAGATAAGACTATTATTGAATCTAACAGAAACAATGTAAGTAAAAAAGATATAGAGGGTTGTCTGCTAACTACACTTATTAATTCAATTAGTGAATGCAAAACAGAAATCAATAGACTTTGTAAAAAATGGCCCCAAAGAAATGAGTGCTTAAAGATGTTATGGGAGATCGAAAATAATATAGATCAACTTTATATACTAAAAACAGACTTCTATGAAAGGCCCTAAGTTTGTAAGAGCAAGAGGACTGGGTGGACTAGTGGTATGTCCAGTTATCCTAAAGCTCAGAACTATTGTAGAAACAAGTGGAAGGTGTATCGAATCATCTGGACTAACAGTATTAATGAGTGATGGTAAGTTTTCGTGCCTAGGTGACTTAGAACTGATTAACCTAGAAGACTTAACTAAAGATGAGGTAGAGGAAATAAAAAGATACTATAAGTTAAAAGGTTACTATAGAACAAGCAGGGTGGTAAAAGATGCAATAACTGAAACTATTAAGTACTTAAAGAGGCGGGAATTTTTTATTAACTGCCGAATAAGTAGTCATAGTCTAGGTACAAAGTGGCCAGAGGTTGAGAATGGTAGAAATTTGTTAGATCTTATGAAGAATAATCCTGAAAAATTAATTACTGAATATTTTAATATCAGATGAGTCCAAAATTCATAATGTTTAAAGGAACTGTATACCCGGTTTTGGCTAAGTATAGAAAATTTATGTGGGCAAGTCGTGATATTGTAGAAGTAGCGTCAATAATTGTCCAAGTAGGTAACGATATACAAACTTATAGTCGTGAACTACCACTACTATTAGAGCCGAAAGATGTATTTCAATTAACCCTAAAAAACCTAAAGAAAAAATATGAACTAGATGATGAATTCTACCCAACAAAAGAGATGGTAGAACTAGCACTTAGGGATGGGTTAGAAGATATTAAATACTATAAAAATGTAATAAGTGCATATCAACTAACAATGTGCAGGACTAATATAAAGTGGAAAAAGTATGAAGAAATAAGAAAATTCATGGATAGTTCTCCTAGGGATTATATTGAACTTGTAAAGAAATGAAAACAATAGAACCAATATTTATGTTATCAGGAGAGGATTTGTTTCCAGTACTGACAAAGTATAGTGTAATTAGATTATTTAAAGGGAAACTAAGGGTAATCGAAAAAGTATTAGTGCAGTTTGATAGAAGGATTATTGATAGAAAACTAAGTGATCTTACTATATATGACCTGGACAAAATCAGAAACTCTAACTTTAATTGTGAGATGGATCGTGTTAAGTTCGTTCGAGGATTAGATGACGACTACTACCCTAACTATAATCTAGTGGAACAAGCGGTTAGAGACACCATTGATAATATAGAAGCCGAACAAAAACTATTATTTGTGGACTGGGGAAGTACAAAAAATCTTCTCAAATGGCCAGACAATGATAAGATAATGAACTACTTATTTAGCTCACCTGAAGATCTAATTGAGGTAGTAGAAAAAGATATACTAGAATAAACCCTAGTATGTTTTTCTTTTTTGTTCCCGCCTACATTCCTTATAATTGAGTGTATTGCAATTAAACAGCACTCAATTCTTAATAGTATGAGAATAACTATAAAAAATATAATTATAAATCATGGCAAAGAAAATTAAAGAAGATGTAATTGAATTCCTAAAACCGAGAGATGCAGTCCGAAGAAGATGGGGTATGTATATTGGCGATAACTCAAATGCTAATGTACTACTTCGTGAGATTATTGATAATTCGGGAGATGAAATTTCTGCAGGATATGGAGATTCAATCTTGGTAAGTGGAGACTTTAATGGTTTCTGTTTCGTTGCTGATAATGGTAGAGGAATACCAATCGCAATGTCACCAGATAAACCAGGGTCAACACAAGCATATCTTAGTATCTCTGAATTACACAGTGGATCTAAATTCAGTAATACAGAGGTTTCAAGGGTAGGTATGAATGGTGTAGGTAGTAGTGCAACAAATTTCCTTAGTGAAGAATATTGGCTCCTATCTAGAATCGGAGAACATAACTACAATAAATCAATACCTGACGTAGAAAAAGCTTGGAATAATGCAGGACCACGTAGTAAGGGAGACTTGTATTATTTCGTTAAGTGCGTCAAAGGTGAAAAGGTACTAGAATCAGCAGGTAGACTTGGTGATATCGAGAAATTAATGTTCAAAGGTGTTAAAGACTATCAAACAGTACCTAGAGATCTTAGTACTATTGTGTTCTTTAAGCCTGACCCTGAAATCTTTGAATCAACTAAGGCAGAAGTACCGATTACAAACTTACAGTACTTCTTGATGATCCAGGAAAAATTCTACAACAGAAAGGTTAGTGTATTTGTGGACGGTAAGAAAATAAATAATACATTCAAACCATTTAAGTATGAACTAGTCAGAAACATTACGCCTAAGGATGATAGTTTTAATAAGCAGGTCGGTATTTATGTGACATTTGAAGTAGATCCTAAACTCGGCAATAAAGTAGAAATGGGATCTGTTAATGGTCTAGATGTAAATCAAGGACAACACATAACAATCGCCGAATCATGCTTTAAAACTGCCCTGAAAGATATGTATAAGATAAAACATGAGTACCTCCTAAATGGTCTTCGTGTATGTGTTATCTTATTGGCAGGTGAGGTAATGTTCGATAGTCAGACAAAAACAAGACTAAAGAGTATTACAAAGGTCAAGGTAACTGATTTTGGAGATGTCGTAAAAGATATGGAAAAAATCATGAGGAAAAACTCTGACTACTGGGATCTTCATGTTAGTAAGCTGAATAAACTGGCTGAATCAATGAAAGATATTGGTGCAGCTGAGTTGGCCGAAAAAATGATGGATGGTGCTAGTGGAGTTGGACTGTATAGAAGTAAGAATGACCTAGTACCTGGATTCGCAGAGGCAACTGGAAAAGATAGAATGGCATGTGAACTGTTCTTATGTTTTACAGGTGACACTGAGATCTTAACTTGTAATAACGAAAAGATTGCATTCAAGGACTTAGTAGGAAGGATAGAAAATGGTGAAGAACTATATACCTTCTCTTGTGATAAAGATGGTATTATCGAACCTTCTAAAATAATTGCTGCTAAGAAAATAAGTACTTCAGATAAACTGGCTATTATTACGCTAGATAATGGAGAGGTAATTAGATGTACCCCTGATCATAAGATGATGTTAAGAGACGGAACTTATTCAGAGGCTTGCAATTTATCACCTGGGGATTCATTGATGCCTATATATATAAAAGAAGAGACTCAAGTAGTAGGAAAAAGCTACTTAGGTAAGAAAGGCACTAAGTTCACCAGAAATATAGTTAAGTCTGGGGAAACACCTGATAAAAAGTATGGTAAGAGAGTAAACGGTGGTTATTATGTATACAGGGTAATGTCTACACATAAGGATGTTACTGTACATGATAGCTTTAAGTCGGTGGAGAATGACCCTCTAAAACAGGTTAGACACCATATTGACCACAATACATTAAATGATAGTCCAAGAAACTTAATGTTATGCTCAAATACATGGCATAGAGGTCATCATGGAGCAATGGGCCTTCATAATGTGGCAGGTCAAAATAAGGAAATCTATAAGAAAGTTTACTTAGATTCAAAGAGGTCTGATGAATATAGAAAGAGATTATCTAATTCAATAAAATCTCACTATAACACCCCTAAGGGTGATAGTACAAAGAAGCACTTGAGATCTCAGGCAATAAAAGAATGGAGTAATAAAGATCTCAGGAAGTGGAGATCAAATGAAACCAAGAAGTATTGCAAAGAACATCCAGAGTTCGCAAAGAACAATAAAAAACTGGCAGAAAGAGCTATAGAAGAAAGAGAGGTGATTACTAATACTGCTATAATAAAAAATAGGAAATTGCCACTTGATGCCAGAAATTTTGATAAAATATCTTTTGAGAGATCCAGAGCAGATAAAAATATTAGAGTTAGGTATTTTAAAACAATAATAAAAAATAATCCAGACTTGGTTAGTGATTATACGAATAACTTAGATTCCACATGTGAACTAAAATACTTCATTGCAGAAAATATTTTAGAAACTCTTCATGAAAACGGGAAAGATATCACACTAGATAACTTTAATGAAGAGGTTAAAAAATTATTTAATAAGAATAGGGTAGTTAATGGTTGTGGGTATTCTGGATTAAGAAAAAAATATCCAGATCTTTTTCAAAAATTTGAATTTACAAATAATAACCATAAAGTAACCAAAATTGAAGTAATAGATGCAGTTGAAGATGTATATTGTCTAGAAGTAGATAATCCACTACACAACTTTCCACTTGCGTCTGGTGTGTTTACTAAAAACTGCGAAGGCTTATCCGCTTCGGGATCCTTAGTAACTGCACGTCCTGATACAACAAAGATAGCAGTTCTTCCATTGAGAGGTAAAATTCTTAATGTTACCAATGCGTCAGCTAAGAGAGCGATGGAGAGCCAAACAATTTATAGTATTTTTAAAGTTATTGGATTAGGTCTTGATGTAAATAATGTAACAAAAGACTGTAATACAATAGAAGAAGCAAGAGAAGTCATAAAACAAAAAAGTAGGTACGGTAAGATAATCGTAGCTTCGGATGCAGATGAGCAAGTAGCTGAGTCTGAGTAACTTAGAAATTTGTTACAAAGAATCGTATTGTTGCGGGGAAGTCTTGTTAGGTCTTAGGTACCAAAGTGTAACAACCCTAAGAATAGAGACAATCCGCTGTTATAGTAAGATATAACGACAACGACTATTCCTTAATTGGAAGTAGAGCAGTAAAAGTCTATAAATGACTGTTCGAAAGATACGACACCTGACCAAGTAATGTTGAAGGTGAAAATATAGTCTAATCTCATAGGAGACTATGAGGGATTGAACAAATCCGCACTAGAAGTAGACGATCTAGTGTAAATATAAATGGCAGATGGCGACTTAATAGCTACTGAGTTATTATATCTCTTTAGCAAGTTCGCCCGTTTTATGATAGATCTTGGACTTGTATATAGAGCAATATCACCTCTATGGAAAGGCAAGAGCAAGACAACTGGAAAGGTACAGTACTATTACCCAGATGATGAGTATGACGTAGAGACAGGATTTCCAGTTGATATGGATGAAAAATGCCATTATTCTCGTTTTAAGGGATTAATAAACTAGTCCCGGTAATTAGAAATAATTACTAGAAGATTGCACTGTTGCGGGAAACTCTCGTTAGGTCTTATGTACTAGTAATAGTAATAATCATAAGAATAGAGACAATCCGCTGTTATAGTAAAATATAACGACAACGACTATTCCTGATGAGTTTAAGGAAGTAGAGTGGTAAAAGTCTATAAATGACTACTCGAAATGTGCAACATCTTAGCAGGTAACGCTGAAGATGAAGATATAGTCTGAACACGTCTTGAGAAAGAGTGGAGAGATAATCTCGCTTATGGAGGTTAGACGGCCATAAGTAAACATAATTGTAGGTTCTCTTTCACCTGAGACTGGTGAAGTAGAGGATATATTCTTTAATGAGTCAACTAGAAGACTCATTAAGATTACGCCTGATGGTATTGATTATTCTAGGGCGTTGAATGAAGATATAAACGAGAGAAAGAGATTGCTAACTAATAGAGGAATCTTAACAAATCCATATAACTTTAAAGATTAATAATATAATGGCTAGAAAAAGTAAGGCAGATAAATTAAAAGAAACAGTATTCGCAGAGATTCTAGAGCAAGCGATAGGTAAGGAAACAGAAGAAGCAATTGTTAATGGTGCAACTTATCTTAACACAGAAAGGGCACTAGCAAATGTAAGCGATGGATGTAAACCTAGTTATAGAAGGTTAATCTACTCAGCACTTCAGTTTCCAAAAGGCGAATTACAACCTAGTTCTAAGCTCTTGAATGGTATGGCTTCTTATCATCCTCATAGCTTAACTGGATGTGAACCACTACTTGCATCAATGGTAAGAAGTGGTGTTATGAGTGGATCTGGTAGTTTTGGTACTAAGTCAATTCTGGGGGATGAAAAACCAGCTGCATCTCCTAGGTATACAAAGACAATGCTAAGTAACCTGTATAGTGAAATCTTGAGGCCTAACTTACAATGTCTTAAGATGGTAGAATCGCCACAAGGACCACTAGAACCAGAGAGCTTATCACTTGTATTTCCACTGGCACTCTATATGAAATCACTGGTGTCTGGTATTGGATATGGTATTAGCACTATCTATCCAAACTTCTCACCAGTATCAATGTATAAGGCGCTAGTAGAAGATAACCCAAAACTCCTAGAACCAAATGTAAACCTCTTAATTGATAAAGAGAATTCAGAACTACAGAGGCTTTGGGAAACAGGTAAAGGTAGGGTCATTTATTCATATAAGCTCACACCCTATACAAATGAAGATGGTAAGGATGGATTTATGTTTGAAGGTGATACATGCATTTTCACACCATCACTAAAGAAAATCGATAAGTATGTTGAGCTAGGGCAGGTATTTGTGGAAGATATGACAACAAAACAAGGACCTAGAATGTTCGTTGGGCTTGTTAGTAATAGAGGCTCACTTAAACTAGAGGGACTTGAAACACTATGTAGGCAATGTTGTTTTGATGCCACTACCTATCAGCTCAATGTAACTGACGGAAAATCTGCTTTTAGAATACCGTTGAGAGATTGGTTGAAATACACACTAGATAATTTCATAGGTCTAGTGGGGGAAGTAAACAGAAGGAACATAGAAAAAACTAAGTTCGATATAAAAGTACAAACAGCTCTCCCAGTCGTATCAAACTATATTATCAACGTAAACCCAAAAGCAAGTGACCGTCAGATAATTAATGAGCTAGGATTAGAGGCAGAAGTAGTTAGCGCAGTAATGTCAAAACCAATTAGCTATCTTAGAAAAAATAAGGATACAACAGAAAGAATTAAGGCGCTAAAAACAAAGCTGAAAGAATTAACCGCATTTGAACCTATTAAGTATGCGGAAAGTGTAATTCAGAGACTATAAAAAGACTTGGTGCGTGGGATAATATAAAATCCTGCGCCCCATTTTTTTGTCCCGCCTGAGCCTGTATGAAAATTGCATAAAAATTCGGCGCGTATCTGTGTGTGTGGCGAACAGTTGACGTGCATACTTTTCTTACCCGAATGAAAAAAGGGTAAGCTAGGCCCCGCACTTGCTTGAATGGGAAATTACTTCTGGATTGACGAATGACATGAAGTGGAGCGCAAGCGGAACGGGAATGGAATGAGGAAACAGAAGAAGTTCCAGTAAAGAGAACTAGCAAAATGATCAGTAAAAGAGATACCTCAAATCGCTACGCTCCCTTCGGCATCACTGATCATTTCACTATGCGGCTTCGCCTTAAGGAGTCTGAAGAAGAGATTATGATTTTCTCCGGCTTGCGAAATTTTGAGATTCTACGGAGCAGAGCGAAGTATGAATCGATAAAATGAGAAAGACTAGGGCGGTACTTCCCCGTTAACATTTTTTAATAGTCGGAAATAATGGCGGAACTACATCTCGGAGCGATAGCGGAGAGTGTAGTGGAGAAATTATTGGAGACATAATACATGTATAATTTTTTGAAGCAAATAAATATATATTAGCTATAATATTCCATTAGGTGTTTTATAATATACATTTCTGTATGTTTTTTCTTCTAAAAATCTTATAAGTGTAATCAAAATGTCTTGGGTTTACCCAAGCGAGTGTGGTACCTAGCTTCCAGCGACGGGACCAT
>ERZ773061.770-NODE-770-length-12412-cov-3.718055_pt1 | contig 12412 bp, 8 predicted proteins | sample MGYA00580627_ERZ773061 | MGnify/ENA primary metagenome ERZ773061 (study PRJEB29015, sample SAMEA2738119) | human oral metagenome | biome: human oral; feature: human-associated habitat; material: saliva | place: China | collected 2223 ...
CAGGACAAATGCTTGTTATGACATTCCCGTTAGTTGGAAACTATGGTGTTCCACCGTTTACTTTTGAAGAGAATGGCTTGCCTACTTTTATGGAAAGTGACAAGATTCATGCTTCTGCAATAATTGTTTCTGATTATTGCGAAGAGTATTCTCACTGGAATGCTAAAGAGAGTTTAGCTGCTTGGTTGCAAAGAGAAAAGGTTCCAGGGATAACAGGAATTGACACAAGAGAGTTAACCAAAGTTTTAAGAAGTCATGGAGTGATGATGGGAAAGATCATCTTTGACGATGAACCCAATAATATTCCAGAGGCAGATTATGAAGGAGTTAACTTCGTTGACCGTGTTAGTTGCAAGGAAGTAATACGTTACAATGTTGGTGCAGGCAAAAAAGTTATCTTGGTAGACTGTGGAGTTAAGGCCAATATTATTCGTTGCTTAATTAATAGAGGTGTAGAAGTGATAAGAGTTCCTTGGGACTATGACTATACAGATATGCAGTTTGATGGTCTGTTTTTGGGTAATGGTCCTGGCGATCCAGATACATGTGAGAAAACAGTTGATATCTTAAAGCGTTTCATGAGCACAACAACTAAGCCAATATGTGGTATCTGTATGGGTAATCAATTATTGGCAAAGGCAGGTGGAGCCACAATTTATAAGTTGAAATACGGACATCGTTCGCACAACCAACCAGTTAGAATGGTAGGCACAGACAAATGTTTTATCACCAGTCAAAACCATGGTTATGCTGTAGATTCAAAGACATTAGGAAGTGATTGGGAAGAACTATTTGTTAATATGAATGATGGTTCAAACGAAGGAATCCGTCATAAACATAATCCTTGGTTCTCTTCTCAGTTCCACCCCGAAGCATGTTCAGGTCCTGTTGATACTGAATTTATTTTCGATGACTTCGTGAAATCACTCTAATATTCTATTATAAGCTAATAAAACGATTTACAATGAAATACGACAATATAAAGAAAGTTCTTCTATTAGGTTCGGGAGCATTAAAGATTGGCGAAGCTGGTGAGTTTGATTATTCAGGTTCACAGGCTTTAAAAGCATTGCGAGAAGAAGGAATAGAAACAATTCTTATCAATCCAAATATTGCAACTGTTCAAACATCTGAAGGTGTTGCAGACCATATTTATTTCTTGCCTGTTCAGCCATACTTCGTAGAACGAGTAATAGAAAAAGAGCGTCCAGATGGTATTCTACTCTCTTTTGGTGGACAAACTGCCCTAAACTGTGGTGTAGAACTATTTAAATCAGGAGTATTAGAAAAGTACAATGTACAAGTTTTAGGAACTCCTGTACAAGCAATTATCGATACAGAAGACCGAGAAATATTCGTAAACAAGCTAAATGAAATTAATGTAAAGACCATTAAGAGTGAAGCTTGTGAAACTATAGAACACGCTCGTAAGGCAGCAAAAGAATTAGGCTATCCAGTTATTATTCGTGCTGCTTATGCCTTAGGAGGCCTTGGTAGTGGTTTTTGCGATAACGAAGAAGAACTCAATGCACTTGCAGAAAAAGCCTTTTCGTTCTCACCTCAAGTTCTAGTTGAAAAGAGTTTGAAAGGTTGGAAGGAAGTAGAATACGAAGTAGTACGTGACAGATACGACAATTGTATCACCGTTTGTAACATGGAAAACTTTGATCCACTTGGTATTCACACTGGAGAAAGTATCGTAGTTGCTCCTTCTCAAACCCTAACCAATAGCGAATATCATAAGCTAAGAGCTCTTTCTATAAAGATTATACGTCACATTGGTATTGTTGGAGAGTGTAACGTGCAATATGCTTTCGACCCTGTTAGCGAAGATTATCGTGTAATTGAGGTGAATGCACGCTTGAGTCGTTCTTCAGCATTGGCTTCAAAAGCAACAGGATATCCACTTGCTTTCGTTGCTGCTAAATTAGGTATGGGGTATGGTTTGTTTGAGTTAAAGAACTCAGTAACCAAAACAACTAGCGCATTCTTTGAACCAGCTCTAGACTATGTTGTATGTAAAATACCACGTTGGGACTTAAGTAAGTTCCATGGAGTAGATAAAGAGCTTGGCTCAAGTATGAAGTCTGTGGGCGAGGTAATGGCTATTGGTCGCAATTTCGAAGAAGCAATACAAAAGGGATTGCGTATGATTGGCCAAGGAATGCATGGCTTTGTTGAGAATAAAGAACTAGAAATCAAAGATATAGACAAAGCATTAAGAGAGCCAACAGATAAGCGAATTTTCATTATCTCAAAGGCAATGCATCGTGGTTACACCATCGATCAAATTCACGACCTTACAAAAATCGATCGTTGGTTCTTGTCTAAACTAAAGAATATCATTGATATTGATGAGCGTTTACAAGCTTGCACAAGTGTAAATGTAATTGACAAGGCATTACTAAAAGAGGCTAAAGTTTACGGATTTACAGACTTCCAAATTGCAAGAGCCGTAGGACTTGAAAAAGAATTAGGCAGTATGCACAAAGCATCTCTTGCTGTTCGAAACCTCAGAAAGTCGTTTGGAATCTTGCCAGTTGTTAAGCAAATCGATACACTTGCTGCTGAATATCCAGCTCAAACCAACTATTTGTATCTTACATACGCAGGAGTTCAAAACGATATTGAATTCATTAATGATAAACGTTCGATCATTGTTCTTGGCTCAGGAGCATACAGAATTGGTAGTAGTGTTGAGTTCGACTGGTGCGGTGTGCAAGCTCTTAACACCATTAGAAAAGAAGGTTATAGATCAATTATGATCAACTATAACCCCGAAACTGTTTCTACCGACTATGACATGTGCGACCGCTTATACTTCGATGAATTGACTTTCGAACGTGTAATGGACATCATCGATTTAGAAGCACCACACGGAGTGGTTGTATCTACAGGTGGACAGATTCCTAACAACTTAGCAATTAAGCTCGACGAACAACATGTTCCAATTTTAGGAACAGCTGCTCGTGACATTGATAATGCAGAAGACAGAGCTAAGTTCTCATCAATGTTGACACAAAATGGAATTAATCAGCCAGAATGGAGTGCTCTTACAACAATGGAAGATATCAACCAGTTTGTGGATAGAGTAGGATTCCCTGTGTTGGTTCGTCCTTCTTATGTGCTTTCGGGTGCTGCAATGAACGTATGTTCAAATAGAGATGAATTAGAGAAGTTCTTGAAACTTGCAGCAAATGTGTCGGAAGACCACCCTGTTGTGGTAAGTAAGTTCATCGAATATGCTAAAGAAATAGAGATGGATGGTGTGGCACGCAATGGTGAAGTATTAGCTTATGCTATTTCGGAGCATATCGAATTTGCTGGAGTGCACTCAGGTGACGCAACAATTCAATTCCCACCACAAAAGCTTTATGTTGAAACAATGAGACGAATTAAACGTATTAGTCGTCAAATTGCAGAAGCATTGCACATCAATGGTCCTTTCAACATTCAGTTTATGGCACGAGATAACGATATTCTTGTTATTGAGTGTAACCTAAGAGCATCTCGTTCTTTCCCATTTGTAAGTAAGGTATTGAAGATGAATCTTATTGATTTGGCTACAAAGGTTATGTTAGGATTGCCAGTAGAGAAACCAAATAAGAACCTATTCGATATCGACTACGTTGGAATAAAGGCATCTCAATTCTCATTTAACAGACTTCAAAAGGCTGACCCTGTGCTTGGTGTAGACATGGCTTCAACCGGAGAGGTAGGCTGTTTGGGTGATGATACCAACCAAGCACTTATGAAGAGTATGCTAAGTGTAGGTATGCGCATTCCTAAGAAAACAATTCTTATGTCGAACGGAGGAGCAAAACAAAAGGCAGAAATGCTTGATGCTGCTCGTATGCTTGTTCAAAAAGGATATGAAATTTATGCTACTTCGGGAACAAGTAAGTATCTTCTAGAGAATGGTGTTAACAATACACGAGTTTATTGGCCATCAGAAGAGGGACAAGCACCACAAGTTTTAGACCTTCTTCGTGAGAAACAAATAGACATGGTGATCAATATGCCAAAGGATTTAACGGTTCATGAGCTAACAAATGGTTATGCTATTCGTCGTGCAGCGATAGATCTTAACATTCCGCTCATTACCAATTCTCGTTTGGCAAGTGCATTTATTCATGCTTTCTGTACTCTTTCTTTATCGGATATCGATATTAAGAGTTGGGAAGAATATAAGTAAGTAAATTCTTTGCTTTAAGATTTATAATAGCAATTTGCTTTGAAGCACATCTATTTCAGTAATGAGATAGATGTGCTTTTATTTTATTATAGAAGATAATTAGAAGTATTTAAAAGGGGGATATGTATGTTTTTTTTCTGTGCAATCAATAATCTATCTCCAATACTTATTTTATATGTGATAGAGTGGCTATGCTTTTGTGGTGTGGAGATAAAAAGAATAAGAGCAGATGAAAAGGAAAGAATAGGGCAGGTTGAATAATTATCAAGATTTATAACTTTGTATATCCGATAGATAGTACACTTATTTTGATGTCTTTTATCTTTCCTAATTCTCGCCCACATGCTGCAATTGTTGAGCCAGTGGTGACGATATCGTCTACAATAAGAATGTGTTTTCCTTCGAGTTGATCTATGTTTTGAAGAACAAAAGCGTCTTCAACATTCATCATTCTTTCAAGTCTGTCGTTTTTTGTTTGACTGTTTGCAAACTTCTTGCGTGCTATTACATTGGTTCTTACAGGTATTGAGATTACTTTAGAAATACCTTTGGCAATCATCTCACTTTGATTATAACCACGCTTTCCCAATCTTTCTTTCGTCAGTGGAATAGGAATGATATACGAAATACCATTAAAAAAATCTTTTTCTTGAAACTCGTGTGCAACAAATCGTCCTAGTTCTTCTCCTAAGTCGGGGCGATTGAAATACTTTAAGAGCTGAATGGGTCTACTGACTTTCGATCCTGTTTCATAATGAAACAATGCAGCTGCTCGCTCAATAGGAAATCGTGCCCAAAAAGTTTTAGCCATATTGTTATCGTAAGGATTAAGAATATGGTTGGTTCTGGGTAGAGTTAAATTACAAACCTCGCATATAAATGTATCGTTGTGATTTACTCTATTATCGCAGATGACGCATGTCTTGGGCGCAATGAGATTAAAAAGGCAACTTATTAGGTGTAGCATATAAATAAAAAGAAGGGACATCTATCTTTCAATAGTTATCCCTTCCTTGTCTAATTCAAATTATGTTTACTTATCTTTCGATATAAGTATTATTCGTTGATTGCTGCAACTCCTGGAAGAATCTTACCTTCGATAGCTTCAAGCATAGCACCACCACCTGTTGAAACGTAAGAAACTTTGTCTGCAAGTCCAAACTTATTAACAGCAGCAACAGAGTCTCCACCACCAACTAGAGAGAAAGCACCGTTCTCTTGTGTTGCTTGTGCAACGTATTTAGCGATTTCGCCTGTTCCGTGTGCAAAGTTTTCAAATTCGAATACACCTACAGGACCATTCCAAAGGATAGTCTTAGAGTTAAGAATAATTTCTTTCCAGTGTTCTAAAGACTCTTCTGAAGCGTCCATTCCTTCCCATCCTGCAGGAATATTAAAGATGTCTACAACCTTGCGATTAGCATCGTTTGAGAAGCTATCTGCAGCAACTGTAGCTGTAGATAGTGAAAGGTTAACACCTTTTTCTTTAGCTGCTTTCATTACATTAAGTGCTTCTGGCATCAAATCATCTTCGTGAAGAGATTCTCCAATGTTACCACCTTGTGCCTTAATGAATGTGTAACCCATTCCACCCCCAATGATAAGGTTGTCTACTTTGTCTAGCAAGTTCTTGATAACTGCAAGCTTAGAACTTACTTTAGAACCACCGATAATAGCTGTGAAAGGATGTTGTGCGTTCTTTAAAACGTTGTCAATTGCTGTTACTTCTTTTTCCATTAGGAAACCTAACATCTTTGAGTCTTTATCAAAGTAGTCTGCAATTACAGCAGTAGAAGCATGTCTTCTATGAGCAGTTCCGAAGGCATCATTAACATAAACGTCTGCATATGAAGCAAGAGTCTTAGCAAACTCTTTTTGACGTTCTTTCATTTCCTTCTTTGCTTCGTCGTATTTTGGGTCCTCTTTATCAATGCCTACAGGCTTACCTTCTTCCTCTGGATAGAAGCGAAGGTTCTCTAATAATAAAGCTTCTCCACACTTCAAGTCTGCAGCTTCTTGTGCAGCTTTACCGCAGTCGTTAGCAAATTTAACTTCAACACCAAGTGCATCAGAAACGTTTTTCACAATTTGGCTAAGAGAAAGTTCTGCTTTTACCTTTCCTTTTGGCTTGCCCATGTGGCTCATCATGATAAGGGCACCACCATCATTTAATACCTTTTTAAGTGTAGGAAGTGCACCACGAATTCTTGTTTCATCTGTAACATGTCCTTCTTTATCAAGAGGTACGTTGAAATCTACACGCACAATTGCTTTTTTACCAGCAAAGTTGAAATCATTGATCTTCATTGTTTATATTTTTTATTTATTTGATAATACTAAAATTTAATACGCAAATATAGCAAAAAAAACTGAGAAAGAGGTCCTTTCACATATTATTTTGCTGTTTTTTGTCTTCTGTTGGCGTAAAAGAAAAATATCTTCTGTATTATAATTCTGTTCCTGTTTATTTTGAAGATGAATTTTCAGAATAAATAGTAGTGTCTTTAATGCCAGCTTCTTGCAATGCTTCTTTGCGTTCAAGACATGTTCCGCATACGCCACAATGGTGTTCTTCACCCTTATAACAGCTCCAAGTTTCTGCAAAATCGATGTTTAATTCCTTACCAATTTTGGCAATATCTCCTTTTGTTATGTGAGTGTAAGGTGCTTCAATAGAGACATTTACAAATGTACCTGTTTGTGAAGCTTGATCCATTGCTTTAATAAATTCATTTCTACAATCAGGATAAATGGTGTGATCTCCACCATGGTTGGCAATGAATACCTTTTTTAATTCGTTGCTTTCAGCTATTCCAATGGCAATAGAAAGCATAATGCCATTTCTAAAAGGCACAACGGTTGATTTCATGTTGTCGCTTGCGTAGTGACCTTCAGGTATCTTTTCCGCACCTTCTAATAAGCTACTTTTAAAGTACTGATGCATGAAATCTAAATCGATAGTAATGTGTTGAATACCTAAACGCTCGCAGTGCATCTTTGCAAAAGGTATCTCTTTGTTGTTATGGTTACTGCCATAGTTAAACGAAATACCCAAAGCTATCTCGTCTTTCTTATCGTAGAGTAGGGTGATAGAATCCATTCCACCACTTACTATAATAATCGAATCCTTCATATTGATATATAAGTAAGTTATCCAAATAATATTCTTAAAGCCTCTTCTACCTTCTTTACAGGGTGAAGTTGTATAGAATATTTCTTCACATCGAACCCTTGTAGGTTGTTTTGAGGTATAATCATGTGTGTAAAGCCAAGTTTTTCAGCTTCAGAAATGCGCTGTTCAATTCTACTAACAGTACGTACTTCACCGCTAAGTCCAACTTCTCCAGCCATACACCAACCCACATCTATAGGCGTATCTACATTACTTGATAATACTGCAACAATGACACTAAGATCCATTGCCAAATCGGTTACACGCAAACCACCAGCAATATTAAGGAAAACGTCTTTCTGCATAAGTTTAAATCCCACTCTCTTTTCGAGTACTGCTAATAGCATATTGAGTCTACGTTGTTCAAAACCTGTTGCAGAACGCTGTGGAGTTCCATAAGCAGCTGTCGACACTAACGCTTGAGTTTCAAGCATTAAAGGTCGTGCTCCCTCTATTGCACAACTGATTGCGACACCAGATAAGCCACTAAGGTCTTGTGATAAGAGTAGTTCTGATGGGTTTTCTACTTGGCGAAGTCCTGTATCTCGCATCTCATAAATGCCCAATTCAGAAGTGCTTCCAAATCTATTTTTAGTAGCTCTAAGTATTCTATATACGTGATGTTGGTCGCCTTCGAACATAATAACCGTGTCAACTATATGCTCAAGTACCTTTGGACCAGCGAAAGTTCCTTCTTTATTGATGTGTCCAATGAGAAGAACTGGTGTGTTAGTTGTCTTTGCAAAGCGTAGAAGTTGTGACGAACATTCTCTCACTTGTGTGATACTTCCAGGGCTACTTTCTACTTGTTCTGTAGAAATTGTTTGAATAGAGTCTATAATGATCAATTCAGGTTGAATCTCAATGATCTGTTCAAAGATAGTCTCTAATGACGTTTCACATAATATAATAAGGTTATCATGGTCGATAGAAGTATCCTTTAAGCCTTTAGATAAACGTTCGACACGCATCTTTAGTTGGTATGCACTCTCTTCACCGCTTACATATAACACTTTAAGATGCGACAAAGATAAAAGTGTTTGCATTGTGAGCGTACTCTTTCCAATACCTGGCTCTCCACCAAGTAGGGTGATCGAACCTCTAACAAGTCCACCTCCAAGAACACGATTTAGCTCTCCGTCGTTCATATTAATACGTGGAGCTTCGGTTCCCGATATTTCATTTAAGCGCAAAGGCTTATTGTCTTGATTTGCAAGATGATGTGTGCTACTTGCTATTGTGGTTCTACTTGTGGTCTTCTTACTATTACTTCCGAGTCTAAACTCTTTGAAAGTGTTCCATTCTCCACATGAAGGACACTTGCCAATCCATTTTGCTGAGTCGAAACCACAATTCGAACAAACATAAGCAATTTTATCTTTTGCCATCTAATCGTTTCTTATATTTTGTTGTTGTCAATTGTCTTTGTTTTGCACTAGATATGCTATATAAATAATGTTACATACGAAGTGCTAGACAAAAGTAGTAATAATTTCTTAGTTAGGAAAATAATTATTACTTTTGCAATACTGTGTTATAGTATGAAATGAATACAATTATATGAAAAATATTACCATCTTATTGTTTGCTTTTGTTGTTTTCTTAGGAGGATGTGCAAACAATAGCTCACGAGAACAAGAAAAACAAGAGAAAGAAAAGCAAAGAAAATTAGATTCTTTGGCGCTAAAGATAGCTGTAACTCCAACGTTAGACTGTCTACCTTTATTCATAGCGAAAGAGAGAGACATGTTCTCTTCAAAAGAACTTGATGTTCGTTTGAAGCGATTTAAGGCAGATATGGATTGTGATACTGCTTTTGTTTCTGGGTCAGTTGATGGTATGTTCTCAGATCTAGCACGTACAATGCGTATAGAAAGCAAAGGTTTACCTGTTGGATATTTGTCTGTAACCAATAAATCGTGGAAATTAATTGCCAATAGAATTGCTCGTTTAAAGCATGCTTATCAATTTAATGATAAGATGATTGCAATAACTCGTTATTCTGCAATCGACTATTTAACAACCAAAGTATTCGAGAGTGTAAAGTTAAAAGATCCCTTCTACCGAATTCAAGTGAATGATGTTGCGATACGATTAAAGATGTTAACCAATAATGAATTGGATGCTGCATGGCTCCCAGAGCCACAAGCTGCGGTGGCATTGCATAGCAAGAACAATCAATTAAGCGATAGTAGAGACCTTAAAGTTTCGTTAGGTGTTTTGGTGTTTAGAAAGAAATGCTTCTCGAATGAACATAAAAAACAACAAATAAAGGCTTTAGCAGAGATTTATAATGCTGCTTGCGACTCGATAAATAAGAATGGATTATCTGCTTATTCTGCAATAATAAAGAAGTATTGTAATCAATCTGAAGACGTAGCGGCAAGCATAAAATACGACAAATATCAACACATCACTCCTGTAAGTAATGAGTCTAAAGCTCTAATGCAAAAGTATTTAGGTAACAATTGATAGGATATAAAAATAAGAACTTATTATTGTGATACAATCGAAAACATTAAATGAGGTAAAGCACCTTATTATTAAAGATAAAAATATTAGTAAAGCAATTGCTCTTCTACATCAATATCTTTCAAAGAACGAGCGTTTCTCTCAGTTAGAGCGAGTCGAAGAAATAAAGAAAGAATATGATTTGATGAAGGAATACATGCTAAAAGGCTATGTAGACCAGCAACGCAATCAACTTTATTCCTCTCTTTTACAAAGGTTATACGTCATCACCATGAATGCATCTATCGATGTGTTCAAAGAAAAAAATCTAACTCCTATAACTAAAGAACCTTCTTTAGGCGAGGATATTTTTACTTTTGAAGAGATAGAAAAGGCGCTAACACAGTTTGTACAAGATGTTACAATTTTGTCGTTAGAGTTAGATTCGAACAAAGAAACTAAACAAAAGCAAATTTATTCAGACCATTATAACTATCTATCACGATTGTTTAATGCCATTGTTGTATCTCATCAATGGAGCGAATCTTTTGCCCTTTCATTACAAAGTTTATTGCTTTCTCCAACGATAGAGACATCTGATGTTCAGCAAATTGTATCTGCCATAACGTTAGGAGCTATGCAAGTGTTTGATATCAATAAGTTTAAAACGCTTGTAACGCTATATTTAAATTCAGAAGATGAAGAGGTAAAGCAACGTGCATTGGTTGGATTTGCTTTTACGTTGCCATCGTTAGAAGACGAATTATACCCCGAAGTGAAAGAAATTGTAGATGAGGTAATTGCTAAAAAAGGTTCTAAAGAGCTGTATGAATTGCAACTTCAAGTGTTCTATTGCAAGAATACTGATGCGGATAATGAAGAACTTCAGAAGAATATTCTGCCCAACATCATGGGAAATGAGCATTTTTCTTTGAACTCTTCAGATATCATCGACTTGGAAAAAGATAACCTTAAAGACATCTTAGGACAACATTCTAGCGAGCAAGACATCGAAAAGTTAGAAGCAAGTATAGATAAAATGAAAGATATGCAGAAGGCAGGTGCCGACATTTATTTCGGTGGTTTTGCTCGAATGAAAAGCTTTTCTTTCTTTTATAGATTAAGTAATTGGTTTACTCCCTTTAGCTTTTATCACCCTGAGGTAGCGTCTTTGGTAGATAAAATAGGAGAGAGTAAGTTTGTAAAAGAATTGATGAACAACGGACCTTTCTGCAATTCGGATAAATATTCCTTTGCTTTGTCTTTGTCGCAGGTCATCACTTCCTTACCAGCAAATATGAAAGAGCTGTTTGAAAACAGCGGAATGTTGCCCGATAATATGATTGTAGGTGATTTAAATTCACCTTCTTACATTCGCAGAACCTATCTGCAAGATTTGTATAGGTTTTTCCGTTTGTCTACATTTAAAAATGTATTCTTCAACCCCTTTAATTATAGTCGCACAGAAAAACAATCCTTTTTCTTCGTAAACTCATTGCTTTTAGACACTAATTTGAATGCTTTTGCACCTGAATTAGTGCGCTTTTTGATGAAGAAGAAAATGTATAACGAAATACCCGACATTCTTTCTGCTTATGAAAACGGAACGGATAGGGGATTAAAGCACCTTGCTGCATTGTATTATTTGCAAAAAGGAAGTTATATTTCGGCCAAAGTTTACTACGAAATGCTCTATACTGAAGATGCAAACGACCTAAAAGCGTTGCAAGGATTAGCACAAAGTGAGCTGTATCTTGAACACTATAAAAAGGCGATTGAATATTATTCGATATTACTTCAGCATGCTCCCGAAAAGTTCTCTTATCAGTTTAATAAGGCAGTAGCTCTTCTTAATGAAGGTGAACTTAATGAAGGTATGAATATACTCTTTAAGTTAGATCTTGAAAAAGCTGATAACTTGGATATTAAGCGTGCAATTGCTTGGGGTTATTTGTTGCAGAAACGTGCAGAAGATTCGATCAAAATGTACCGCAGTTTGTTTGAATCTAACAACCAGATGGTTTCGGATTATTTAAACATGTCTTATGCTTTATGGGCAAATAGCGAAGTGGAAGAAGCGGTGAAGATGTTTAAGCAATATATCGAATCGTTGAAGTTGGAAAAAGAAGAGGCTCGCATAAAATTGCAAAAAGATTTTGCTAATGATAGAATATTCTTTAAAACCTATCTTTATAGCGACGCCGAATGTAATATTATGCTTGATCTAATCTTCGAAGAATCTGCAAATTAATGACTTTACACTCATTCAATAATAATGAAACATCTCCATTTGGGGATGTTTTTTTATGCCGTAAAGGATACAAACAACGCTAAAAAAATACATAAAAGCAGTGCTATAACAAAATATTGAAGTATCTTTGTAATTTAAAATATAGTAATAGAACAATGAATTTAACTAGCATTGTAGGTAAAGCTTTTAAAAGTCGTCAGAAAGAATTGCTCCTTCATCAGCAAGGTGCAGTGGCTTTACAACATAATGTGTTGCGAAATATACTTCAACAAGGACAAAATACAGAGTATGGAAGACGTCATAATCTTTCAAATGTAAATACTTATCAACAATTTGCTCAATC
>ERZ773061.771-NODE-771-length-12399-cov-3.330849_pt1 | contig 12399 bp, 4 predicted proteins | sample MGYA00580627_ERZ773061 | MGnify/ENA primary metagenome ERZ773061 (study PRJEB29015, sample SAMEA2738119) | human oral metagenome | biome: human oral; feature: human-associated habitat; material: saliva | place: China | collected 2223 ...
CGTTACGGCAATTTCTTAAACTAAAGCTAGTGTTTAAACCAGTTTGATAATTATAGCTACCTAAACTTAATTCTTCTAATTCACTACAATTTTCAAAAGCATTCATAGCAATTTTAGTAACTAGCGGAGCAGTAATTTTTTTCAAATTACTACCGTTAAAAGCTAGGTTATTTATCACAGTTGCACGAGTATAGATATGGATTGGTTTAATTTTTTTATTATCTTTATATTGGTTTACCGCAATTGTAGTTTCTGTAAAATTATATTCTAAGTTTTGCTGTAGGAAGTTTCCTAAAGCACCTCTTAATTCTTCTTCAGTAAAACCAACATTTAATACATTTGAAATTGCTACTAATGTTTCATCAGCAAATGTATTAACTTTAATTTTCTTTATTTCATCTGCGAATAAATATAGTTTATTTTGAGTTTGAATATTTTTACTAATAAGAGCATCGCCAATATTTTTAATGTGTGTATTAAATTTCTTAATTTCATTTAATGCATCTTCGATATGTTGCTCTGCCATCTTTAAACTTCTCCATTAATTTTCTTTAATTCATTAACAATTAATTGGAAATCATTTTTAGTCACAACTTCAGTTTTGACGGCTAAATTAGATATATCTGGCAATTCTGTTTTTTTAGCATAAGTAGCTTCCACTTCAGATGTTTTAGCTAATCCTTCAATAGAAGGAACTTGAATATTTTTAATTGCTCCGATAACATCTTTACCAGATAAAAAATATACTGTTTCTTCATTAACTTCGTTAGACTCAATCATATGATTGAGTCTATCGTAGTTAATCAAAACAGCCTTTTTTAAGACTGTCATAAGTATAATCCTTTTTTATATAATAAAATATTATAAATGACTTTCAGAATCTTCATGTGCAGGTTCAGGAGCTGCTTCATGTGATTCTTCTGTATTAGCTGCTGGAGTTTCTGTATGTGTTTCTTCAGTAGTAGAAGGTTGAGCTGGAGTAGTTTCATGAGATTCAACTGGAGCTGTTTCATGTGTGCCTTCAGCTGGTACTACAGGAGCTACTGGTTGAGTTTCTTCATGATGCTCTGGAGCTGGAGTTACTGTTTCATGATGTTCTTCAGCATGTGTTTCTTCGGTAGTAGAAGGCTGAGCTGGTGCAGCTTCATGAGTTTCAGGAGCTGGAGCTACAGGTTGTTCTGTATGAGTTTCGTCTTTAGGAGTTGCAGGAGTTCCTTCATTCTTTTTATCTTCAGAAGGTTTTTCTGTTTCGCCATCACGAGCTTTTTCATACATATCTTTCATGAAGTCATCATCGATAGTTTCATCGTCTTCGTCTTCTTTTTTGTCTTCAGAAGGCTTAGTATCTTCCTTCTTATCTTCTTTCTTATCTTCTTTCTTATCTTCAGAAGGTTTTTCTTCTTTACCAGTTTCTGGTTTAGAAGGCTCTGGTTTAGCAGGCTCATCTTCTTTCTTACCTGTGTTTTCACCAGGAGTTACAGGAGTGTCTTCTTTCTTACCATCTTCTGGTTTTTCTGTTTTACCAGTTTCTGGGTTTTCTTTCTTGCCAGCTTCTGTATTTTCTGTTGTACCAGGTTGTACAGTTGTGCCACCATTATTTGGTTTCACTTTTTCTTGTGGCCATAAAGCAGCTACATACAAACGAGTATATTCTTCACCATTAACCATAAAAGAGATTTTTTGTTCAATAGTAGCTTGAGGAATATTAACTGTAATTGTATTAGCTGGCTCAATTTCTTTTAATTCATTTGTAGCTAAGTTCAAGAAGGAAAGCTTCTTAATATTAGTCAAATCTTTAATAGAAATTTTGAATTTTTGTTTTTGTTGTTTAGCTTTATCATAATAAACAACGATATTAGCTACAGTTTGACCTTTGTCGTCAACAGTAGTATCTGTTTTGTTGCCATTATTGTCAGCAGGAACATATTTGTAATTATCAAGGTTTACAACAGTACCTTCATCGTTGTCATTAACTACAGGTTTAGTGTTGCCTTGGTTTGTAGTAGTTGTGTTTTCTGGCATATTGTTACCATTTGGCAAGGTTGTATTATTATGGTCGTCTACTACGCTAGGTTTAGGTTTACTCATATCAACTACTGTAGAAGTTGTATTGTCTGGAACTTCTGGAGTTACATGAGGTTTAACTACTGCATTACCAGAGTTAGTAGAACCAGAATTATTTCCTTGCGCTCCTTTCTTGAGAATATCATTAGATGCTAAATTAGCCGCGTCAAGTAAATCTTTTAAATCCTTAATTTGAGCTTTATCAGTAGCACCCCAAAGTAAACTAGATGCAAGGTCTTTAATACTAGCAATGGCTTTAAGACGTTCTTCTTGAGTCATGCCACCATCGCCATATTCTGCTTGTACTTTTTTACAAACAGCTTTAGCTGTGGCACGATTAGCGTCTTTGTCGAGCATTGCTAAATCAAACCAAGCCATCAAAATGTTATATAACAATTGAGCATACTCAACTGTTCTGTCATTTTGTGGCAAAGTATTTGCTTTTGCTTCGATTAGTTCAGTAAAAAACGCATCTAAATTTTTTACTGTAGCATAGAACTTACGAAGCGGAGTTGTGTACAACTCAAGATTTTGCATAGTTCATATGCTCCTGTTAAAAAAAATTAAAACAAAAAATATTTGTTCTATAAACATATTACTTTATAGCTGAATAATAATCTAAATAAAATATTATTTTTTAGCAAATGCATTGTAGAAACTTTGTGCATAACCAACACGTCCAACATGATTTACGACAGGAATTCCTTCACGACCATCACCATCTTGATATTCAAAGTTACCAGTAAAGCAACTTACAGCACCTTCAATCGTTTTGCCATTCATATTTTGTGGTAAGGCTCCACTATGGGTTGTTTGTAATTCATATTTTACTGTTGCTAATTGAGCTTCTAAATCATAAGGTGATTTCCCAAGTTTGGCTGCGATTTGTTGTAATAGTGCTTGTCTTGGTGCATCTGTCCATTGTACTAAACCAAAACCAGTACCTGGAGTTAATGCACCACCACCGCCAGTTCCATATCCAGCGTCTGTTTCAACAGCACCAGTGCTTAAACTAGATTCTTGTTGCATATTACCCATAATACCAGCGACGGCATTATCATCATATCCCATATCTTTAAAGAAATTCCAAATGCGTTGTGCAGTTGAATTACCTCTTAAACTTACAGGGTCAAGAGATGCAATAGCTCCACCGCCGCTATAAGAACCACTACCGCCATCTTTATCAGCTCCATACGCTCCATATTTAGCATCATCACGTTTGAGACCTTCTTTGCCAATACGAGATGCTTTGTCTTCAATTTTAGCGTTTACTTGATATCCTTTTTTAGATAATGCTAAAATATCTTCTTTTACTTTTAATGGGTCATCAATTTTTAAAGCAGGATGAATATCTGCTACATTTAATCTTGGTCCAAATGGAGCAATACGAGCTGGTCTACGAATCATCATGTAGCGTCCTAATTGTCTATCCCATGCACGCACTAATACATAACCAGCCATTGTAAAATTACCTACAGTAGCGAATTGATTATCTTGCAATGGAACAGATTTAAAACCAGTAAGTTCCCATAGATTAGGATTTAATTTATGGTCATTAATAACTAATTCATCTGTATAATATTTTATTCGATTTGATGTGTTAACAATTTCTAAGCCTAATATATCTACTGTGCCAGATGGATTCATTTTCATCTGTGCTTGTTTACCAGCCGCTAATGAAATTTGTCCATTTTCACGAAGAGCCATAGAGGAACCGTATTCTTCGTTAACGAATCCTTTTTCTGTTGTTCTACCAATATATTTAGATTTATCTTTAATTTCATCTAATTTGGTATTAAAGCCTTGTGGCTCATCAGCTTCTAATGTTACATCAATAATAGATTTAGTATCATCAGAAACAGCATCACCAACAGTTTGTGGCATTGTTTCTTTTGGCTGTTCTTGATTTGGCTGTTGTTCTTTAGTATCTGGATTATTTATTTTTTTATTTTTATCATCTACAGGTGTTTTTCTTAAACTCATTAAATTTTCCCTTACATAATTGAACCACCAGCTGGTCTACAGCCTTCTTTATCTGAATATATATCTTGCTTAATTTCCATATTAGCACGAACATCCATATTGTAATTGCCAATATGACGTGCAATAACAACACAAGTATTTTGTGATTCTTCAATTAATACTTTATCTTTAACAGATGGGAACCAGTCTGTACCAGAACCATATAATCGAACGACTACATTTTCTTTATTTGTCTTATTTCCTTTACGGTCTAAATAGGTAATATCGACCATATTATTTTCTTCATGGGTATTAGTTACTTCTGCCACTAATGTAACTTTTTCATAGTTATTTTTAATTAATGGATTAACTATATTTTGATTTAATGTATGTTTTATACTAGGCATATATTTCCTTTTTATATGTAAATAAAGAGTAGACAAAAAATATCTACTCTTTATTATATCATATTATTTTAATAACTTTAATAAAGACTCTTCGATATCTTGATGAAGACCTAGACCAGATGTGCCGTCCATATCTTCCATATCAAATTTTAATTTTTTAATTTCTGGTGGGCGTTCTTCTTTTGCTTGTTCGCCAATTTTATCTTTATTAATTTTATTTTCTGCTTCAGGATTTGTACTAATCATATCACCATTATCATCCCATTCTTTTGGTTGAACAACTAATGGGAATCGACAGGATATAACAGTTTTATTATTTCCTAAATCTTTTGAGTCAAAAATAACAGAATTTAAAGATTTGTTATCTTTAGCATCTAATTCTATTTCGTCATGGAATTCTTTAATCGCTTTTGCGAGTGCTGGAGCTGCTTTATCAACACCATGAAGAATAAATGTATAGCCTGCACCAGCTACTGATTTATCGTCAGCAATACGTAATGCAGATTCAAGAGCAATAAACGAAGTTTTTGTTTCTTCGTAATTTTCATATGGGTCAGAAGCATTTGCTGCTGGCATATTATTTTTTGCTCTTCTAATTAATTCAAATAAAATATTCAATGCTTCTGGATTTAACATAGGAACATCTAAAATAATTTTTCCATCTTGTCGCGTTTCAACAATTTGTTTAATATAAGCATCTTGTCCATCAAAACGAACATTAGATGTTTTTACATATTTACCTTCATTAAGGCCAGGTGTTTCATGAATGATTTTAAAGAAGCCTTCTTTAATATATGGATTTAAACGAACATCTTTTGAGATTAATCGATTGCGTTTTAATTTATTGTTAGCTAACCAGTTTTTGTCAGTATCCATATTAAAGTAATCATAAGATGCTTTAATAGATTCTGGGTCATCATAATTAGCTCGTTGATTAATTTGCATTTGACGATAATCTGTTTTAGATAATGTTTTTTGTTCGTTAGTCCCATTAGTAGAAGCCATGATACCTTTTACTTTATTAGCAAAACGATTGCCTGATTTATATTTATCATATTCATCAGTTGTTTGACCTGCATTATCAATAGCTTGTTCAGTGTCTTTGTTGCCATTAGCTTCATACTTATCAGCTGTTTCTATAAGTTCTGGAGGAATTAAAAATTCTTTTAATCCTTTTGCAAAGGCATTATCTTTATCTCCACTACCAAATACAGTATTAATAGCTTCTTCTAATAAGCCTTGTTGATTACCTGTTCTGGAGCCGTAGACCATACCTTTTTGTCCGTTGACGCCAGCTGTCCAAGGAAGTCCATATTTTTGTAATGGATACATTTGAACAACCTGTAGATTTTTAGCAAAACGATTAAAACGTATCATAGCAAATTCTGCGGCAAATAATATTTCACCTAAGAATGGAACTGCTTTTAATACAGTGCCTGCTATTTTTTTACCGAATGTTTTAAATACGTTACTAGCTGCTCGTTTAGCTATTTTAGATTTCATTTTTAAATTAGTTTTTCTAACAAAATTAAATTTTTTAGCTAGAATTTCTTTTTTAGCAGATGTAGCTTCTTTACCAAATTTTAAAAAATCATCTTTTATTTTTTCAGCTTTACCAGAAAAAGTTTTTTCATTCATATTATTTTTTGACCAATATTCTTTTGCTTGTGTTCTGACATTTTTAAAGCTGTCTTTTAATACACACATGCTATGAGTAGCAGCTACTGTAAACATAGCAATATTAGTTAAATTATGGAATATAGAATGAGTAGCACTTTCGAATTTATCATCTACCGTAACAATACATTCTGGAGAAATAACTGTCGTGAAGCCTTCTTGTGTAATCATATGAGATACTTCGGCAACAATAGCTTGTCCACGAATGCCATTTACTTCGTCATATACATAAATTCTATCTAGTGGATTAACAGATGGGTCACCGATTACAACCATATCACCAGTATACATTCTAGCAACGGCTTGTCGTAAACCAGATGCTGTCATACGCCATGCAATATCTTGGTTATTATTCACCATACCTTTTTCATCTTGAATATCGAAGATGTCAAACATTTTTAAGAAGTCTTCTACATATTCGTTATTAAATAATGAATTAGTAATAGTGCCAACATATGGAATACCCTTTGTAATTAATCCTGTATCATATGTCATTGTCTTTTGAATATCTGGATAGATATCAATATCAGCATATAATGGACCAATTTTTTCTTGGCTTACAGAATTAAAAGAACCACTGTTTTGATATAAACCAACAGCTACTGTATGCATATCTTTAGTTGATGTAGCCCAGCCATTTTGAATAATATCTTGATAAGAATTATAGATATGGAATTGCTGGAATGGTTTTCGTTTTTCTACGATAGTATTTGTATTTTTATCTCTTGCATAATCATAGGCATAATAATATCGATTCATACCCATAAATACAGTTTGACGCAAACCGAAGTTTCTAATGCCAGCTAATGCGTCTGGATTTAATGATTTAGCGATATGAATAACATCCCAAGGAGAACGACCAAATACATCGAATGAAATTTGGATTTGTTGTCCATCAGCTACGATTTCTCCATCATCACTAATTTTATTAGGAGCCGTAACGGAGAAAATATTTTGACATGGTTCACCAGATTTAAAGATGTCTGTAAAATCAGGATTACCAAAATTAGTAATGCCAAATGCATTTCTATCTATATAATCAGAAATAATAGGAATATGACTACCTAATTTTTTGAGGAATCCACCACGTTGAGTAAATAAGCCACGAACAATATTAATCGGAGATTCTGTATTAGCAAAAGCACCAATTAAGTCATCTTGTCTTGGTAAATGGTAAGCTTCCATATCTTCTAAGATAGGATTAATTAATTCTTGCCCATATCCAGAGCACTCTAATACGACTTCATCTTCAGCAGATACTTCTGCAATAACACCATTAAAGACTGTTGGCATTAAATTAGGGTTAGCACCATAACCAAGTTTTACAGTTAATTTAGTTCCTGGTACCAATCGTAATGCTGGTTTCATGTCTTTAATTTTTCGTTCTCGTTCTTCTAGTTTCTTTTGTTCACTAGGAATCACGATAGGGGTTACGATATCAGCAAATGCATCCATCAAAGAAATATCAGGAGTATTGGAATAGAAAGAATCATCACCAGTTAATAAGAATGAACCATAAAAATTACTCATAGTAATTTCTGCAACATCTACAGGATTGTCTTTAGAGCGAGTTACGACAATAGACCCCAATGCATTATTGTTATAATAATTATCGTGTAAGTGCCATTTGCCAACGTCACGTCCTTCATCAATAAGCATCATATAGAATGTAGGAAATGCTCTAAGCATTCTGCCCCTAGCATCATATACAATCATATCGTGACAAGCATGAGAAGCATATGTCGTTACATTTTCAGCTGCTTCTATATATTTCTTTTCATATATAGTGTTGACTATCTTATTAACGATTTTATCTTGTGATACACCCATCGTATTAATATCTTTAATACGTCCAACACCAGCTAATGCCATAATTGTTTTTCTAAATACCATAGCACTAGTTTCATTTGGATTTACAGTTTTACCTGGGATGACACAACCTTTTTGATAAGAAGATAACGCATTATATTCTTTAGCTTTAATGCGACTTAATAGTTTAGAATCACCATCACAAGCGGTTAATAAATTAGCTACGAAGATTTTACCAGAATCAATTTGATATTCATTCTTTTTAAAGAATTCAATATTTTTAAGGAGTTGCTCATCAACATTATCTGACACTCCAGATTTTTTATATTGATGTTGAATATCGAGTTCCGTAATAGATGTTTTTCTTAATACATCAGAATTGATAGATGGATATACATATTCTTGTGTTAATCGAGCTAACCAATAAAATACTAAACGTAAATAAGCAATCGTAGCATATTTACCGTTTATAATACAATTTAATTTATATTGTTCAACTTCATCTTTATGTCTTCTGTAATAAGGGTCAAGTACAAACATGGCACTGTTAATTTTATTTTTATTATTATCAGAGCTTACATTTGTATTTTGTTCTCCAGTAATAGCGTTAACTGTATCTTGGGAATACATTTTAAATCTAAATGGACCAAATTCAAGACCATTTTCTACGCCTTCTGAAATAGTTAATGCTTCTTGTCTTTCAGATGCATCTTGTGATAAACCATTAATAACAGCAATGAAGTTCGGATTTGGTTTCCAGTCAGTAGCTTTTTGTTTACTAGAATATTCTTTATCGGCTGTTGCATTACAAGCGGCGGAATAAATAATATCACTAACAACAGACAAGAAATTATCGTTTACATTAATATATAATGCTTCACATAATGCTCTTGTTGCATCAAATTCAAACCAATATTTTGTATAGGCATAGATTTGTTCTTTTAAAGATGTATGTTGAATCTTTAACCAATCTTTGCCTTTTTCTAATAACTTTCCATCTTCATCTTTTTCGCTATTAATTACATCAGTTTTCTTTAATGTAATTGGCGTGTTTTCAAGATAATATAAAAAGTCGTTAGCCGCTGAAAGTGATTTAGTAATTTGTTCATTAACCCATTCACCTTCTGTAATTTTTCTGCCTTCTTTTTGAATTTCTGCTTGTACATGAGCAGAAGTTGTAGCGTCTTTGTTATCTTGATTTTCTTGGCTTTCTTTTTTAGGTTCTTTAGTTTTGCCAAAAATATCTTTAGCTTGTTTAATATCTGTAGGCTTTTGTGTTTCTAATTTATTGTCTTCAGTATTATGTTTTTCTAAAGAATTATTAGTATCAGCTTCAACAGGTTTTGTGTATTTATCTATTTTAGATAATAAAGCGATGGCTTGTTCTTGTGTATATTTATTTTTAATTAAATAATCTATATCGTTTTGCTTAAAGAACTTACCGTTAGGAGCTTTGATTTTTGAATCTGGGCCATTATCAGCTAGTGCTGCATCTGCTTTTTTACGAGCAATATTAGATTTTAATTCTTTATCGTATTTTCGTTCTAAGAAAATAGTTTTAATATCTTTACATACTTCCCAAGCATCGAGATTGCTTTCTTGACCTTTTTGATGAGCAGCTTGTTTTAAATTTTCATTAAGTTTTTTTAATGCAATTTTTTTAGAAGCTTCTTTCGCATCATTCATTTGGTTTTGCTGTTCTTTAGCAACATCATTCATATTTTGAACAGATGTACCAAGACCGTCTTTAGCAATCAAATCAAATTGAGCTCCCGATTCATCAGTAATGGTTTGGTCACCATTTAATAAGCCATCTGGCTTAATTAATTTAAGAACTGTTTCTCTTAATACTTGTGAATTTAATGGAACAAGATATACAAAATAAAAATCTGGGTCAACATAAATTCTGTCATCTTGGAATAAATATCTAGTAAATTTAAATCCTAATTTTTCTAGTTCAGAAATTTTAGGAAGTTCTAAATCTGGATATACTTCGACTTGTCCCATAACTTGTTTGAGCATTTCAAAGTTAGCCATATTAGTATCTTTATATTCATCTTGGAACCAAGAGTTTTCTTTCCAGCCAGAGTTAATACCTTCGATAGCAGACATGGCTTCACGTTGTCTTAATGTTTTATCGACAGATATAAATGTGATATTAATATCATACCAACCAGGGACGCCTTTTACTGTTTGTACATCAATACTATGTGGAATTACATCATTAATATCAATTAATTTTGTAAAGTCAGATTCTATTTTTAATGGATAACATGGAAGAATCATTCTATATTTCTTTTCATATAGATTAATAGTTCTTGATAAGCGAGATAAATAAGAAGCTGTTTCTTTATTATTCGTTGTCATTTGTACATTAAATTGAATAGAATCTCCACTCATATATTGACAACATGGACCAGAAGCATTTAATGTTGCCGTATTAGAGAAATTATTTTGGAAAATAGTTTGGAAGTTCGTTACGATTAAATCTGGTAAATTAACTTCTACATATTTTAATAAAGAATAATTAAAAATATTGGTAGCTTGTTGCCAATCACCATCATTAGATGTTTCTAATTCACCCATATCAAAATCTGTATATTTCTTTTGAGTTGTATATCTATCTGCCGCAGATAATAAATTAGAACTTTGTGTTGTTGTATCTAATACAAAATCACTAACGCGTTTATAACTATGGTTATTATCATCTACTAATTCATATTTAGCTGTATACGCTACAGAAATAACATCATTATTATTTTTTAAATAATTTTGGTATTTATTTTTATCTAAATGAATATCTAATGATATGCGACATAACATAGTGTCATGTGTTTTACTATCAGTAAATACTTGATTCGAAGAATAGGTTATATCTTTAATATCGTCTTTATTTTTAAAATCAAGATTCATTAATGTATCTTTTAATTTAGGCAATAGGTTTTTTGATGGGTTTTCGAGATTTTTAAATTCTATTTTTGTAGTTTGAAATTGTTCTGGTTTTTTAAGTAAATCAATATTTGTATTTGCTTCAGCATACTCTTTTAGAGTTTTATTCCATTCACTAGAAGCAGCTGCTTTTGCAATAGCATCTCCTAATTCACCGATTCTGCCAAGTTCATCCCATTGTTCTTTATTTTTTGGTTTTAGATTTCTATCGACACCAAAAATGTCTTCCATACGTTGGTCCATCATCATGTCGAGATAATCTTCGTCTGCGATGTACATACGTAATGTAGAATTATGGAATTTCATTGGCTGTAAAATCGTATGATTTTTTAAATGTTCTTTTGTATATTGATATGAATTAAAGTCAAAATTTTTAACAGATAATTCATTGCCATTAATTAATGCACGTTGATAATAATATCTAAATACTTTCCAGTTAATAGAAGAACTAAAATAGTTTCTATCTTTTTCAGAAATACCAAGTGTAACCATTAAATCAGTAATTTCTGGCATGTAAGTATTATAATCAAATTCAGTTAAGATAATTTGTGCTTTTAATGCTCTAGGAATATCTTTAACTTTTTCGATATTAATACTATTAATCATAACAGCATGAATATCGAATACATTATTTAATAAATTATTTTCTATCGGTAAATATGGAGTAAATTTAAATTGAGAAATTAAAGCTCTTAACCCATTCATATGGTATAAGATTTTTTCCCCATTAGGTAATTCATCTTGGTACGGGAAACCGTTAATTCCTTTATCTCCATAAAAATAAGCGTCTAATGTAATAACTCGTCTGCCATCTTTATTGCTTTTTACCATTTGGTTTTTAGCACGCAATAATGGCATTGTTTCTCCAGATGATGTAGATTGCATCATAATACTTTCTGGAGGAATCATAAATAATACATCACCTAATAATACTGTCCAATCATTTAATAGATATTTTTCTTGACCAAGTAGTTGTTTTTGAATTCTATATCTGTCGTCTAATTCATCAAATACAGAATTAAAAGCATCTACATATTTTTGGTCTTCAATATCATAACCATTAGTAATATATGGATTTTCAGTATTTGGTTCTGCGACGTTAGCTTCGGTATCACCAGGAGCTGTTAATAAATATTTACCTGCATTAAACCATTTATTATCTGTTTGGAAATAAGCTGTGCCAGATAGTGTATGCATATCTAATCCAATATTAGCTACACCAGTTACTGGACTTTTTTCAGATTCGAAATTGTTATTAACGATTTGAATTAACGGCTTAACAGAATTATCGTCTTTGAATTTATTTAGTGTTTCTCGTACTTGAGATTCTGTACCTAGATTTTGAAAATATCCAATAAATAATTTGCTTGGATTAATATTAACATTTCTTGCTTTATCATTTTTAAAATTAAAAGCTGTTTCTTTTTTAATATATTTATCAAAATCTGCTGGGCTATATTGACAATCATTTTTTAAAGCATTTAAAAAATCTTGTGAGATATGCAGTAATGCTTTATTTAATTTATCAATT
>ERZ773061.774-NODE-774-length-12343-cov-14.453369_pt1 | contig 12343 bp, 10 predicted proteins | sample MGYA00580627_ERZ773061 | MGnify/ENA primary metagenome ERZ773061 (study PRJEB29015, sample SAMEA2738119) | human oral metagenome | biome: human oral; feature: human-associated habitat; material: saliva | place: China | collected 2223 ...
GCCAAAATCACCCGAAAAAATCACCGCCTATATCGCGAACCGGATCAAAAACTCCTAGAACCATCGCCAAATATTTGACTATTCACTTATGATAATTGGCATATCGGTACCGAAAACCTAGAAAGATACACCCGAGATGAGTAAAGAACTCTACCTAGCCACCAATAACGGCGATATAGGCGGGGGCGAAGTCATGCTCCTGAATATCGCTCGGGTGGCGCGAGGGCTCGGTTACCAGGTTGTCATCATCGGTCCGGCAAACCCGCCGGATCTCATTGAAGCGGCCGCCGATGAAGGGTTCACGCGCATCGTACTGCCCGCCAAAACGCGCATGCAGTATATGGTTCAGCTGCGGCTCTGGCACCGGGCGCACCGGGATGCGCTCCTGTGGTGTAACGGGCTGGTTCCTGCCGCCGCCACCGGGGGACGGGCAGGGCGCATCGTGCACCTACATCAGCTGCCGACGGGTACCAACGCTAAATTAGTACCTTTTGCCCGCAAAAAGGCCCTTCAAACTCTCGTTCCCAGCGAGTATGTTGCGGCATCCGTACCCGGTGCGACCGTCTTCCCCAATTGGGTGCAGGAAGTCCCCCTCTCACTGGCGAAATCCACCGTCCCCGGGGTGGTGCGCATCGGCTACCTTGGCAGACTAACACCTTCCAAAGGGATTGGCGTCCTCTGCCAGGCGATAGAGCGCCTCAACAGTACTGTTACCGTCCCCGAGTACCGCCTCATAGTTGCTGGAGCGCCCGTCTTCGCTTCCGCCGAGGAAGAGCGTGAAGTATCCCGTGCCCTTGAAAACATTGAGCGCTACACCGATCGTCTCGGTTGGAGCACCCCGCAAAAGCTCTTCGACACGGTCGATATGCTGGTAGTGCCTTCGCAAGCCCCGGAATCCTTTGGGCTGGTCGTTGCGGAAGCGATGAGTGCCCGCGTGCCGGTAATTGTCAGCGATGCGGGTGCCCTTCCCGAAGTCGTGGGGGAGGACTACCCGTATATTTACCCTGCCCAGGATCCCTCGGTCCTCGTTGAAAAGATTCGACATTTAACTCAGGCTTTCTATCAAGAATCTGATAACCTTAATGACATTATTTCTGCGGCATTTTGGCGTTGGCAGGAATTATATTCACCCGATTCAGGCAGAGAACGAGTTCGCCACCTTTTAGAGAAATATCTCTAGAGGATTCATCATGCTCACGCTTGTTCCCGCCAATTACTCACTCTCACAACTACAGGACAGTTTATGGCTCACTATCAAGCAGCCGTCATCATCCCATCGCGGGGTGGAGCAGGGGTTTTACACTATCCCTTAGACGCGCTTTCTGCTCAGACGGAACGAGACTTTCAAGTTATCGTTGTCCTCGATGGTGACATCGACCAGAGCGAAAAAGTTGTTGACGACTATATCGCCCGCGGAACCTTGAACCTCACGAAGATTGTGTTCCCCGAAAATCTTGGGCGTGTGGCGGCTCTTAACGCCGGGCATAATGCGGCGGATGCGGATATTTTGATTCGCTGCGACGACGATCTGGAACCCAAGTCCGACTATGTGGCGAACCACCTTCGCTTACACCGCGACTATGACGGGGTGATCGGCACCCTGAACAATATTTTCCCCAAGACCGCTTACTCTCAGGTGTACGGAACCTACCGCGATGCAAAGTTTAAGGAAGCGGCGTTGCGCACCCCCGAATCCGAGCGTTGGCACTATTGGAATGGAAACTCGTCCGTCTCTGCAGAGCTGTACCGAACTATCGGCGGCTTCGATCCCGCCTATCGTCTTTACGGCTGGGAAGACGTCGATCTGGGTAAGATGATCGCTGATGTTGGCGGGAAAATCATAATTTCCGATGCGGTTGAAACGAAGCATTATGCTGAGGCGACCACGACCGCCGTGCGAGCCCTTCGTGCCCTGCACGCGGGCAGTGCGCGCACCATTTTCGTGCGTAAACACGGTGAAGATGCGCATGCGGCTCCCAACCCCGACGGGCTCTGGGGCGCAGCGGTGAAGGCTCTCGCGGTGGTCAGTACCGAGGCAAATATTCGGCGGATAGGCAATACTCTCGATGCGGTACTCCTGAAACTTCCCGCGAAGATCGCCGAGAAGCTGGTGGCGCTTCAGGTGGAGGCGGCATCCTACGCAGGCGTGAAGTACCCGCAGCGTGCACGGAAGGTGTTCTAATGCTGAATCGAGTAGCACAATCCTGGCGCGGCGCATCCGCTCACATTCGTTCTTTGGCCTCGAAAAAATTCCCGGCATCGGCGGAATCTCAGCCTGCAGGTTTGGCAGATACAGGTTCTGCCACCGCCCCTCGGCTCGCTATCGCTCACGACTATTTGACGCAGCGCGGTGGGGCGGAGCGGGTTGTTCTGGCCCTGCACCGGGCGTTCCCTGAGGCCCCTATCTACACGACCCTCTACAATCCTGAAGGTACTTTCCCCGAGTTTGAGAATGCGACTATCATCACCAGTCCGCTCAATCGGGTGGGCTTGCTGCGGCGCTACCACCGACTGGCGCTGCCGCTGCTGCCGCTGACCGCATCCTGCCTGAAAGTTCCGGCGCACGTTGCGGTAGTTTCGACCACAGGATGGGCGCACGGGTTCAAATTCACCGGCGAGAAACTGGTGTACTGCCATTCCCCGGCGCGTTGGCTGTACCTGCGCGACCAATACCTGGGCGACGAGAAAAAGAACAGTGTGATTGGGGTGGGGTTACGGGTGATAAACCCGCTGCTGCGGTTCTGGGATCAGCGCGCGGCGGCGCGGTCGGAACATTACGTGGCGAACTCGACCGCAATTCAGAAACGTATTGCGCGGGTGTACGGCAAAGACGTACCCATTATTTTCCCGCCTTACTCCGGGGGTGCAACCCGCGTGGAAGAACCGATTGCGGGTCTGCAGGAATTCACGGCTGCGGGAGACTACTTTCTGCTGGTGTCACGTCTGATGTCCTATAAGAACGTGGATGAGGCGATTAAGGCGTGCAATCGAGCGGGTAAGAAGCTGCTGATTATCGGGCATGGACCCGAAAAAGATAAGCTCCTCAAACTCTCAGGGCCCAATGTGCGCATTATTTCCGGGATTTCCGATGAGCAGCTGTGTTCTGCCTACCGGCATTGTCTGGCACTTCTCGCGGTATCTCATGAGGACTTCGGCATTACCCCGCTAGAAGCCGGGGCAAGCGGAAAACCAGTGATCGCATACCGCGCGGGCGGGTACCTCGATACCATCCGCGAAGGCCTCAACGGCGTGTTTATTGAACAGCCGACCTCGGAACAGATTGAGGCGGCGATACGGAAGTTCAACCCCGAAGAGTGGGATAAGCAGGCGATTAAGAACTATATCGCGCGTTTTAGCGAGGAACGTTTTATCGACGAAATACGCCAGGCGGTTGATGAACTTACCGCATCCTCAGGTAAGTAGACCTAACCTATCCGGCGTAAACACAGAGCCTTGAGAGTAAAGATCTTTACTCTCAAGGCTCTTCATATAGTGGGGCAGGGCGGGGTTTAGACGGCTTCCAGCAGTTCGTCTTCGACGAGTTGATGCACAAAATCCTCAACCTCCCCGCGAATATCCTCGGGGTTCTGCTCGGTAAGCTCGGCGATCAGCTCAAGGGCCTCGGGCAGGGAAAACGGCTCCTCAAAAATACCCCAAATAATGGATGCTGACCCCTCCAACACCGAAACCTGCGCGGTCCGTGTGTCGGCAAGATACGTCGTGACGGAAGCGTATTCGGAAATTTCCTCAGCGTGTACGAAGGCAACATACTCTGGGATGCGGTACCTCACCGGCGCGGTAGTAGTACTCATTAGGAGCCGCCTCCCAACCCAAAACGCTCAAAGAACCTAGTGCGAATTTCGGCGCGCGTGGGTTTATGCCCCAGTTCCATTGCCAAATGATCCTGATTGACCATAAGAATATTCTTGAGCGTGCGCATTTTCTCGGCGAATCCACGTGCCGACCGCAGCCTGCCCACCCATTGAATATAGCTCGGCACCCGCGTGGAAACCGACTTCCATAGCAGGTAGTCGCGTTCGTGACGGTACGCCTCTAAGCCACCCATTGCGGCGGCGTAGGCGAGAGAAGAATCCAACTCGGCGGCGCGTTCGCGCAGTTTAGCCCAGTCGTAGGAGTCGAGAATATCGCGCAGATACTCAAGATCCGGGTCATAAGTGGAACTAGCCCTAGCGCGGTGCAGTACTACAATCAGCCGGGAATCGAGCACCGAGGGTACGGCACAGGAACGGTGCGCTATCTCACGCTGCATATGTGCCGCCCAGAGCTGCTGAAAAACACGTTCGGGATCTTTTCCGAGCCCCGGAAAGAAACGGTGAATATCGGTGAGACCCCAAGATTCGTGATAAAGCGTCATTGCATGTTCAAAAACGGATCCGGTGTCAAAATGCGCCTGAATACTCCAGCCGTCAGCTAAAAGTATGTGAACAAAAGTATTTACGTGAGAAGGCCGTACTAAAAGATCTGCATCGGTGCTATGTCTATCGGGTTTAAAAATTTCGGAATTAAACGCATATCCTTTGATATGTAAAATATCTATTCCGTGAAGATTCGCGAGCCTTTGAAAGTAGGCGTGCGCCAGCATAATACGCGCCTTGAGCGGCGTACCAGGTTTGTGCTGCGGTGTAGTGTGCACGATATCCTTTCACACAACGAAAACCTTTGAATATAAGGGCGGGAAAAATAGTCCACCTATTTTCCCGCCCTTTATACTCAAGAATCTGATTCAGAAATTTTCTTAAGCTCCGTGCGCGCCGGAAGAAACTTTCTTTTTACCATCCTTGGAATAACCGTAGTAGCTGGCATAACCTACATAACTATTGGCGTAACCAAATCCATAGTAGGAATTGCCCAGGCCCTTACGCGGAGCCTTATTGAGTACCACACCGAAGAGGTGTGAATTCACACGCTCCAGCACGGCAACCGCCTCGGTCATCTGCTCGCGGTGGCTCTTGCCCACGGTGCCGACCATAATCACACCGTCCACGGCGTGGGAGAGCAGCGATGCGTCGGTCACCGGCAGCAGCGGAGGAGCATCCACGATGACCAGGAATTCCTTGGAGAGCTCTTCAATAAGCTGGCGCATCTTGTCGGAACCCAACAATTCGGAAGGGTTCGGAGGGATACGCCCGGCGGGAAGCACAAAGAGCTTGGAATCCTCTACCTGGTGCACGGCCTCAGCAATATCAACCTGACCGGCAAGAACCTGTGTCAAACCAATTTTGGCGTTAATGTGCAGTTTCTTCGCGACGGTGGGACGGCGCAGGTCGGCGTCGATCAGGATGACCGGCTGCCCCGAGCTTGCCATAGAGCGCGCCACCGCCAGCGAGACCGTAGACTTACCCTCGCCAGGAACTGCGGAGGTCACAATGAAGGAGCTCGGCGGGTTATCGATATTCACGAAGCGCAGATTCGTGCGCAGCTGACGGATAGATTCGTGGGCAATATGGTCATCGTTGCTTGCACGCACGATGTTTTCTTCCGCCAGATCATCGCTGACGGGCAGCACACCCAGAATATTGCTGTTTGTCGCCTTAATGGCATCGTCACGAGTGCGGATACGCTGATCCACGGAACGGCGCAGGAAGATCGCCAGGTACACGAGCACCAGCCCGGCACCGGCACCGATGAGTCCGTTCTGCATGTAGTTGGGCGATACGAGAGGCGGGTTCACGCTGGCGTTATCCAGCGGAATCACACGAATCAGAGTATTGGTGGTATCGGACGGGTTGGTTGAAGAAACCTTGTTCTGAGCGCTTTCTTGGTTTTCCTCCCCAGCAGGTGCGGGGGTGGCGGTATTGTTGTTCCCCGAACCGTTCTTCTCAATATTTTCGATGTACTGAGCGGTGGCGTGAAGCGCCGAATTCGCCAAAACCCGTGCCTGCTCAGGGCTGGAAGCGGTCGCCCGCACCTTAATGAGTGAGCTGTTTTCTTCGGTAGTTGCGCTCAGGCTGCCGCGAATCGTCCCGATGCTCAGGTTAGAGTTCTGTTCTTGAATGATCTTGGCGACTGCTTCTGATGAGACGATTGCCGAGTATGAGCGGGCACGTTCTTTGGCGGCGTTTGAGCCGGATAGTACGTCAATAGTGCCACTCTGACCGACGGTCACGTACCCGGAGGCACTGGCGGCATAAACTTTAGGCTGCAACAGGGAATAGCCGAGCCCTGCGATGGCACCGATCACGATACCAGCAATGAGCAACAAGAGATTGGCTCTTGTGGTGCGCACAAAATCTAAAATTGTCATTTCTGAAATTGCTCCAGAGTGTTGAGTTTGAGTGGTGAACCCCGTGCGGGGCAGTAATTTTTTTTGTGACTATTTGAGCAGGTGCATCAGATAGTCCCCATAACCGCTTTTGGCGAATTTGGTGGCGATACTGTGAAGATCATCATTGCTTAACCAACCTGCGCGCCATGCAATTTCTTCAGGGCATCCGATAGAAAGTCCCTGACGTTTTTGGACGGTGCGAATAAAGTTGCTGGCATCTGCGAGTGAATCGAAGGTGCCGGTATCAAGCCATGCTGTACCTCGTGGCAGTACCTCAACCTTTAGTTTACCCTGTTTTAGATATACACGATTGAGGTCGGTAATTTCTAGTTCACCACGCTGAGAAGGTTTAATGTTTTGCGCATATTCCACAACATGTTTGTCATAGAAATATAGTCCCGGAATAGCATAATCGCTTTTAGGTACCTGCGGTTTTTCTTCAATGGAGACGGCGTGAAAATTCTCGTCGAACTCCACCACCCCGTAGGCGCGCGGGTCTGCAACTTGGTAAGCAAAAACGGTTGCACCGTCTTTTTGCTCATATTTTCCAAGCTGGGTTCCTAAACCGGGACCATAGAAAATATTATCACCTAGAACGAGTGCAACGGGATTATCGCCTATGAAATCTGCACCTAAAATAAATGCTTGAGCTAAACCATCAGGTGAAGGTTGCACTTTATAGTCGAAATGTACACCAAAACGAGTTCCATCCCCTAAAAGACGTCTAAATTGTTCTTGATCTTCGGGGGTCGTGATAATAAGAATGTCACGAATTCCCGCCAGCATAAGAGTGGAAAGCGGGTAATAAATCATTGGTTTATCGTAAACCGGAGTGAGTTGTTTACTAATACCCTGAGTGATGGGGTGTAAACGACTGCCGGTACCACCGGCAAGAATAATTCCCTTCATAATATCTATTGTGTCATGTTTATCTCGTAACCTGTGTATAAATTACTCGGTTTTGACCGCTAAAATCTAAAGTATGTCTCACTTACTCGTTACCGGCGGTGCCGGATTCATTGGCTCTAACTTTGTTCATTATCTATTGGATAATACTGAACACACTGTTACAGTGCTCGATAAAATGACCTATGCCGCCAATAAAGCCTCGCTTGATGGTCTTGATGTCACCAGATTTAATCTTATGGTTGGCGATATTGCAGACCGTGAACTCACAGACGAGCTCGTAGCGCAGGCGGATGCAGTCATCCATTACGCCGCAGAATCCCATAACGATAACTCCCTGGCGAACCCAGAACCTTTTATTCACACCAACCTAGTCGGCACGTTTACTTTGCTGGAGGCGGTACGCAGGCACGGAACTCGCTATCACCACATCTCGACCGATGAAGTCTTCGGCGATTTGGCACTGGATGACCCCGCAAAGTTCACCGAAACTACGCCCTATAACCCGTCATCCCCGTACTCTTCCACCAAGGCAGGTTCGGATCTGCTGGTGCGCGCCTGGGTGCGTTCTTTCGGGATTGAGGCGACCATCTCGAACTGCTCGAATAACTACGGGCCGTACCAGCACATCGAAAAATTTATTCCCCGGCAGATTACGAATATCCTCTCGGGGCTGACTCCTAAGCTCTACGGCGAGGGCCTGAACGTGCGCGATTGGATTCACGCAACCGATCATTCTTCGGCGGTGTTGCGCATCCTTGAATCCGGGAAAATTGGCGAGACCTACCTCATCGGTGCAGACGGTGAGGAGAATAATATTACCGTGCTGCGCACTATTCTTCGCCTCATGGGTAAAGACGAGAACGACTTTGAACATGTGATAGACCGGCCCGGGCACGATATGCGGTATGCCATTGATGGCACCCGTCTGCGCGAAGAGCTCGGGTGGGAACCGCAGTTTACCGACTTTGAGGCGGGTCTTGCCGATACCATCGCGTGGTATACCGATAACCGTTCCTGGTGGGAACCGCTCAAAGCAGAAGTTGAGGCTAAATACGCGAAGGCGGGGCAGTAAATGACGAAAGAACTGAACGTAAGGGCAACCGATATACCGGGGCTGCTCGTCATTGATCTGCCCGTGCACGGCGATAATCGCGGCTGGTTTAAGGAAAACTGGCAGCGTGAGAAAATGCGTGCCGCCGGTCTGCCCGATTTTGACCCGGTGCAGAATAATATTTCTTTTAACACCTCGGTGGGTACCACACGCGGTATTCACGCCGAACCCTGGGATAAATACGTTTCGGTGGCGAGCGGCCGAATTTTTGGTGCCTGGGTAGACTTGCGTGCGGGGGAGAGCTTCGGACGGGTCGTGACCGTCGAACTCGGTCCCGACACCGCTATCTTCGTTCCGCGCGGGGTTGGCAACGCCTTCCAAACCCTAGAGGAAAACACCGCCTACACCTACTTAGTAAACGATCATTGGTCGGCGGATGCTCTCACCGCCTACAGCTTCCTGAACCTCGCGGACGAAAGCACCGCCATCGACTGGCCTATCGACCTGGCGCAGGCTGAGCTTTCCGAGAAGGACCGCAAACACCCGCGCTTACATGAGATCACCCCGCTTACCCCCGACCCTCTTCTGATTGTGGGTGCAAGCGGGCAGCTCGGGCGTGAACTCGTGCGCCAGCTGACCGCGCAGAATATCCCCTTTGAGGCGGTGGATCGTGATCAGCTCGATCTCGGTACCCCCGAAAAATGGCGAAACGCCTTCCGCTGGCGGTCATACCGTGCGGTCATCAATGCCGCCGCTTACACCGCAGTGGATAACGCCGAAACCCCCGAGGGGCGCCGCGAAGCCTGGGCTGCCAACGCTCACGGAGTCGCCGCCCTAGCGAGCGTCTGCGAAGAAGCGAATATTCCTCTCGTGCATGTTTCCACCGACTATGTCTTCGACGGAACTCTGCCGGTAGGGCAAGAATACTCGGTGGAGCATCCCATCGCCCCGCTGAGCGTATATGGCGCCTCCAAAGCGGCGGGGGAGAGCGCCGCGACCGCGTGGCGCAAACACTACCTGCTGCGCACCAGCTGGGTGGTCGGCGAGGGCAAAAATTTTGTGGCGACTATGGCATCGCTGGCCGAACGCGGCGTGAATCCTGCCGTCGTGGCGGATCAGTGGGGGCGCCCCACCTTCACCCAAGACTTGGCAGGGGCGGCACTGCATCTGCTGTTTACCGGCGCACCCTACGGCACCTACCATGTGTCAAATAGCGGCGAGGTTATCACCTGGGCAGACCTAGCCCGAGCCGTCTACACCGGAACCGGTCACGATGCCGCCCGAGTAAGCAACACCACCACTGAGGAATACTTCGCCAACGCCCAGGTCTTCGCCCCGCGCCCCGCCAACTCTGCCCTGGATCTTTCAAAACTTATTGCTGCCGGGTTTACCCCTCGCGATCACCGCGATGCGCTCGCCGAGTATCTGCACCAGCTAGGCGGGACACGTGAAGACTAAAATCCGTGACCTTCTCGCGCGTCAGGGCATACAGGTTGCACTCCTTGTAATCGCGCTTGAGGTCATTACCTACTGGTCATACTTCATGCGTCTGACGGTGGTTAACGGCGATGCGAATGCCCACTACCTCTCAGATTCTTACTATTGGTGGAATAACGGCGGGATTTTCAACCCGCCCGACTGGGTTGCCTACACTTGGATGGGCCGCCCCGCTGGGAGCAATATTCAGGGTGGATCGTATGTGCTGCCGCAGGGCATCGCAAACGGTATTTCGCCGTGGAGCCCTACGGTATCGTCTATCACGTCGGCGGTGCTCGCGGGTTTTGGCGCGGTGGGCATGTACCTGTTGGTCCGTCAGCTGACCGGGCATCACCTTGTTTCGCTGATTGCTCTCGTGGGGCAATTCTTCGCCCCGGCGATCTTTGCAAACGCCCAGTTCCTGGATTTTCACCGTGCCGCCGCCTACTGGCCCTGGGTCCTGCTCGTCATCTCTCCGTTATGGGCGTGGCATAAACGCTACGGGATTCCGCTTGCGGTATTAATCCTGTGGCAGAGTTTTGTTGGTATATACCCGGGGCAGCTTATCGCCGCCGCAGTGTGCATCGGTGGGTGGGGCATCGGGTGGATGATCGTCTCTCGAAGCCGCGCTTGGATATGGCGTGTCATCGTCAGCATCCTCATTGCGGTACCGTTGAGCGTCGTCAAATATGTTCCGGCGCTACTGTCGGGAACCGGGCAGCGCGACTGGAGCCCGCAGCGCATTCACCTGACTTTCCCAAACCTGGCCTCACTCATTTACCCGTACGACAACCCGGCCATGAGCTCGGATATTGCGATGCGCCCCTTCTTTATCGTGATTCCGCTTCTGCTCGCTCTCACCTTCGTGCCATGGCGTTCAAGGCGTAACCTGCCGCTCTATCTGCTGGGCGGGCTGTCAATTCTGCTGTTAGGGCTGGCGACCTTCGTCCCTAAGCTTCTGTGGAATATTCCGGGTATGAGCCTGAGCCGTTTCTGGATTAACGATTTCAAAAACTTCGTGCCGCTCACCATGATTATTCTGGGCAGCCTGGGGCTTAAACGGCTTTTTGAAGGCAACGTGTCGCGCCGTCGCATCCTGGCGGGATGCTCGATCGTTGCTGCCGCCATCGTGATTTTCGGCCTGTCGCTGTCGTGGATTCTAAGCCTTCCTCGCCTCGTGCTGATGCTCGTGCCGGTGGTACTTTTTGCCCTAACGGCGGTTGCTGTAACGAACTATACACACGGTTTATGGCGGTTTGCACGGCAGAGTTCAGCCCGAACCTTGGGCATCCTGATGCTTTGCCTGTCGGTAGCCTCTGGGCTGAATTTCGCCTACTCGGTGACAAGCACGTGGGCTTCGGCGCGTGAGCGACTTGAGGTCGGGCACTACGGGGCTGAGATTTCGCAGCTTATGCACCAAAACCAGGCGTGCAAGCAGAACTACACGCGTCGCCCTGAACGTCGCGTTTCCGATCAGCCCGTCAAAGACTGGGACCACGATAATATTGCCCTGGGAGGCACCTTCACCTGCACCGATTCCCTGAGCGGATACGCCAATGTTCAAGGAAGCTCGGCACTGCGCGAACAGCATAAGGCGTTCAAAGGCGAAAAGGGTAATGACTTTATTCGGTTCTATGCCGCTGCCGGTGCCGTGGTGCCGCTTTCGGGCGGATCCTTCGCGGATCTTTCCGATGCATGTCTCAAGGAAGGCCGCTGCGCAGGGTTAGAGTACACCCCACTCTCGTACAGCAGGTTCGGCAAGATGTCGTACCGGGTTGAGGTTGAGCATCAAACCGAAGTCGCCCTGAACGAATCGTATTACACCGGCTGGACGGGCAAACTTTGCGACGCTGAAAACACCCAGAAATGCCACGCGATGGCGCTGTCTGCCGGGCCGGGGCGATACATTAAGACGGTTCTGCCAGCAGGAACATATGAGGTGAATTTGACCTATAATGCACCCTATAAGAATCAGCTGCAGGTCATCTTCTGGGTTTGTGTGCTTTTGATGCTTGCTTCGGCGGTGCTGCCGGTAAAGCGGCGCGCGGCAAGCGCAGAGGAGCAAAAACGAAATCCTTGGGAATCCTTGCGCACCCGCCTCAAATCTGGAAAATCTGTAAGAATGTAGTGTTGGCCAAAGCGACGGCAAACTGTATCTCTCACCGGTAGTGGACCTGTTCAACCGCGAAATTGTCGCCTACGTCGTGAGCCGCAGGGTCAACAGCGACATGGTGGAGAAAATGCTGCACAAAGCCTGCCGACAAAGGAACGATGCTGCACTCCGATTAAGGCGTACTATATCGTACGCCAGGGTATAGGAACTTACGTGCGACCATTTCATGGTTCAAAGCATGTAGCACAGGGGGACTGCGGGAGCGATGCAGTTTGAAATTGAAAAAGCTGGGTTCTGTTGCATACAGAACCCAGCTTATGCAGAGCGCCTGAAGAGGTTTTTATGAGTGTCCAAGATGGGGGGGGGCAGTTCACCCGACTCCGGATTTTCAGACGACCTCTTCTCTCTCTATCAATCAACGTTCGGCAGGCAATTAATATAACCCTTCGCGCTCTTCGCGGGTGGAAATGTAGATGTTTTTCACCTGCGTGTAGGCGGCGAGCATCAT
>ERZ773061.775-NODE-775-length-12339-cov-5.211495_pt1 | contig 12339 bp, 8 predicted proteins | sample MGYA00580627_ERZ773061 | MGnify/ENA primary metagenome ERZ773061 (study PRJEB29015, sample SAMEA2738119) | human oral metagenome | biome: human oral; feature: human-associated habitat; material: saliva | place: China | collected 2223 ...
ACACGCCCCATAGAGTCGACCGTACGGGTGACCCCCGTCTCATTAAAAACAATGTCTTCAACGGATTTGGCCTGTTTCTTCTCAATTTCAGCCTTTGTAATTATGGTCTTTTGTTGAGACTCAAACTTAGCTTCTTCTTCGGCTCTCGTAGCTTGAACGATAATATCTCTCGTAGTTACTCGCTCTGCGGCAGTTGCCTCATATCCGGGCGTCGCCAGCCAGGAAATCAAGGCACACAGCAATACCGTATACCGTCTCGTGTGCCTTAAAGGATCCCTCATAATTGCCTCCCCGGTCGGACATGATGTCCTTCCATGCTCTTTAGTATTTTGAATATCGTTATCTTTATGATACTAGGGTATAGATACTCCTTCTACTCCGTTCAGTTCATAAATAATCCGTTTCGACAAAAATTTTTACATCGTATCGCTCGTTTCGGCAAAGTGCGCTTTCTAAGAATCCGAAATATACCCACAAAAAAAGTCGGCACCGAAGTGCCGACTTTTCAAAAATACTAGAATTTATACGTTGCCTGTATACGAGTATAATTTCCGAGGCGGAAGTTTTCCGGCCCGTACAAAGTATCTCGTTTGCCCGTCCCCTTGGCATCAAAGGTATAGAAGGCTTCAATAAGTAAATCTTTACGAGGCACATATCCGGCGCCGAAAGTAAAGCTGCGAATACCGTCCATATAACGATCCGGTACCCCTTCCGTTCCGTTACCTCCGAAGAAGGAGCCATGTTCAAAATACTTGTAGTCCGCGAAGGCATTCCAACTTCCGGGCACCTCTGTATCGGCCTTGCCCATATCGAAACGGACAGTCCAGAAATGAGGGGTTCCGCCTGCCTGATAGCCGGTGATATTGAATACCGGCGAAGCATAAGCATGTTCGTATGTTGTATGACCGTTCAGGAAGCGCCCGAACTTGGTTCGATTCTGCCCGTAATCAAAAGAAAGTGATACATCTTTGCCGATTTGCCAAGCTGCGCCTATGCCGAAAACATTGGCCAATGTAGAAAATTCATGCTTTTCATTGACCGTTCCCGTCGCCCTGTCAGTCTTATACGAGTCTCCGAAGGAGCGTAAGTACCAAGCGGATACACCGACAGTCGGCGTAATTTCACGTTTATACTGTATGAAAGCCGCTCGCTTCAACGCCGGAACATCATCTTTTACGAGTACGCCCGTAAAGGCGGGGATGATTTCGCCGATTGTATTCTTAAAGGCTTCACGCGGCAACTGACTGCCGCCGTCCGTTTCTTGAATTCGTTTCGCTACGGCGCTGAAATATTCATTAATGACATAGGGCATGCCCTGACTTGCAAAGAGGCTATCCGTCGACGACGGTGATACGAAATCGTTTCTGTAAATTTGTTCCTTCAATGCATCCATATCGACGGTTACATCTTCCGCCTCAATACCGTCTTCAAACGAAAGAGCCGCAAACCCTTCTTCTACGTAGTTGCTTTCAATTTCGCTCTTATGAGCATCCCACCAGCTATCGAAGAAGGATCGTCCTTGCAAGGGACTGCCGTCATTATAAGGAATGTAAAATTTCTTAGCGCCCGAATAATACATAGACGGCGCATAGGTTAGGGTCTTCGTATGTTCGTTTCCGTTATCGTCCGTATACGTAACCGTCACTCCGTCAGGCTGGCGAATTTCAAACTTTGCTTCCGACAGTACGGCTTCATCTAAATAATTACCGTACGTCGCCTTAGCAATATCGTACATATGGCGCATAATGCCCAACAATTCTTCCGTCGACGCTCCCGCCGCCTTGGCATGTTCCAATTGTTGATAGAAATTAATCGTATCGGGAGCATTGGCCACCTGCTTTTCACCGTTAAAACTGATACCCACGTCATTAGAAATAAGACCGATGAATTCATCAATCGTCGGTACCCGCATATAGTTTTCTCTTACGACATGAGTATACGGGGAATCACTGATGCCCGTACTGTTCTTAAAACTGCCGAAGCCTAATCGCAACTGAGATTTTCCATCCGTTCTGACAGCGCGAACTCCGTCGTATTCCTTGCCGAACCAGTAACCGGTTACACCCATTCGCTCATTCAGACGACCGAGCGAGTAATCCCACTTGGCAGCATGTCGGGTGACATCAAGGGTATCGAGGCGAGCATGATTGAATCCTTTGCTTTCAGACATATCATACGACGTATCTACGCCCGTCATGCCGGATGCGCTGGCAACGGCTTTGACGTTGGTCTTATCATCGATTCTCGCATCCACTCCGACACGAATACGTTGTTCAAAACCGTGTTCATCGTTATCGCGCAAATTCTTTTCGGCACTGCCGACACGAGAGTCAAAAGTGGTTCTGGCTGCCGGCCGTTCCGATCCGTCATGGGCATTCCACCGAGCTCTGTAATCACCTATGAAATCGACACCCTTTTCACGCGTCGTATCAAAGGGAGCCTGTATAAAGTTCGATAACTTCACAGATTCACTTGTGACCGCTTTCTTTCCGTCAGTTCCTACAGCTGTCGCACTGTTTCCAGCCGCCTGACCCGCCTTGCCCGTATCCGTTCCGGTTCGGTTTTCACCGTCGGTCTTGTAGTGCTGACCGAATTTCAAATTTACTCCGAAACGATACACGCGGTCCTGCAAAGCTCTGTCATCATCGCGGTGAGCAAAAATATTATCAATGCCGAAATACATCATGGCATCATTTCTGAACTTCTTTTGGACCATTAAATTCCAAATTCCGTAGGTTTTCTTCTGGTACGTCTGCTTTCCCCGTTCGGCGAAGTGGTAGTTAATAACCGAGTGCTGACTGTCGGGAGCAATATAAGATTCCATATAATTACCGTTATTGGCAATAGAGTTGCTGTCCAGCATATTGATATAGTAGTCGGCCCAAAGACTTCCGCTCCAACCGCTTTTTTCATTTTCATAATTGATGCCGACATCGATTTTGTGAACAGGTTTATCCAAGAGCTGCCGCGGCATATTGGGGTCTGTCTTATTGATTGCATGGAGCCACGTATATCCCAATTTAGCATTCCAGTGCTTATTAAATCTCTGCTTTACTTCAAATTCCAAACCCGTTATTTCAGCCTTGCCGATATTCTTAAAGCTGTAAATCATATCAGGGGCATAGAGGAATTTGGAAGCTCCCCATAAGGATTCGGTCGTAAGTTCCGGATGGAAATCCATTAAGGCGCCTGTAAAGTAAATGGACATATAGTCCTTTATACGGTTATGGAAGAGATTGAAACGCGTATTCGTCTTGGCATTTTCCGTTTCATATCCTATGTCGAAGTTAAGAGACTTTTCCGGCTTTAAATCAGGGTTGCCGATAAAGTACCAACCCAACCGAGCCGTATCGGAGCCCACCGGACTGCTGCTGTACATTTCCCAATTATAGTACAGTTCACCCATGCCCGGTTCCGTGTAACCCGTACCGATATTGGCCTTAAAACGACGATGTACATTGCCACCTATATTTTTAGTAAGTCCCAGGTTAGCTGTTAAGTGGGCCCCGAAGAGGTCGCTCTTATCAAGACGCAAAGACGGAGTAACAATGGTATCTTTGTCCACCTGCCACATATCCTGCAAGACTAGGTACTGTTTATTAATGGATGCCTTACCTACATAGACCATGTTGTTGCGATCCTTAAAGGCTTCTTTAAACCGCTTGCCGTTAAAGGTAACGCCCTGGATATTGGCTTGAGAATTGTAATAGCTTTCAATAGCCAACATATTATGGTAAAAGGGAGGATAAGGGGCAAACTTAGATGCATTTTCCGCCAGAATTTTGGCAGCAAAAGCATCGGCCTTCGCCTTGACGGCTGCCGGTAAGTTATCATAAGAAACCAGTGAAGCACCGTTAGGGAAGTATTGCTTATAGTCCGTATACGTAAAATCGGCTTTTTGACTCGTCGGGTCATTGCGATCATAGTTATACCACTCTGCCGCATTATTCCAGTAGGGAATGCCGTTTTCGTCACGCAATATTTCATAAGCATGGACGTTAGAAGCTACTTCCCCGCTTTGACCCGAAACGAGAGGACTTTCTTTGGAGATGACGAAGAGGCTCTTATCATAATCCCACGGATCAATACGCTTCAAGGTTACATGTGGAGCACTCTTCAAGCGACTTCCCGATCCGTCTTCTTTCGAAAAGCCGAAGCCGTAGGAAAGAAGATGCTTATCGTTGACCTGTGTCGACGCATTGGCCGATATGCTCAATTGTCGATGATCCACGTCATCTACATACTCAAGCTGGTTCTTCCCTTCATAGGACGACTTGCCGTAATAGCTGCTGACCGTAACGTCATCTTCTCTCGTGCGCGAGTAATTGGCGTCAACGGACCAATTGGTTTTGCCACCGTTATTTCCCGTCCATGTAAAACCGTACGTATCTCTATCCATATTCCGCTTAAAATGTTGCTGCGGTTCCATCATGCTGTCACTGTGTTTCATGTAACGGTCGAGGTTTTCATTGTATCTGTCGGCACGAAAATCGAGAGAGTTTTTGTCATCGAGTTTATACGTCCCCGTAAAACCTGTATCGGAAGCCGTTCCGTAAAAGCGGAGGGAATTCTTCTCGAAGTTGGTAACCTTGGTCTGCATAGCCGAACTGGATCGTCCTCGTGCAGCATAAACCGGCATAATATCTCGTTTACTTCCGTAAAGGCCGAGTCGTAATTTACCCATTTCTCCCGAGTCGGCACGGAAGAAGACATTTTGGTACGGGAATATGTCACCCTCTCCGCGAACTCGCCGACCTTCGGCATTAATCTGAATCGTCGGCTTCTTTTTCGCCTTTTTGGTCACTACATTAATGACCCCGCCGATGGCATCGGCACCGTATTTAGCACTGGCAGCCCCTTGAATGACTTCAATGTGGTCTACATTTTCAGTCCCCAGCCGTGTCACTTCATCACTGGCCCCGTAATACTTGGCCAAGTCACCCATAACCCGTTGCCCGTCTACCAGGATGAGCGTATGTCGAGGTTCGGCACCGCGAATGGAAACACCCACACGCCCCATAGCGTCAACCGTTCGCGAAACTCCCGTTTCTTGGAAGATGACATCTTCAACAGACTTTGCCTGCTTTTTTTCAATTTCTTTGCTTGTTATAATCGACGTCTGCTGGCTTTCATACTTAGCTTCTTCTTCCGCTCTTGTAGCCTGTACGATAATATCTCGAGTAACAACACGACCGTTTCCGTCTGCATATACGGGCATAGCCAACCATGCTGCAATCGCCAAAGATAACATCATATATGATTGTATGCGGCGGGTGCGCCCGGTTACCTTTTTCATATACTGCAATCCTCTTTTCTTTATATTTATGTCATGATAATTTTTCTTAATTTTATCATCTAAACTCTTGACGATTCTACTCCGTTCGTACCAAAAATAATCCGAACAGACATCGATTATATTAATATTTCTGTAACATTATCGTATTATCTATGCTAGACCCTAATGATACAGTACGTTTACGGCCTTCAAACAAAAAGCCCTTGCCGATTTATTGTCGGCAAGGGCTTTTTGTCCTTGTGGACAGGCTGCGGAAGGTGTAGTATCACACAGTCGTCTATAAGTATATGCCGATTGGGGACTCGGCTTACACCTTTAGATTACAGAATAATGATTTTCATTTCAACTCCATTTGGACAAATTAAGCTCCGTTAAGGTATTTATTTCAATATTTTTTTCATATCGCCGACATATATTTGTTTTACGGGAAGACCTTCCTTTATGAAAGGTCCCCACAGGAAGGTCAATTGTTCGGGGCGGAGTTCTATGAGATGTAAGACAACGGGCATCTTTTCAATTGTCTGTGCCGAAATGCCCTTAAGGGCACATACTTTCTCGTAAACTTCCTGTCCCGGCAATAAAATCCCGACTCGTCCGGTGGCCTGTACACCGGCTAAGGTAGGCAATCCCTTAAAAGGATCATTGACGGCAAATGACGCCCTTTTGTTTTTCCATATATATGAAAATTTGTGCCCGCCTTCACTGAAACAATAAAAGGCACCGTCATATATGACATATTCAATAGGTGTCGCACGCATCTTATTTTCTTCTCCCGTAGCCAAAACTCCCGTATCATGAGTCCGGAGAAATTGACCTACGGCTTCGCAAAACCGCTCTTCGTGCGGTGGCATTTTAGTCGCATCCGCCTCATCAGCCAAGTGTTCCCCTACGATTACGGCATCATCCGTAAGAGACGCTTCTTTTAACGGCATAACTCGTTCATCCGCATTACTTACGACGGCTGCCTCCTCGTCTGCTTCCGTTTGCACCGGGCATAAAACAATATTTTTTCCTGCAAATCGACTTCTGATTTTTGCCGTTTCCTTAAAATTGTCTTTATCCGCTACCACAATAAGTCGACCGTATGCCTTATCATTTATTTCGTCCTTCAATGCGGCGTAGGCACTCATTGATATTATAGATCCGATGATCACTGCCGGCCCTTGATTTTTCTTTCTGTCATATACTATCAGCGTATTCATAATATCCTCCTTACCAAAAAGGGATGTAACCTCATGTTACATCCCTTTTTATTATTCTCCGTCCGTAATTTCAAATCGCACGGTCGTCTGTGTTTCTACCGTTCCTCCTGTCGGGTTGGGGTAATGACCGACGGCTCTTGCTGCCGCTGCCGCCGCCGAGCCGAACTGACCGTCGCTCGCACCGAGAACCACTACATCCGTTACGGTACCGTCCGGTAAAATAGTGGCACCGATAGTCGCCGTTCCTTCAATATTCCGTTTCATAAGCATAGGCGGATAGGATTTGTTCGCTTCTACAGCCGCCCTAAATCCCTCGTAGTCGAAAGGTGCTCGCGGAGCTTCTCCCGTTCCGCTTCCGCTACCCGTACCTTCACCGTATCCGTTGCCGTTACCGTTTCCCGAGCCGCTGCCGCCGCCCGTTCCGGGCCCGTTACCGCTGACGCCGCCACCGGTCGTACTGGAACTCATATCGCGATCGCCTTCTGACGACGCAGCGGGGACGTTAACACTGTCTTCTCCCGCATTTTCAACCGGCTGGGCAAATACGGACTGCGACTGAACAACCTGGTTAACACGCTTCGCCATGTCCGCTTCGCTCAGCTTATCGGGAAAAAGGTTCCCGCCTCCGCCGCCGCCGGAATGACCGCCTTCACTGTCAGGTGACCAATCGGACTGTAAGTCGACTACATAAAACTGCTCTTCCTCCCGATCCATAATGATCTTAGGTACGATAAAGAGCGCTACGACGAGAACAAGGAGGAGATTGACGACAATTGACAAGGCAAAAGATTTTGCTCTTATATAGTCTCTCATATACCTCTATCCCTTCTGTTCCGCCGCTACCGCTAACCGTCGTACACCTGCCGTTTTCAACATGTCCATGACGGCTACAACTTGTCCGTGAGCGGTACGTTTGTCTGCCTGTAAAATTACGGCTGCATTCGAGTTTTCCGCCATTCTTTGGGTCATGATCTGCGATGCTTCATCAATAGTCACAGGCTTATTATCCATCGTAATATGCCCTTCTTCATCGAGGGTGATAATAACCGGCATCTGCGTCGGAGTCTGTGCATTTGATGCCTGAGGCAGTTGAACGGCCAACGCCTTCTGTGCCACCGTCTGCATGCTGTTCATCATAAAGAATACCAGCAAAAAAAAGATAATATCAATCATCGGGATAATCATGAACTGCGGAGTTCTTTTGGACTTGTAGTTCTTAAACATCAGTTACGCCCCCAACTTTTCTTTTTCCCCATGACGACGGTAATGCACAAGCGTTCCGTATCGGAAACAATCGTATCCAATTGATGTGTAAAGAAAGTATAAACGGCAAAGGCAATGATAGCTACACAAAGGCCCGTTGCCGTTGCCACGAGAGCTTCGCCGACACCGCCGGTAATAGCGGAAGCACCCATACCTCCGTCAAGTACGCTGAAAGTCGTAATCATGCCTGTTACCGTCCCCAACAAACCGAGAAGCGGTGCTACTGTAACAATGGCACTGAGGTAGTCAAGATACCGTTGAAACGCTGCCGATTCCAGAGCCATTTGTTCCGAAAAAGCGGATTTCATGGATTCTTCTGTCGAGTCGTCTTGAAGGCCTGCCGCAATAATTCGGGAAATAGCGGTCTGAGAGTGTTCGCAAACTTCTTCGGCTACCTTCCAGTCACCGCTTTTGGCCGCCCCTTCAATATGTGAGAAGAAAGATTGAGACTTTTTCCGATTTCGCTTGTAATAAATACCGCGTTCAATAGCAATGGCTATTGTAATGACCGACAATATAAAAAGCGGAATCATTACGGGTCCGCCGCTTTCCAATAACTGTATTGCCGCATAAATCTTATCCATCTTTTACTACACTCCTTGTCCGTCCTGTATCTATACGGGACTTTGAATAATTTTGATAGTCAACATCAATGATATGTGATTATCTTATCAAAGAAAGTCTTCCTTTTCTACTCCGTTCGGACAGTAAATAATCCGTTCAGTCAGCAAATTGCGAATGACTCGTATTTATATTCTAACACACTTCGTATATTCAACTACTCTCGAAAAGAGATTGAAAAATTCCTGTAACAAAAAGAAAGAGGCTTCCGCACTGCCTATGCCTCTTTCTTTCGATTATTTCTATTTTTAAAGGCTACTCAAAAACAGCCCGTCTATCTATACGGATACACATATACAACCGTCTTGGCGGCCTGTCTGATTTCTTCTACCTTTAGTACAGGCCTCTTCATGCCGTGATAATCACCTACTTCGATTTTCCCTTTAACGGCAATCCACCGATATTCACCGTATTCTTGCCCGTCCGTAAGTATACATGGCAGCCCGAAGGGAGACATGTCATTGACACAGCAAATCATTAAATATCTAGATATGGTAAAATCCGGTCGCTTTAAACTGTCGTCATAAAAGGATACAAATCCCGTAATATACACTTCATAGCCTGCATACTTATCAACGTACTTTGTCAGTTTAAATATTGTGGTATACCAATTATTCGAACCGATAACCACTTGGCGTTTATTATCGTCAATACCGTCGCCTTGTATATGTTCAAAGTCAATGCCGAAAGGCGTGACTTCACCGCCTTCATTTTGTTCCAGTCGATCGGCGGGAGATTCAGGCATAATACCGAATATAGCCGGTCCGGCAAGCAAGACGGCAATCATGCCGAGTGTAGCCGCCGCCGCATAGGAACGAGTGCGTGTGGGAGTCGCTCTCAAAATACGACTGAATCCCCAAAACAAGAACACGACTGCCATTGCCACTACAAAAGGGGTCAGTACGGGATTCATATATGATTCGCTACGTTTGGTCACTATTAAGGATGTCAACAAAGCCGCTACAACCATCAATGCCGTTCCTTCACTGCAAGCGGCACGACGAGAAAACAAAGTTTTCATCATCACACCCCCTTAGACGCAAGAACATACATGGCTACTGTAAATGCCGTGACAATAAAAGCCGTCGTTATGAGACGATAAACAAAGGAAGATGAAAAATAAGCTCGCATCAGTAAGTAATTCTTTAAATCCGCCATGGGCCCGAAAATAAGGAACCCTATAATCCCCGCCGTCGGCACAAAGGCGGAAAAGTTTCTGGCAATAACCGCATCAGCCGTCGAGCAAACAGACATGAAAAAAGCCGCCGCCATCATGCAAGGGATAACGAGGAGCCCCAAATCGCCGACAGTCGCTGAAAAGTTCCCGCCACATACCTGAAAAACGGCTGAAATGAAAGCCCCGGCACATACGTAAGGAATAATTCTGAAAAAGTCGCCTCTGCCGTGATCCGTATAGCGCAAAAAAGCGTTTTCCTTTTCTCTTTCACCGAAGCGCCGACACGCCGCCGTCGGAACGGTTCCGACCTGCATCGTTTCTTCAGGCTTATAGGCAAAAAAGGTAACGCTTATAACAAAAACAGTTGCTATCCCCCCCAAGGTTCGCCACCAAAAAACGGCTTCATTACCGACGAAGGCGACATATGTTGAAACGAGAACAACCGGGTTAATTAAAGGACCGGCCAACATAAAGGTGAGTGCCGTTGATACCGGAACCTTGCGAACCATGAGGCCTCGAAATACAGGGACGGCCCCGCAATCGCAAAGAGGAAAGCAAAAGGCGGCTAATAAAGCCGTAAGGATCCCTGTAAAGTGGCTACGGCAAAGCAGCTTTTCAATCCACCCGGCAGGCACAAAGAGTTGCAATGCCGAAGAAAGGAGTACTCCGGCCGTTAAAAAAGGTAAGGCCTGTAACAAGGTGGCTGTCCAAAAAGTAAGCACTTTACGCGCTGAATTATAATACGGGTCCGTATTAAGCAATAAATACGCATAAATTGAAGTAAAGGCTATGAGCATCGCAACAGTCAGAATTCCGCCGTGCCTTCCCCGCCTCTTTAAAATACGTTGTCGCGTCTCATCTTCATTAAGCGCGTCTCTGGAATAAACACGGCAGCCGGAGTGAATTTTCTTCAAAAATGCTGCCGTTTCCTCATATTCCGTTGTTGACGAAGCATATATGACAACTTTTTCGGCTTCGGACAGCTGTCCGTACACAGCCGTGTCCGGCGATGCCAAGAGATAGCGGCAACTCTGAGGTGTCGTCGTAAAAATAATACACTCTTGTCGAAATAATCTTTTCAAACGCTTATCTTGGAGTAATCGAACGAGCTGTTCAATAGGAACAGTTCCGTTCCATTCAAGCCAAACCGCCTCGGGTCTTACACGTTCACAAAACGCGGCTATTTCATAGGCCATCCCTTTCAGAGTAGTTCCTTTATGCGGATAAATATATAAGGTATCATCGGCACAAGACTCTGTTCTTCCTTTCTCTGCCGATATATGAGCGACTTTACCTCTATATCCTTTCATCAGTTCATGAATGCACCGCGTCTTCCCCGTTCCCAGAAAACCGCAGACAATATATAACTTAATCGGTTTCATTAATAGCTCCATAAAGGACGAAGGTCCTCTTCAGACAAAGAAGTCCCGATAAAGGTCATAACCGTATCCGCTTCAACCGTCCCGCTAATATCGATATGCTGCCCCGAATATTGAACCGTTGCATATCCGGAAGGAACTTTGACGATGCCCTTCACGCGCAATATATTCGGCTCCGCTTCCAATGACCTCTTGAGTGTTTCTTCCCATTCCGCCTCAGTGCGACAAGTATCTACTCTTACGGTCAGAGTTTGAAACGGGGCTTCTTCATGTTCATGCCCGTGGCAATGCTCTTCATGTTCGTGACAATGGTGATCATGTCCATCAGGCCCGCATCCGCAAGTGCATAAGTGTCCATGCGTCTTTATTCCCGAAGCTAAGGACGCAAAAGACGCAAAATCAAAGTCTTCAGGAATTTCAAAAAGGATTTGCGCTTTTTCATTTTCTCGCTGTAATAACTGTCGAAGCTCTTTTTCATCCGCTTTATCATCCGTACGATTGACCACAATAACCTGTCCTTCACGCAATTGATCGACAAAAAACTCCCCGAAGTTTTCAGCATACATGACGGCCATGGACCCGTCAACGACGGTAACTGTTACTAGAGGTCCGATGTTTCCGGCAAATTCCGACGACTCGCACAAGTCTTTTATGTCCGACAGTTTTGCGACTCCGGACGGTTCGATAACGATTAATTCCGCACTGCCGTCCTTTAATACGGTTCGTAACGATTCCTTGAAGTTTCCCACTAAGGTGCAACAAATACAACCTGACGGTAATTCCTCAAGGCGTACGCCTTGTCTCTTTAAAACAGCCGCATCAAAGCTGACCTCACCGAAATCATTTTCAATAACCGCTACTTTGCTTACATCCGTACGATTCAACAGACTTTGAATAAGCGTTGTCTTGCCGCTTCCCAAAAATCCCGAAATAATATACACAGGTATCACATTACCGCCTCCAACGATATATTCTCACATGCCTATTTTATCACTGAACACCTCTAATCCCAAACAAGATACGATATGCATAATTGTTCATTTTTTCCTGTAATGTGCGCCTTGAATATAGGCGCGAATATTCTCATTTTTCATAACAAGTTTCCGGAGAGAAATGCCGATGAATGCAACAAATAAAACGCTCCTATCGCCATATAGGCGACCGCTAGAATAAGTAGAGTCGATGAAACATACAGCCAGATACTCATACAGATACCGGTTACAGCTGCCGGAATCAGAAAAGCAGGCAAAAGATTTCTGTACTCGAATATGCCCCGAACCGCTGCGGCCGTTACCGTCGCGACCGGACGTCACCCGACAAGCGGTAAAATAACCGATTTAATAAGGATAATAACCTCTGTTTCTTTTTTCGAGCGATAGCGACTGCGAAACAGTTTTCCGA
>ERZ773061.776-NODE-776-length-12316-cov-3.034663_pt1 | contig 12316 bp, 11 predicted proteins | sample MGYA00580627_ERZ773061 | MGnify/ENA primary metagenome ERZ773061 (study PRJEB29015, sample SAMEA2738119) | human oral metagenome | biome: human oral; feature: human-associated habitat; material: saliva | place: China | collected 2223 ...
GAAGAGTTCCTTTACTTTTTCAACCACAGCTGGCATTCGAGTCATACCACCAACCATCACGACTTCATTGATATCACTGGTGGAAAGCTTGGCATCCTTAAGAGCCTTGTGAACTGGGTCTGCAAGACGATCAATCAGTGGGGAGACCAATTCTTCCATCTTTGAGCGAGTCAAAGTGTATTCAAAGTGTTTTGGACCGTCAGAATCGGCAGAAAGGAATGGAAGGTTAATTTCGGTTTCCTTAGCGGAAGAAAGTTCCTTCTTAGCTTTTTCAGCTTCATCCTTAATACGTTGCATAGCGGCAGCGTCTTTCTTAACATCGATACCGGATTCTTCTTTGAATTTATCACAGAGGAAGTTAACGATGAGGTTATCAAAGTCTTCACCACCAAGGTGAGTGTCACCGTTCGTAGAAAGCACTTCGAAGACACCGTCACCTAATTCTAGGATAGAAACATCGAAGGTACCACCACCAAGGTCAAAGACCACGATTTTCTCTTCGCTCTTCTTTTCTAGACCATAAGCGAGAGCGGCGGCAGTAGGCTCATTAATAATACGCTTAACTTCAAGACCGGCGATTTTACCAGCATCTTTGGTAGCTTGGCGCTGAGAGTCGTCGAAGTAGGCAGGAACGGTAATGATAGCTTCAGTAACTTTTTCACCAAGGAAGGCCTCAGCATCAGCCTTGATCTTGGAAAGAATCATGGCAGAGATTTCTTCTGGGGTGTATTCCTTGCCATCCATTTCAACAGCGACACCGTTACCTTTTTTAACAATCTTGTATGGCATAATGTCGAGATCGCGTTGAACTTCTTTATCATCAAACTTACGACCAATCAAACGCTTAATACCATAGATGGTGTTCTTTGGGTTAGTAACACGTTGACGTTGGGCAACTTTACCAACGAGGCGATCACCTTTTTTAGTCACAGCCACAACAGATGGGGTGGTACGATCACCTTCAGCATTGGTAATAACTTCCGGCTTTCCGGCTACCATGTAGGCGAAAGCGGAGTTAGTTGTACCAAGGTCAATACCAATAATTTTACTCATAAATACTCCTTGTTTATTATTTTTTGGCACTTTAGCGGTTATTCTGCTAATTTGTCTTAAGTATAGCGAATTAGCACTCTAATGTCAAGACTGCTAATTATTAAATTAACAGGGGTGGATGAGAAAAATTAAAAAGATTTTTGAGATTTTTGCCTATTTTTTGATGAAAATTTTCTTCACAAATTCGATTAATTCAACTCGGAATTGGAAGAGTAGAAGACCTATACCAGCTACTGAAGAGCCGATGATTGCCGTAGAGCCATTAAATTGCTTGGGCGTTTTTTCAGGGTCGCCAGTTTTTGGTACCTCAAGCTTATCGGCGGCACCAGTATTGGCCTTTTGCTTGCGACAGCGATGAGTCTCAGGATTTCGCTCATAACCTTCTTTACAAGGTGCAGGAGTTTTTTCGTCTTTTGAGTCAATTTTCTTGCAACGGTTAGTCGCTGGATTTAATTCCTTGCCTTCACCACAAGTTTTAGGGGCCTTTGATACTGGAATTTTTACACAACGGCCGCTCTTTGGGCTGATTGTTTTACCCACTTCGCATGGTTTCTTTGCATTTCCTGTAGGACTAATCTTTTTACAACGATGCGTCTGAGGGTTAAGGTAATAGCCTGTCTTGCAGATCTTTGGTTGATTTTCATGAGAATTCTCCTTATTACAGCGATGAGTAGCTTGATTTAAATAATATCCGGACTTACATTGCTTTGGTGTATTTGGTTTTGATATGGCGATTTTATTGCAACGATGAGTTTCCTGATTTCTGATGTAGCCAGACTTACAGGGTTTATTCGCGATATTTTCAGTTGGCTTAGGCTGATTAGGTTTAGTGGGATTTGATTGTTTAGGTCGTTTAGGTTTTTCCTGAGGAACTTTTGGCTCTATAGGCTTTCCTGGCTCTTGTGGTTTTTTGGGTTTCTTTTTATGTCGTTCATCATAGGTTTTAATACAACGATTAGTTAACGGATTACGAATTTTCCCCTCTGGACAAGGCTTGGATTCCGGCAAAATGCTACGATGTTCAGCATCGGTTGGTGCTTCGGCGAGAATAATTTCGGTCTCAGAATTCCCCGCCAGAGAGCCAAAACTGACAGATCCAAGTAGCTCAGCTCTCTGTGGAACTTTACCGATATTATAATAATTTTGGGGACTTCCATCTCTTTTTAGACTTAAAGGATTCCAAGCGTCATCCTTTTTGGCGCTGAAAAAATCTAAAGATAAGATGGACAAAAATAATAAAAATAGACCGGTGGCAAAACACCACATAATCGGCTTTTCTGGTCGCTTTCTGAATTGTACTTTTTTCATATTTACCTCACTTAATTTGTTTGACTGCAATTTAGCAAGTTTAAGAAAAAAGGAGAAGCATAAGCGGAAAGATTTTTGATTTTACAGATAGAAAGAAGCCTTAAAAATTTTTAGCATAAGCAAGTTATAAATTATCATAAGCAAGATATGATTGACCATAAGCATGATATAATATAGCTAAATGGAGGTTCAAACTTTGCTATTGACTTTCGGGGTGATAATTTTGAGCGCCCTAGCCCAGTCTTCCATGCAATTAAGCACTGGGGTGTTTCTTTTGTTATACCGAGAAAGTGCCGGAAGATATTTGAAGAAAAAAACAAAAAACCTACTTTCAAATTACATCGTGGGTTACATATTTTTGACCAGTTTACTCTTAACCTCTATCTGTTACGCGCTAATGGTCTTATTCGGTGGCAATTTGACTATTTTATGTTTAACGATTTTAATTTGTTTAATTTTTAGTCTTGCAATTTGCGTGTGGTTCTTCTACTATAAAACCAACAGATCCACGGAACTTTGGTTGCCAAAGTCAATCATCCGATACATCCGCAAACGCGCGGCAAACTCATCTAGTAATATCGAGGCCTTTTCGCTAGGTGTTTTGTCGGTGGTGGCGGAACTACCATTCATCTTAGCTTTAATGTTGGTTTCAGCCGATAGTTTTTTGAAGCTACCAGCGCTTTGGCAGATTGTAATGATTTTAACCTATACGGCTATTTCGGTAATGCCGCTAGTAGTGTTAAAATTCAGCATTCGCCACGGTAAGACGGCTGCGGAGATTCAAAAGTGGCGTTTAGATAATCTAGACTTCACAAAATTAATCTCGAGCATCCTCTTTATTACCTTAGGATTATTTCTGATTGCTTTTAAATTGGTAGCAGGAGGTTTTTAATGCGTAAGAAAAATAGCGAAAATCTACCAGTAACAGATAAGTTAATTAAAAAGATCCTAAAGACGGAATGTAAAATTGAAAATATTCCAGAACTAGATGCGCAAACTGTCGAGTTTATCGTAAGAAAAGTAGTGACTTGGGCGGAGAAAAAAACCATTGTAACCCAAAGTGAATTTGATAAGAAATTAGCGAATGAGGTGAGGAAATTTAACACCGACTTGGGATTCATGATTGAGCAAAGAAACAAACTGGTTTAGAGAAGGATGAATGATGAGTGAAAAATTTGATTACGATTTGATAATTATCGGTAGCGGTGCGGCAGGAATGTCGGCGGCAAGAGCGGCAGCTGCAAGCAAAATTCGCGTAGCAATTATCGAGAACGAATTGGTCGGCAGCAAGTCCGATATTTATCGCGTAGCACAACTTTCAGCTTGCGATATCGCAAATCAATACTTTGATGCGAAGAAGTTTTTACAGCTGAGCAATAATCAAGACACTCTGACCTATAACTACCCTTCCCTTTTTGAGACCATCCAGAAGCGAGTGAAAAAATATATCTTAGCCAAGAAAAAATCTTTCGCGAATTTTAAGATTGATTTGATTCATGGCGATGCGCATTTTATTTCACCTTACGAGGTAGCCGTAGCGAATAAACGATATTCAGCGAAACGTTTCTTGATCTGCACCGGTAGAAGTATGGATCTTAGTGCAATTTCAGGAATTGAAACTACGAATTACTACCTACCAGAAGATATCTTCATGCGGGTAAAGAAACTACCAAAAATCGTCTTAGTAGTAGGTGCCGGAAAGAAAGGAATTGAGACTGCAGAGTATCTCGCCAAAATGGGGTGCAAGGTGATTGTGGCAGAAAAAGAAGAGACAATTCTAGAAGGTTACGACAAAGAAGCGATTGAAGTGGTTACAAATAAGTTAGTGTCGGGGCTAAAGATTAAGATTCTCACTAACACAAAAGTTGTAGCAATCCAAAAAGACAAAAATGAAACCGTCTCGAATGGACGTCGAGTAGCTACGGTAAAAGTCACGATGAAGCGTGGCGCTGACGAGAAGACGGTACGTGTGGAAGCGATTGTTTTTGCGATTAATAATCGTCCAAACGCGGAACTTGGATTAGATAATGCCGGGGTTAAATTCAGTGAACAAGGTATTATCGTGAACGATCAGCTCGAAACCAGCGTGAGTCATATTTTTGCTGCCGGAGACGTAGTGGCAAATCCAATTAAACAGTCTATTGGTTATTCGACGGAAAAGGCTGCTTACGAAGGAACACTAGCGGTAAATAATATCTTGAAGCGCAATAAATTAACCCTAACCTATCGCCACTTCTCAACCGTATTAAATACGACACCAAAAATTGTGACGGTAGGGTTGACGGAAAAAGATTGTTTATCACGTGGTATTAAATGTAAGATTGTGATTGTACCAGAAATCGAAACCACTCATTCCCTAATTGCGGGAGAGAAACTAGGATTTTTGAAGCTGATTTGCGATAAAGACAGGAAACTTCTCGGTGCGACAATCGTAGCCAAGAATGCCGACCTTGCAGTAATGGAAATCGTGGCTGGCATGTACGGTGACTTAACACTCTTGGAACACGCTTCAATGCCTCACATCAATGAAAGCTTCTCCGATATCGTGAGGATAGCTGCCAAAAATTTGATGTAAAACTCATACCTACAAGTAGGGTAAACTATAGGCGGAGATAAAAAACTGTAGCTTTCATTTTTGATATTTAAATTACCAAAATGAGGAGTTTACATAAAAAAAGAACCTGATGGTTCTAAAACTTGGTGGCGGGGGTTCGATTTGAACGAACGACCTTTTGGTTATGAGCCAAACGAGCTACCAGGCTGCTCTACCCCGCGACGTATGTATCTATTATAATCTACAACGGTTTTTCTGTCAAATATTAACTGATTAGTTCTAGCTCTATCTTAATATCCTGAAGTAAATTCTGGATTTGAGTCTCTTTTATTTGAGTCCAATAAGATTTATCTACGATGTAGCCACAATTATCAAACAATAATTCATCTGAAATTTCTACGTTGCCTGATATTTGTTTGTAAATTCTGTGCACAATTTCTGCGTGTAAAATTTTCGATTTAAACTCTTGGATATTTTTCTCTAGTGCGGTTTTCTGTAATGGTTTTTCGTAGAACACTTCTTTTTGCAGGCCATAAAAATCTTCGTTAGCTGAAAAATCGGAATAGGTATCATTACCGAGCAAAAATACGTTCGAATTATCCGTGTATAAAATTTGATCTAGAATCAAAGACAAGTAATACAGAAGACAGGTAGCCGTGGGAGCTAATTCCTTAGTAATATTATGAAAATACAAAATAACTTTCAAACTATCTGAATTCTTTCGTCTTTTGACAGAAACATAATTAACTTCATCTGAAATTTGCCCCTTTCGAAAATCTGAGGTGTGTATATATGAATAAAGTTTTGTTTTTATACTGTCTACTTTCTCATTGTTTATTTTAAATTTAAGAAAGATTCGCTTGATGGCTCGGTTGATAGATTCGTCACTCACCATCGAATCATCTAAAAATTTTCGCATATCAAAAACCGACTTTTCATACTTAGGCTTAAATCTGAATACAGAGATATTTTCACAAATATCGGCATGATATTCAAAATCTACACCTTCGAACAATCCAAGCTCCGCGGTTTTTTTATAAATCAAATCACTAACGTAGTGAATGTATGCATTAGCAGTGATTCTATCTTCGGCTTGTTTGATTATTTTCTGTTCATTCATATCCAAGATGATTATTCTGGATTGGCGTAATCGTCGTTTTCGAGATAGTCAGGACAGGTATCCTTATCACCGTCTTCCATATACCAACAGTTTTTGGTGGTATAGAAAGTTTTACGGGTAACATTATTCTTGTCGTCATTTAACTGAACAGCGAATTCTGGGTATGGGAAGTAATTATCGATCAATTCGACGCGAGCTTCGATACGGCGATAAAGGGTATTAGCACGACCAGTGGAGTCAACCTTAGCTTGCACGCCGGTAAAATCAATCGGATTGCGCTTGGCGTCGTAAAGTGAAATGGCGAAATCCGTATCCGGAGCACCGTAAGGAAGTGATAACACCAAGAAAGTAGCACCGGTATTACGGTCGTTAGAATTATGGAAGGTATTTGGCACTTCAAAAGTGAGTGAACAGAAGAAATTACCTTCCTGACACTTTACATAGAAAAGTTCATTCTTGTGTTTATCAAAAGTACGAGAAACCTCACTGGCACGAATTTCATTAGTACCATTCTTACTTGGTCTTAGATACATCGTTCCTTGGTCAGTGGAATTGTCACCGCTAGCCGTAATCAGATCACTCATCCTAAAATTACGGTCAGCTTGATAGAATGAGGCATTAATCAATGGTGGCACCAAGGAATATTGACCGGATGGAAGAGAGGCGTTTTCGCTCCAAGATAGCTGATGACCGTTACTTAAAAGCTTGGCGTAATTAGTGTCAGAGAACCACTTAATATTGACGTATTTTAATTCTTTAATTTTGTCACTACGAATTGGCACAATGCGGAGACGATTTTCACTGCTGAGTGAGGAGCGATAATCACTAAGGTCTTCCTGAAGTGTTACACAGGTATAGGCTTGCATCATATCAGCACCACGACCCTGATCTAGATTTTTATTTTTCACTTCTTGGATGGTGACACCTTTTTGTTCATCAGTGGTACGACTGAGAACATTAGCCACAGTGTTGCAGTCTTGATTTTTGATACCATTTTGCATGGCTTCGATAATTTCCTTACAGTTGTTATCGGAGCCACCTTCTTGGTAGCGGTTCAAACATTCATGATATTTAAGGAGTGCAACCTTGGCATCTTCTACGCCAGCGAGTGCGGAATCGTAGGCGGATTTGGAGAGGTCAGAATTACTAGTTTGGCCAGCTTCAGAAAGAGTGAGGCGCACAAAACCAACCACAATAATACTAAATAAAAGCATGGCAAAAATCGTCACAATAATGGAAGTAGAACCGCGTTTAGTGATTAATAGTTTTTTCATTATTCCTCTCCTTTTCTATTTTGACCTGATGTCCTAGCGGAAAAATTAAATTTATTGATGGCGCAATAATTGAAGCTAGAAGACAAGCCCATTTCTGGTGGTGTCTTGCAAAATTCGCCGGTGCCAGTGATATCCACATTGCCACGCAAGGTAGCTAAAATGAAAGTACCACTATAAAAATTCTGCATGGTGAGAGCATGTTCTGTCGGCGCGAAGATGGTGAAATCATACAGCGCAATATCTTCGTTGTTCTTTTTCATAACCTCTTTATATTCAGCGCCAGTGAGTCTATAAGTTGGGGCGATATCGGCCACTTGATAAACACGATTATTATTAGCGGCGGCTTCCATATGAGAACGACAAATAGCGCGATCGGAATCTTCAATTTTAATTAAACGATAATCGTCAATTTCCGTGTCGCCATTACTGAAAGTAGCGCGACTACCGCTCATAATTTCGTAATCCGTGGAATTTAACACATAACCAGTATTCCAGAGATAAGTGTAGCGGCCAGAACAAAAGACACCAGAAAGCGGTACACTCTCGAGCAGTTTGCCAGTTTGCTTAGCCTTGATAGTGCCATAATTTTGCTGATAAACATAAAGTCTAGCTTGGTCCTGCAAACATTTATTCATTTCATTAGTATTTGAGGCATACTCGACACGACAAATATCAGAGAGAGAGCGGGCGGGAGCTGTAGCAATTCCACGTTGAAAATCATCCACAAGTAGGCGTGAAGTAGAATTAATTGCGTTCATAGTATTCCCCTTTTGGTAGATGGTGGAAAGATGTACTGCGACAAAAATTACCGAAAGTAGAAGAATCGAAATAAACATCAAGGAGAGAGTCACTTCGATAATAGTAAAGCCAGAAAGGGGTCGATTGTTGGTTTTTGGTTGTATGATTTTTTGACGCATAAATTAATCTAACCTCTCTTCATGTAGTCCGGATTATATAAACGAATGATTGTACCAATAGTGGTCGGGACAGTTTCTCCTGGACCATACCAACAGGTGCGAATATGAAAATCATAAAATTCTGGAGGGTAATTTTTATCCATATCTTCACGATATTTAGCATCGAAATGGGCGCTAGATGGAACGTTAGTAAAGTCACGAACGGCGACAATCCAAATACCTTCGGCGCGATAAAGGTTATTAAAAACTGGAGTGGTTTTGTAATTGGTACCGTCATTAATTTCATTCAGGTTGGCAGTTTCGGTATCTTCCCCATTCGAGGTACCAGCGGTGTCGGTGGAGGAAAAAACTAGGCGCGGCGAAAGTGGAGATTCTTGAAAAATTTCTGGGTGATCCTTGGCGGAAAGAATGGTATTTTCTGGGTCGGAAGCCTTAAGTTTACGAGTATTTAAAATAAAAGCTTTATCGGTAAAGATATTATGATTATCACCGACAATATTATTTTTATCATAATATTCAGAGCATTTATTGGCTTCAAATTTAGAAATTTCAGTTGGGCTATTCGACATACCATTATTAAAGCTGGTCAAGCGGTCCCAAATCGCACGATATTCCTGCCATTTACCAGAGTCGTCCTGGCCGCTAGTTTTGACTAAAGCACGCTCAGAAATATAGGACTCATGAATAAAACGCAGAGCCTCGGCTTGGGCATCAATTTCATTGCGCACCGTGGTGATTTGCAAAGAATTCTGAATCTTAGCGTAACTACGATTCATCATGGAAACCGAAATGGCAGAAACCAAAATAAAAACTACAAAACAAAAAGTTACTTCGATAATAGTATCGCCGCGACGACTAATGAATGGCTTTAGCTTCGACATGGATTTTCCTCACTATCAATATCAATCAATTCAACAGCTGTAGAATTACTACCATCAGCATGAATTCGAATAGCCCGACGACCAATACTGTTCAAAGAATGATTTTCTGAACCAACACAGATATCGAGATCTTTTTTATTCTGAAGTTTAACGTTTTCAAGATAAAGCCCCTTGGACTCGGAGCGATTTAGGGTGCCAAACGCAGGATAAAGACCAGCATCAGCTACCACACTAGTGACGGAGCCAATACCACCATATTCACAACTACCATTACCAACGTATTCATTATTTACTTTTTGGATGAGTTGGTTGATATTAAAAGTTTTGCCTTTTTCATCATAAATATAGGTGTGGACGGTACCAGAAATTGGTGAGCGGGTAACCAAAAAAGCCCCGACGAACGGATCATGATTCTCGGTATTCTCAATACGGGCTTGCCAGAGTGGCTCATAAACATCGTGATTACCTGCGGTAGTCATACGACAAGTATTGGCTTCACTTTTCATAGTAACTACATTGGCGCCAATACTCTTTAAAGAAACCAGAGCGTTGTCACCAGAGGCATTTTCAATGTCGAGATTTTGGGTATAAATACGACCAATCACATCATAAATATGGACATTATGATCTGGTTGGTTTGTCGCAGGATTGGTCTCACCAAAGGTAACTAACTTACCATAAACGGCACAGCGAGTGCGACCTGGAAAATTATCTGAGGCAGAGTTAGAAACTAACCCACCGTTTTCATTCCACATGGTATTAAGCGTACAGTAAATACTACTTCCCTCATCAGCTTCACGAGGATTCTTGACATTAATTACCGAAGAATACACCGACTTAAGGGTAGCAGAAAGTTCATTATAAGAATCGATGTAGCGGCGATTATTAATATTGCCGGAAAGAAAACCCATGACCGAGACGACAAGCAGACCAGTAATCGCCAACACAAGCGTTACCTCGATAATCGTAAAGCCTGACCTCCACCAAGTTTTCTTTTTCATAACTAAATTATAGCATAAGAGGTTATAATATATAAAAGAAAAATACTAAATTAACCTGGAGCTTTATGGCGGAATTTCCAAATTTTAATCGGTTTGAAAATAATAATTACAAAGAAAACTCTTTTGAAAAATTAACCAATCTTGAAAATCAATTTAATCCAGAATTAGCACGCGAAAAATTTGAGCAGGCGAACCCGGAAAACAAAATTGAGACGACAAGAGAAGTTAATTTTGATAATTTTGAAAATACAGCAGAAAAATTAAAAGAAGATGAAATTTCGGAATTAATTGCCAGTGCAGATCTGACGGTTTATGAACGCCTAAACCCGACCAATGCCAAAGAAGCGAAGGAAGAATTTTTAAATAATCCAGATTTGGTTCATCCGAACTATGAATACGGAAATTTAGATAAACAAGAAATTGAAAATAATTTGAGTAGCCTAGAAAAAGCAAAAGCGGAACTTGAAAGCGCAGAATTATCCAGCGGAAAACGTAGATTGTTGGAATATTTGGCCGATGACTGCTTTAAGAAAAACGATTTCTTGGTAGCGAATTTAGCTTACAATACAGTCACGCAACCAGAGACAAAAAAGCTCGCGGCGGAGCATCATAAGGAGGCCAATGAGGCACTTTATGGCAAGCCAGACGAGGGGACTTTTTACGCCTTACTAAATGAAAAGATTGACCAGATTAAGGCGCAGGATTTGACTGAAGAACAAAAACAAAATTTTGCTGAACTGCTCGATAAGATTGGACCAATGCCAGAAACTAGAAGCGAAAGATTTAAACCAAAACCAGAAACCATTGAACGTTTCGCGGAAATGACAAACGAATTTTTTGGTAGTTTCCTGCAGCATATTCCAGAAAACCAAGAAAAATTTAGCTCACAAGAAATGGTAAATATTGTTAATGAAATTATTGAAGAAGAGCTAAATGAGGATGGCAGCAATCCGTACCGTGCAGAAATCAAAGCTGGGGCAACCAATGCTTCGGCAGACCATGAGGAACGCCGGATTTATTTTCCAGAAGACAAAACCTATAGCGCCAAGCGGGCTCGCGGCCTAATTGTGCATGAACTAGGCACCCATGTACTGCGCGCGGTTCCCTATGTGGATCATGAAGTAGAAGCTTTTTCGACGGGCTTCCCAAATAACGAAGAGTTCGATGAGGGCGTAGCCAAGGCAGTGGAGCAAGCCATTAATGGTAAATATGAAGATTCGGGAATCGACCATTATATCAATATTGGTTTAGCTAATTTTAAGGGCAAGAATTTTCGTGAAGTTTATGAAATTCAATGCAAATTACGTGAATTAACCGGCGGTAAAATTGAGCCAGTTTTCAATGCAGTACAGCGCTGTTTTCGTGGGACGGGTGAACTACCAAACAATAAAGATTTAGCTTATTACAACGGGGCAAATCGAGTTTGGAAACATATCGAAGATCATATCGACGATATTGAATTGTTTGACCAACTTTTCTTGTCGGGAAAAATTGATTACCAAAATAAACAGCAGGAACAAATTTCTTACGAAGCCAGAACCAAAGGAATTTAAGCAGAAAAAAATACCCCGGATTCGGGGTATTTTAAGTTAGGAAAAATTACCAAAAATTAAGAGTGCTGCACAAATAGGTATTGATACGGCAATTAAAACAATGAATGCTAAATTCAGAGCACGCATTGTGGTGGCCCATTTTCTTAGAAACCGATCTGATGCGTGAAAAACCATATATAGATAACTCATCGCAAAGACAAGGGTACCAAAGAAAATAATTGCCATCGTGAATTTTGAAGTAATCCAAACTTCGAACCCAGCAATAGCAAGTAAAGTTATCATGCTAGTAATATTAGCATAGTAATAATTACCATCAACCTCTGGATCATGAGCCCATTCGAAATCTTTTTCCGGTAATCGATCAAGTAGTACTACTGAGATGCCGGCCATTAAAATTGAGCCCATAGTTAGAACCATAAAACCAAAACCCTCTCGATAAAGAAGATTAATCGCCATAAGGATCGGCGTGCCAAAAATTCGGAGCAAATTAGATGCGTCGAAAAGATCAAGCTGTTCCTTCAGCTTTTCGGCCTGAGTCTTCTCTTCCTCGTATTGTATCTTCCTTAAATTCTTAAATTCGTCAATTTCTATCATACTTCCCTCCCTTATGTAAAAATTAAAAATGAATTAGAAACAAGATGCACCTATTACTTTA
>ERZ773061.781-NODE-781-length-12251-cov-5.631437_pt1 | contig 12251 bp, 13 predicted proteins | sample MGYA00580627_ERZ773061 | MGnify/ENA primary metagenome ERZ773061 (study PRJEB29015, sample SAMEA2738119) | human oral metagenome | biome: human oral; feature: human-associated habitat; material: saliva | place: China | collected 2223 ...
CTTGTTGGTGGTGCGTCACTTGAAGCTGAAAGCTTCTTGGCATTGCTTGACTTTGTTAAATAATGATTAGATATAAGCTTGTTGCCTTCCAGCAACAAGCTTTTTTTGTTAGAAATTGATTTAAAAAGAATACGAGAAGGGGAAGTAAAGGTCATTTCCCATTATTTAGTATTTTTGGTATAATAGGTCTATGATTCAAATAGTTTTTACGCTTAGCAGTCATTTACTATTTATTTTTTTGTCTCATCAGTTATTATCTAGCCTTGTTAACTGGGAGAGGCTCTTGAAAGTAAAGGCTGATAATGCTTTAAAAATTCGCTTACTCATTCTATTCTTGAGTATTGCGCTTGGTTATCTGGTTAGTCTCTTTTTCCTAAGTATTTATCAAGTGAGTTTTGATATTTTGAATGGAAATGTAAAATAAGAGAAACTAGAAACAATGAATGAGTAAGGGAGTATATATGGATAAAATTATTATTCAAGGTGGAAATAATCGCTTAGTTGGAACAGTACAAATCGAGGGTGCAAAGAATGCGGTCTTGCCTCTTTTGGCTGCAACAGTTTTGGCAAGTAAAGGAAAAACGATTTTAACAAATGTACCTGTTCTATCAGATGTCTTTACTATGAACAATGTTGTTCGTGGTTTAAATACTACTGTAGACTTCAATCAGGATGAACATGAGATTGTGGTTGATGCTAGTCAAGATATTACAGAAGAAGCACCCTATAAGTATGTCAGCAAGATGAGAGCATCTATTGTTGTCCTAGGACCTATCTTGGCGCGTAATGGGCATGCTAAAGTATCAATGCCAGGTGGCTGTACGATTGGTAGTCGTCCAATTGATTTACATCTGAAAGGCCTTGAAGCAATGGGGGCTGAGATTACTCAGACAGCCGGCTATATTGAAGCAAAAGCAGATAAGTTACATGGGGCCCATATTTATATGGATTTTCCAAGTGTAGGCGCGACTCAGAATATTATGATGGCTGCGACACTGGCTGAAGGGACAACTGTTATTGAAAATGCTGCTAGGGAACCAGAGATTGTTGATCTAGCTGTCTTGCTCAATAAAATGGGGGCTAAGATACGTGGTGCAGGGACTGAGACCTTAACCATTCTTGGAGTCAAAGAATTAACAGGAACCAAACATAGTGTCGTTCAGGATCGAATTGAAGCGGGAACATTTATGGTTGCTGCTGCTATGACAGGCGGCGATGTTCTGATTCAGGATGCGATTTGGGAACACAATCGTCCATTGCTAGCTAAGCTACAGGAAATGGGTGTATCAGTAACTGAAGAAGAAGAGGGAATCCGGATTCAATCAGATCTATCTCGCTTAAAAGCCGTAAGTGTTAAAACCCTGCCTCACCCAGGTTTTCCAACGGACATGCAGGCTCAGTTTACTGCCTTGATGACTGTAGTCCGTGGTGAATCAACCATGATTGAAACAGTTTTTGAAAATCGCTTCCAACATTTAGAAGAGATGCGTCGAATGGGCTTGCACTCTGAAATTATGCGGGATACAGCAAGAATTGTTGGAGGGCAGAAGCTTCAAGGAGCAGAGGTTATGTCTACGGACTTGAGGGCTAGTGCGGCCTTGATTTTGACGGGCCTTATTGCTAGTGGAGAAACCAAGGTTAGCAAATTAGAGCATTTAGATCGTGGTTACTATCTTTTCCATGAGAAATTGGCTGCTCTAGGAGCCAACATCAAGCGTGTGAAGGAAGATGACGATGAATGATGAGTTAAAATATGTAGCGAAACAAGTTGGGATTGTTCTCTTAGTAATTTTCTTGGGGCTCCTTGTCTTTGCTATTGGTTTAGTTATTGGTTATGGTGTGATTGGTGGTGGCGATAATCCTTGGTCCATCTTATCACCTGATAAATGGCAGAGCATTATTAATAAATTCACAGGTAAATAAGGAGTATAGGGCAGTTTGTCCGCTCCTATTTTTATGAGGAAAAAATGAAGAAGAAACAAGAAGAGAAACTCTTTCAAAGTATAGTCGGACTGATTCTGGCACTTGTTCTGATAGCTGGTGCTAATTATTTCTCAAACCATCAGAATCAGGATAAGATAAAGTCTAATCCACAGGTTCAAAGAACAGGAAGAAGGGATATCTCAACTCCCGAGCAAGCACTATCTCAGAGTGTATTGACTGATTCTGTTCGCAAGCAATTAAAAGGTAGCATAGAATGGAATCAGGCAGGTGCTTTTATTATTAATGGCAACAAGACAGACCTGAATGCTGATATTGCCAGTCAGCCTTATGCACAAAATCAAACGAAGTCAGTCCAGGGACAGTTAGTACCAATAATTGGGAACGCACTGCTTTCTAAACAGACTAGACAATACAAAAATCGAGAAGAAACAGGAAACGGAACGACAAGTTGGGTTCCCGCCGGCTGGCATCAAGTGAGAAATCTTAGTGGAGATTTTAATCATGCAGTTGATCGAGGCCATTTATTAGCCTATTCTTTAGTAGGAGGCTTAAAGAACTTCGATGCTTCTACAAGTAACCCAAAGAATATCGCTGTCCAAACAGCTTGGGCAAATCAGGCAAACAGTCCCTCGTCTACTGGACAAAATTTTTATGAAAGCTTGATTCGGAAGGCTTTGGATAAAAAGAAGCGAGTCCGTTATCGAGTTACCTTGATTTATGCTAATCCTGATGACTTAATAGCAGCGGGCTCTCATTTAGAAGCAAAGTCTAGCGATGGAAGTCTTGAGTTTAATGTCTTCGTTCCGAATATTCAAACTGGGATTCGTATCAACTATAGAACTGGAGAAGTAACTGTAGAGTAGTTATACTTTAAGACAGAAAAAGCACCAATTTTACCGAATCCTAATCTTTAGATTATTTCAATCTAACTTTTAGGGACGATAAATCTGGTGCTTTTTTATTTACTTTCTAAAATTAGAAGAGAGGAAGAAATGTATAAGCTATCTACTTTGATATGAATTAAAAGTGTTTCTCAATATAGTTCCTTGATTAGATTAAACTTTTTCAAGAAAGATAGTTAACTAGTTGTTTCTAAATGCCAGTATTGAACTAACCATTTTATAAAGGAATCATACCTTGATTGAAGAGCTTCATGATGTCCATAAGGGTCAAAGATGGAGCACGTGGTAAGGATTTCTTTCTGAATCAAGCGATGAATTTCTTCAGCATAGAAAGGAGCCTTGGAAAGTCGGTTCGAGTGATTCGCACCTTCTGTCTTTCCATTCTGCAAATAGACTAGACAGTCCCTGTTTTTCAAGTCCTGTGTCCGGCAATAGTCGGTAAAACCTGGGTACCAAAAGGAGCCGCAGATAGAAAAAATACAAGGAATCTTGCAGTCGCTATAGAGACTGTAAACAGCCGCTAGTCCACCGAGAGAGTAGCCACCATAGGCAATTCTCTTCTCATCCAGTAGGTAGTGCCGTCTGATTTCTGTAAGTATACCGGTGAAAAGTTTTTGGTGATAGCTATCAGCTTTGCCACCAAAATCGGGATTGCCAGGCTTTAGAGTATTGGCTTTCCAGGGTGTATAATCGTCCAGCCTGTTGTTTGATATCAGTCCGATTAAGATTACCGATGAAGAAAGCCTGCTCAGGTAGTTTATCTGGCCATCATTTAGAAAGATTGCTGGATAAGGTTTCGATTCGTCATAATCTTGGGGCAGGGCAATATTGACAATGATCCCATCCCAGACAAAGGTCTTATTTATTGACAAAGTCATTGATTTTCTCGAGTGAGTCGATTACAGCAGGACCATAATCCATGAACTCATCATAGGAGATGGTCATGATTTTCTGATTTTTGATCGCTGGGACATCTTCCAGAACTGGATTGGCTTTCATTAGATCAACGGCTTGCTCATCCATGGCCTTGTTGCGGTCGCTGGTTACGTAGATGATGACTTCAGGATCCATAGAGACCAGATTTTCCAAGGTCAAGTCAGAGGTTCCAGTCGCTACATTGGTATAGCCGAGCTGGTTGAGCAGACTTTCCTGCAGGGCAGATTTATAAGCACCGAAAGTCTCATCGTTGTAGGCACACATAATGAGTGCTTTTTTCTTTTCGCCTTGGCTAGCCTTATTAGCTTTCTTGACAGTGTCAATTCTTTTCTGTAGCTGGTTGGCATACTGATTGGCCTTGTCTTGGACATTAAAGATGGTTCCTATATTCTTGACATCTTCAACGATATTGCCTAGGTCCTGCTTGATATTAGATAGGGAAGCCTTCTGTGTATAGACAGGGATTTTGTTTTCATTCCAGGCGCTGACTGTCCCCAGAGATTTCTCGGAAAACATCATGTTTCGGCCAAGAAGAGCGTCTGGCTCATAGGATAGCACAGTTTCCTGTGATACGGTTTTCTTGTCGCCAACTTGCGGAATGGTGGCAATATCAGCCTTGTATTTATCTGTGACATCATTGTCTGGATTGAGCATACCGGCGATCTTGTCTTTCAATCCTAGTTCAATCAAGATTTCGGTCGTTGAAAGATTGTTTGTGATAACCTTTTTTGGTGCCTTTTCAAAGACCTGATCAATCTCTTTGCCTTCGGCATCGTAAGTTTTGATTGTCACGGGATATTTTGTCTCTGCTGTGCTCTTTTTCGCGCTTTCTGTTTTGGAGGAAGATTGTGAGACTGAGCTTTCTTTCGTACTTTCCTTAGATTTAGAATTACAGGCTGCCATTGTCAGTGCAGCAGTTGCGACGAGTAAGATACTGAGTGTTTTTTTCATATTGCCTTCCTTTCTTGGGCGTGGAGCTTGTATAGATAAAGCTGAGAGTAGGCTCTTATAGATACTGAATCATGGCCTGTTGATCCTTGGTCCAGATCACGCTGCTCTGAATGCCGTAAACGGCTTGCAGTGAATCATGGGTGATGGTTTCCTTTGGAGCGCCTTGGTATGCAATTTCACCTCCCTTCATGAGGTACAAATAATCTGAATACCGACAAGCCAGTTGGATATCGTGTAAAACTGCTAAAACATTGATGTTCAGGTCTTTGACGATACGCAACATATCCAGTTGGTATTTGATATCCAAATGATTGGTCGGCTCGTCTAGGAGCAGTAAGCTTGGTTGCTGAGCTAGGGCTCTAGCCAACAAGACCCTTTGCTTTTCTCCCCCTGATAGGGAAGAGTAGGAGCGTTTGGCTTTATCAAGCATATCTACTTGAAGCAAAGATTGACGAACTAAGTCATAATCTTCTTCTTTCTCCCTCTGTAGAAAAGATAGGTGGGGAATTCGACCCAGTAACACGATTTCCTCTACAGTGGTGTCAAATTGTAACTGGTTAAATTGACTTAGAACGGCCATACCTTTGGCTGTAGTTTTTAAGCTCATATTTTTTAATGGACTCCCGTTTAAAAAAATATTACCACTGTCCGGTTTAATTTGACGATAAATAGTCTTCAGTAGACTTGTTTTACCACAGCCATTAGGCCCTAAAATCGTGTGAAATTGTCTCCCTTCAACCTTCAGAGAAATTCCCTTTAAAATTTTTTTCTGGCCAATTGAATAGTGAATATCTTCGCAAATTAGATCCATCTCAACTAAGCACCTCCTTTCGACTTCTAGCAACCATATAGATAAAAAAGGGGGCTCCTACTAAAGCAGTAAAAATACCAATCGGAAGCTCGGCATTTTTTATTAAAACACGTGCAAAAACATCTGCCCAAAGAACAAAGAGAGCTCCAAGCAAGCTAGCTATAGGTAAGATCTCTTTATAATTGCTTCCTATTAGGGCTCTGGCTAGATGAGGAGTGATCAATCCTACAAAACCAATAATTCCGCAAGACGCCACCAGCATAGCAGTGATAATCGCAACAATAGTGATATAAAGATACCAATAGAATCGTAAGGGAATACCCAATGTTAAAGCAATCTCTTCTCCCATCATCATAGCATTAAAAATCCGATATTGAGACCAAAAGAACAAAAGTGAAAGACTGACAATGAATGCGGGAAAAATTATGTTTGACCAAGACGCCCCTGTTAGAGAACCCATGGTCCAGAATTTGATAGTCAAGACGCTATCAGCATTAGCCCCAAGAGAAATGATAAAATTAGCAAAGGCAATAAAGAGGGCATTAACTACTGTTCCGGATAAAATTAAACTGGACGTTGTTGATTTCCCTTGTATGGTAGCAATAAGCAAGACAGAAATGGTTGCTAGGAGTGCTCCCATAAAAGCAGCAACTCCAGTGAAGGCTTTCAGTCCTAAAATAATACTGAGAGTAGATCCAAAAGTAGCTCCTGAAGAAATTCCCAGAATATAAGGTTCGGCAATAGGGTTATTGACAGTAGACTGCATAACACACCCGCAGATAGAAAGTCCGGATCCCGCAATAATAGCAAGGAGCACTCTTGGAACTCGCATATTCCATACGATTGCGATACTTGATTTGGAAAAGTTCCCAATATCTGAGAACCAGCCTAGCTTACTGAACACAATCCGGTAGGTATCTAACAAATTGATTTTAACAGCTCCAAAAGAAACTGATAAAAACAACGAAAAAAGTAAAAATATAATGAGAAATAGTAAGAGAGTAAGATAGAGAAGATAACCTCTACTTTTGACTTTCTTGACGGACATAGATGGCTCCTTAAAATGAAAGTATATTAGAATGTTCTGACAATTTAATGAAATTATAACATTTTAAAAAAAAGAAGGGCAAGGGAAGACCTGATTTGATACGTTAATCATTTATTCATTTAAAAAATTTCACCAAATGGTTGTCGACTGTTTTTTAGGATTCTTATTTTTTAGAAAAAAAAACCAAACAATAGAGTTCAGGCTTGTAATTGCTGTTTCAAAGTGAGGACAACGAGGATCTAGAAAGTGCTAAAAAAAAACCATCTAATAGCGAATAGAAACAAAGAAAAGAATAATCTTTCATTTGCAAGTAAAGTCCAGAGACAGAAGCCTATAGTTTATGTCTTCGTTCCGAGTATTCAAACTGGAATTCGTCTCAACTATAGAATTGGCGGAATACGGTAAACTAAGTAGATGTCAAACTAGCAAAAAAGCACCGCAATGGGCGCCTTTTGTTATTCTAATCAAAGTAGAGCAAGTCCTTGCTAGTTTCAGTGAAGAGTTCAAATCCGTTTTTAGTGACATAACCACAATCTTCGATGCGGACGCCGACCTTGCCAGGAATGTAAATACCAGGTTCAACAGAGAAGCACATACCTTCTTCAATAACCATGTCATTACCTTCCATGATAGATGGAAATTCATGAACATCCATACCAATACCATGGCCAAGACGATGGTTGAAATATTCGCCATAGCCAGCTTTTTCGATAACTTGTCGAGCAGCCCGGTCTACCTCATGGGCTGTCACACCTGGTTTGATAAAGTCAAGTGCAGTTTTCTGGGCTTCTAATGTTAGATGGTAGATATCTTTTTTGAACTGGTCAGGTTGGCCAACCGCAACGGTCCGTGTCATATCACTAGCATAGCCATTAACCATACATCCTAGGTCAAAGAGTAAGAGAGCATTGTTTTCAATTTTGTTTGCTCCTGGAATACCATGAGGATTGGCTGCATTATTTCCAGTTAGGACCATGGTTTCAAAACTCATTTCATAGCCTTCTTGCTTGATGGCGAAATCAATCTGAGCAATGATATCAGTTTCAGTTTTATTCAAAGAAATATTGTCAAAACCAATGTTAACGGCTTTGTCAGCATATTGGCCTGCTACAAGCATTTTTTGGATTTCATCGGCAGACTTAATCAGGCGCATCCGTTGAATAAATGGTGTAAGGTTTGTAAATTCAGCCTGTTCAAAGACAGTCTTCAAACCGTGATATTTAGTTAAAATTAAGTTGTCAAATTCAACAGCCACAGCCTTAACTGCTTCGACTGGTAAGGTGGCCTTAATCTTTTGCCAAGGGTTTTCAGAATCTACATAACCTACTACAGGAAAAGAAACGGTGCTAGAAGCGCGCTCTACTTCTAAAGCAGGAACAAAGAGTAGAGGTTCTTGATCTCTGAAGACAAAGAGAAACATTTGACGTTCATGAGGGTCACTATAAAATCCGGTTAAATAATGAATAGTGACTGGATCTGAAATGATTGCAGCGTCTTTTCTCTCATTTTCAAGAAAACTACGAATTTGATTCAATTTTGTCATAATGAAACCTTCTTTCTATGCCTCTATTTTGGCAAAAAATGGCTAAAAAAGCAAGAGTTTTCAAATTAACTCATCAAAATGCTTGAAAGTGTTTCCAAGAAGTGATAAAATGTTCTTGGTAGGAATATGAAAACGTTATTTTCAACTTTAAGAAAGGAAGCAATATGAACACAGACGATACAGTAACCATTTATGATGTCGCCCGTGAAGCAGGGGTTTCTATGGCGACAGTTAGTCGTGTAGTTAATGGAAACAAGAATGTAAAAGAAAACACTCGGAAAAAAGTTTTGGAAGTAATTGATCGCCTTGATTATCGTCCAAATGCAGTGGCTCGCGGTTTGGCTAGTAAGAAGACTACAACAGTTGGAGTTGTGATTCCAAGCATTACAAATAGTTATTTCTCAACACTCGCCAAGGGAATTGATGATATTGCTGAGATGTATAAATACAATATCGTCCTAGCAAATAGTGACGAGGATGATGATAAGGAAGTTTCTGTTGTAAACACTCTCTTTTCAAAACAAGTAGATGGTATTATCTTTATGGGCTACCACCTTACAGAAAAGATTCGTTCAGAATTTTCACGCTCACGCACGCCGGTTGTCTTGGCTGGAACTATTGATGTTGAGCACCAATTGCCAAGTGTTAATATAGATTATAAACAGGCTACGATTGACGCTATCACATTCCTTGCTAAGCGCAATAAAAAAATTGCTTTTGTATGCGGACCTTTGGTTGATGATATCAATGGAAAAGTACGTTTATCCGGTTATAAAACGGCTCTTAAGAGCAAAAAGCTATCATATAGTGAAGGTCTTGTTTTTGAGTCTAAGTACAGCTATGATGATGGCTATAATTTAGCTGAACGAGTAATTGCTTCTAAAGCAACGGCTGCTTTTGTGACAGGTGATGAGCTGGCAGCAGGTCTTTTAAACGGACTAGCTGATCGTAGAGTAAAAATTCCAGAGGATTTTGAAATTATCACTAGCGATGATTCACAAATATCTCGCTATACACGTCCAAATTTGTCTACCATAAGCCAGCCTTTATATGATTTAGGTGCTATTAGTATGCGTATGCTGACTAAAATTATGCACAAAGAAGAGTTGGAAGAACGTGAAGTTGTTTTATCTCATGGTATTTTCGAACGTCAGTCAACAAAAAAATAAAAGTTTAAGTCACTATTTGGTGGCTTTTTTGATATGACGTTTGAGGCTACTGATTGGCAAAAAAGCCATAAGATTGAGTGATACAGACTTGCTTTTACCATTTAAAGTTTAATTTTTTTCTGCTTTTAGGTATAATAGTATTTATGAAAGTTTTATTGTATTTAGAAGGAAAATCAGTGCTAGAAAAATCTGGTATTGGTCGGGCTTTGCAACATCAAATGCATGCCTTGGATCTGGCTGGTATTCCGTATACGACAGATATTTTAGGTGATTATGATGTAGTCCATATTAATACTTACGGGCCAAGAAGCTTACTTCTCTTACATGCCGCCAAGAGACATGGGAAGAAGGTTATTATGCATGGCCATTCTACCAAGGAGGATTTTCAGAATTCTTTTATTGGGTCGAATTTCTTTGCACCGTTATTTGGTAAATATCTGGCTCATATGTATCAAAAGGCTGACTTTGTTATTACACCGTCAGAGTATTCTAAAAAGCTTATTGCAGGCTACGGGGTAACGACACCGATTATTGCTGTGTCAAACGGTATAGATCTTGGGAAATACCAAGCAGATCCTAAAAAAGAAAAGGTTTTTAGAGAACATTTTCAGGTTAAGGAAGGCCAAAAAGTTGTTGTCTGTGCAGGACTCTATTTTAAGCGAAAAGGAATAGAGGACTTTGTTGAAGTGGCTAGAAGGATGCCAGATGTTCGTTTTATCTGGCTAGGCTCGATTAATAAGTGGTTGATCCCTGCTTCAATTCGTAGATTAGTAGAAAAAGATCATCCTTCTAATGTGGAGTTCCCTGGCTATTTTAAGGGAGCTGTTTTTCAAGGAGCTATGTCAGGAAGTGATGCCTTCTTTTTCCCATCCTACGAAGAGACAGAAGGTATTGTGGTCTTGGAAGCCCTAGCTAGCAAGCAACATGTTGTCCTTCGAGATATTCCTGTGTATGAGGGATGGATTAGCGAAGAATCTGCTGAGCTTTGTCATAATGTTGATGAATTTGTTGAGTCACTTCAAAAAGTTTTAGACGGTCAAGTTGATAAACGTGAAGCTGGTTATCGAGTGGCTCAAAGCCGTTCAATTGATGATGTAGCCTATCAGCTAGTAGAAGCCTATCGAAAAGTATTGGAGATGTAATATGCGAGTTGGTCTTTTTACAGATACCTATTTTCCTCAGGTCTCGGGTGTAGCGACGAGTATTCGTACTTTGAAGACGGAACTTGAAAAGCAAGGACATACGGTTTTTATCTTTACGACAACTGATAAAGACGTGAATCGTTATGAGGATTGGCAGATTATTCGAATACCGAGTGTTCCCTTTTTTGCCTTTAAAGATCGTCGGGTTGCATACCGCGGTTTTTCTAAGGCTTTAGAGATTGCTCGCCAGTATCAGCTTGATGTCATTCACACACAGACTGAATTTTCATTGGGATTGTTAGGAGTCTGGATTGCTAAGGAATTAAAGATTCCTGTCCTGCATACTTATCATACTCAGTATGAAGATTACGTTCGCTATATTGCCAATGGAATGCTGATTCGGCCTAGTATGGTTAAGTATATCGTCCGTGGTTTTTTGAATGATATGGATGGTGTGATTTGTCCTAGTGAGATCGTCTATGATTTGTTAACACGCTACAAGGTTACAACTGAAAAGAGGGTCATTCCTACAGGGATTGATTTAGCTAAGTTTGAACGACCTGAAATCACCACAGATCATATTGAAGATTTACGAAAGAAATTGGCAATCGATGACTCAGAAACTATGCTACTCAGTTTGTCTCGGGTTTCCTATGAGAAAAATATTCAAGCAGTTATTGCAGCTTTACCAGATGTCTTAAAAGAAAATGCTACTGTTAAATTGGTAGTGGCAGGAGACGGCCCTTATTTGTCGGACTTGAAGGAACAGGCTGAGAGTTTAGGTATTACTGATTCTATTATTTTCACGGGCATGATTCCTCCAAATGAAACTGCCCTTTACTATAAGGCGGCTGATTTCTTTATCTCTGCCTCAACTAGTGAGACGCAGGGACTAACATATTTGGAAAGTATTGCCAGTGGTACACCGATTATTGCCCACGGCAATCCTTATCTAGATAATGTTGTGACAGATAAAATGTTTGGGACACTTTATTATGAGGATAACGACCTATCTGGTGCTATTTTAGAAGCAGTTATGACAACGCCAAAAATGGATGAAGAGAGATTGGCAGATAAACTCTATGAAATTTCAGCAGAAAATTTTGGGCGCCGTGTCTATGAATTCTATCTGGATTTAGGAATTTCTAAAGATTTTCAAAATGAAATTAGGCCGGATGAAACAAGAACAAAGCGCTTTGCAAAATCAATGATAAAATTGCCAGGTAAAATTATCCTTCTCCCGGTAAATGGTTCCACTCGGATGATCAAAGCTTCAAGAAAACAAATCAGAAAAATTCGCAAATACCTAGAATAAGTTTACCCTTTGAAAGGTGAAAAGGAGGTGAGGAGATGAAAGACAGAAAAAATAAATTTCTATTCTTACTTCCTCTTGTCTTTTTCTATTTAGTGTTTGATATTTTGCTAATATATTTGCCACTTGATTCAATGGTAAGTAAAAGCCTTGTGGTTGGAAATGTTCTTATATTTTCACCTCTGGTCACTCTTTTGGTGTCTTTGCTATATGCAGTATTTTATGGATTTTCATTGCGTTTTTCACTCTTGGTCGGCCTTCTATTTTTGCTGACAATTTTTATCTTTGGAGAATGGATTCCTCTCTATCACTTGGTTTATTTTCTTTCTTCACTGACTGGCAATGGATTAGGGCATTTGTTTTATCATCTGAGAAAGAAAAATAGCAGAGCTAGAAAAATGTAAAAGTTCTTGCAAATTTTTTCAATCGTGCTATAATGTTTCCTAGAGACATATCACCTGCAGGAAATCTTTTAGAGAGCGCGTGGAGCTGG